>Ga0247818_10000011_pt1 | contig 102863 bp, 227 predicted proteins | sample 13C_Glucose_Day1_FD_192424 | JGI IMG/M metagenome (GOLD analysis project Ga0247818, IMG submission 192424) | Soil microbial communities from agricultural site in Penn Yan, New York, United States - 13C_Glucose_Day1 | ecosystem: Environmental > Terrestrial > Soil > Agricultural land | place...
CACGAGGGTGACGGTCGGGTACCGGAGCGCGGCGACGGACCGGACGTCGTACTACGAGTCCTCGTTTCTGGACTGGGAGCGGGTGGTGCGGCGGGAGATGACGTTGGAAGCGAACGGCGGCAACCTGTGCCGTGTGGAGACGCTCTGCGGCGAGTGACCGAAAACCGCCCGGGGGTTATCACTTTCGGGAGCAAGTTCTAGTAGGTTTCGTGTGCCGCGCCGGGTGATTCCGGCGCGGCTCGGAGGGAGAAAAGATCATGGATTGTGTGCAGTTCGCCGGTCACCTGGACCTGTCGGAGCACAGCAGCCGCATCGCGGGTGTCACCGGTCCGTTCCGGGGCGTGGTGCAGGCGAAGCGGAAGGGTGTCGCGGAGTTGAGCGGCCGGTACATGCGGGTGTGGCTGGACAACGGTTACGGCGTGGTCGTGTGTGAGCCGTACGACGCGGACGGCGAGACCGGCAACCGGCCGTTGACACTGGTCCCCGTCCGGCACATCGACGGGTACGGCGAGACGATGTGGCGCACCGCTTATCAGGACGGGGAGTGCGTCCGGGACGGGGAGGCGGCGCGCATGGTCGCGGTCGACGGCCCGGACGGCATCGCGGCGGGTGTGCGGGTGCTGGACGCCCTGTCCGCGCTGGACGGACACGTCATGCGGGCGGTACTCCGTGACGCCGCATGACGTGGCGCGGGAGGCGCAGAGGCTCGCCCTGATCCCGCACCTGTCCTTCCGTGTGTACGTGGAGACCGTGCCCGGCCGGGACAACGGACTGACGTACGCGTGGGTGTCCAACGGATACGGGGTGTCTCTGATCACTCACCCCCGGGACACGTACCCGGAAATCCTGGTCCAGCGCAAGGGTGACGAGTCGTGGCAGTTGACGCGCCCCCTCACCGCGCATATCGGCAACAGGACGATCCGGACCGACCCGATCGGCAACCTGCGCAACGTCACCCCGGACATGCTGTGCGCGTTCCTCGGTGAGCTGGCGTGGTGGAACGAGGGCCGGGACTGGCGGTATCCGGTGATCGGCAGTACGGGGTGATTCTGTCGGGCGCGGGAGTGTGACCCGCGCCCGGGAGTGTCCTTCCGGACAGCCGCAGTACACAACACAAGCAGGAGACAGACATGCGAAAGATCGTTATGGCATTCGGGATCGTCCTCGCGGTCCTGGCGGGTGCGGGTGCGAGTTCCGCCGCTTCCCGTCCGGCGCCGGTGGCGAAGATCGTCAAGCCGGTGTTCGGGTACAAGATCAGCCACCCGTGCGACTTCGGGCGTGACGGCCGGATCGGCGGGGTCGTGGAGCGGCTGTGCATGACGGTGTGGGTGCACGACGCGTACACCATCACGTACCGCGACGGGTCGATGACAGAGACGCCCGCCGGGCCGGTGGTCGTGGTCGAACTGGTCAACGCGGCCAAGCTGGAGGGTGGGGGCGTCGGCTACATCCGTGAGGGTCTCGCGAACGAGGTCCGGGAGTACGCGAAGCGTGACAAGTAGCCACACGATGTGACCACTCGGAGCGACCGGGTCGGGGGGCCCGGTCGTTGCGACGGCATCACATCGGCCGACGGCTTATCAGAAAGGGGAACGGCATGCGGTACATGGCGCTGAACATTGAGGGACAGTTCACGGCGGTGCTGGACACGCAGGCGAAGGAGGTCCTGATCTATGACCCCCGTTTCACGGGGGAGGCGCCGCGCGGTGCGCGACGGCAGGACCAGTGGACCGCCGACGGACAGTTCATCACGTCGATTCTGACGGGCACGGCGGTGCAGAACGGCGACAACCCGTGGAACATGGTCGGGCACATCGACCACTGGTCGATGAACGCGGGTCAGTTCCGGTTCCTGCGGACGTGGATCAAGGGCTTTCTCGCCGACGGGAAATTTCCGGTCGGGGACGGTACGTCGTTCATCAACAACCGGTGGGCGTACACCGGTCCGGCCGGTTACCGGGTGCGGGAGCGCGGCGACACGTACAGCGTGATGTCGTACACCGCGCACAGTGAGCGGGTGGTGGGGACGTTCGGCATGGACCTGTCGCGGGAAGACGCGTACGCGCTCGCAACGACCCTGGCCAACGGCCGCTGACGGCTTATCGGATCCGGTCGGCACACCGGGCAGGCAGGGGCGGGAGCGTCCCTGTCGGTCCGTGTCCTTATCGGGAAAGGGAAACAGCATGATCATCGAGTACGCGGGAATCGCAAAGTTTCAGGTCGGGTCCGGAACGGTCCATGAGGTCCGGGCGTGGTGGAACGCCAACGACGACAAGGACGGGAAGGTCAAGCGGGCCGCCATCGAAGCGGTACGGGAGGCGACGCGTTCGTTCGGGACGCTCACGTTCGAATCGTGGGACATGAGCACGTACAGCCACCCGCAGATCGACGCCATGATCCGCATCCGGGAACGTTCGGTGGAACAGGTGGCGGCGCGGGAGGAACTCAAGTCCCGCCGGTACACCACGTGCGGCGGTGACGGGTGCGGGGAGTTCCCCGGAGAGGTCGTGCGGGTCGCGGACGGTACCGAAAAGCCCCTGTGCTACGGGTGCCGGACGGCGCTGCCGAAGGGCTCGTATCAGGTGAAGCACTGGATCCAGCGTGACGGCCGGGTGCAGATCAACTAGGGACCGACCGGGGTTCGGCGGCACGCGTCGGATGACGTGTGTGCGCCGTGTCCTTATCAGTTCTGGGAAAGGGGAAGTGACCATGGAGACCATGGAGTTCGTCCGGGCGTGGGACAACGGACACAGCGAGCTGGGAGCGCACTGGATCCGGAAGGGTTCGGCCGGTCGTAAGGACGACACGCTGGACAGCCTGATGGGGGCGGACCACGTGATCCTGGTCCACGACGACGGGACCGTGAGCCACAACGTGGACGGGGTGTGGGCGCCGGAGATCTCCGTCGACCTGGACGCCGACGGGCAGATCACGGATGCGGCCGAACGCGAGACGCTGGACATGGCCAAGCGCGCGGGCTGGGACGTCGAGACGGGCCGGTCGGGTCAGTACGCGTACGGCGGCCCGTTCATGCACGCGTCGGAGTTCGTCGGCGGGAACCTGGCGGAACACGTCCTGTCCACCCCGGGGTACTGGGTGGTGGTGTACCCGTCGGTGTCCCTGTCGCACTGCCCGGACGAGGACGACCGCTGCGACGTGTGCACGATCACCGAGGAGACCGGCACGGACGGTTGGCTGATCATGCACCGGGAGGCGTGATCCGTGACGGACAGGCCGGGGGATTTCACCGAGGACGGTATGCAGTACCTGTGCATCGATGACGGGCCGGATACCACGGCGTACATGGTCAGCTTTCTTGACCCTGGCGTTATGCCGTATGGGCCGGTACCGGTACTGCGGTGTGAAGGGGTCCGGGACGTGGGCGACGACCGGGAGCCGTGCACGTGCGGTGCATGGACGTCGGCCGTGACGGTGGGCGGGGAGTACGCACAGATTCACGGACTGGAATCGGAGCGCGTAGCGGCCCGGGAGATCCGGGCGCACGTGCGCCGTGCGACAAGGAAGGACATGTGATGTACACGATCACGGATGACATGCTGGGACGGCCGATCGTCACGCCCGAGGACAAGGCGACGTTTCCGAACTGGACGCGCTACTACCCGGAGTACTCCTCGGTGCTGCCGATGTTCGGTTCGGCCGGGGCCATGTTCGCGATGATGTGGACGCTCGACGGCGGCGCGGACCGGGAGTGCGGGCGGGCCGACATGGGCAACGGGTGGTCGGCCCTGTTCGAAGCGGACCGGCTGATCCTTCGCGGCGACGACTCCGGGTACCGGTGGGCGTACCGGATCGCGGACGACGCCGACATGGAAGCGGTGTGGGCGGAGCTGGAAGCCGGTGCGGCGACGGATGAGCCCGCCGGTTCGTGACGGGTCGGGGTTCGGCGGTGCACACGTTCTGTGTGCGCCTGCCGTGGCCTTATCGGTTTCGGGAAGGGACGGATGACATGGCGGAGCTGGCGAGCAACGGAACGCCGCTGGACGTGCTGACGGAAGGGGACTGGGAGACGCCGTACGGGCTGGTCAAGTTCGGGACGATCGCGGAAGAGAAGCTGTACGACTGGACCATGGTCCAGGGTCACCAGGAGGAGACCGGCGGCGGTGAGTTCCCCTGGTCGGCGCGATTCGACGCGGACGACAAGATCCCGGCGCTGAAAGCCGGAGTGATCATCAGCGTGGACACGCGGGGTGGCGTCACCTCCCAGCGCTGCGACACGGCGGAGGAACTGGCGGCGGCGTGGAAGGACCACGAGGACGCCTATGCGGCGTGGGTGCACGGCGAGTGCCCCGACGGCGCCGGGTGTGACGGCGAGGCCGGGTGTCTCGACAGGTGGTGACGGGGGTCCGGTCGGGTTGACGGCGGCGCGCGTCGTGGGACGTGCGTACGCCGTGTCCTTATCGGCTACGGAAGAAGGAGAAAGACCATGAACAACGCCGACAGGCTGCACGCTGCGGAAGCTGCGTTCGACATGCTGACGGAGGGTGGCCGGGACCTGATCACGGCGGCGACGGAACCCACCTTCCAGTTCTACGACGGGCAGATCGTCAAGGGGTACGGCGCGGCGGCGGACCGGGCGGAGCGCGAGGTCAGGAACCTCACGGAGACGCTGAACAAGGCGATCGACGAGACGAACGGGAAGGGCTGAACATCATGGGTCGACGCGTGGAGTGGGGGATCGACGGTCCGGCGATGGGACGCGCACGCGCGTATCAGGAAGTCGAGCTGTGGATCATGAACGACCAGCCGGTGCTGGAGCGGCTGCGGGCGATCGTCCGTGGTGAGGACGGGTTCCGGGGTGACAAGCGGTGGCCGGTGCTGCGGGTGCGGGAGTTCGTGATGCACCTGTTGTACACCGACGACGGATCGTCGTACCGGTCGACGTGGCGCCTGTTCTACGGCGACAAGTTTCCCGTGAGCGGCTTCGACTCGACGATGCCGACGTACGTACGGGAGCGGTTCGAGCGGGACGACGTGGAGCACATGGACTGGGACGAGTTCATGTCACAGCTCATGGAAGGGGTGGACGAGTGAGCGACGGCGTCGAGTCGGAGACTCAGCATGCGGTCCGGGCGTGGGTGGAGAACACCATGCCGCTCTATCAGGAGGTGGAACGGATCGCGGCGAAGTACACCCGGCACGTGGTGCGCCGGACGGGCGTGCGTCGGCTGGTCGGTGAGGTGCTGTACGGCATGAACGGCATGTCATCGCTGCGTCACCTGTACCGCAAGACGCACGGGGAGGGGAGCGGCCCGGACTGGGCGGCGCTCGGCAAGTTCCGCGACTCCATCGACCGGGCGGAGTTCGACCGCATCGACTGGGACATGCTCACGCGTGATCTCACGGAAGGGATGTAGGCACATGATCATCAAGACCACGGTTCTCGGACCGAACGCCACACAGGACAAGCGGATCAAGGCCACGGACGAACGGGGCAACACGCTGACGGACGCCTACCACACGCAGCGCAGCAACCTGGAGGGATCCGAGCGTCACGCCGAGGTCGCCATGGGTCTGGTCCGCGCGCTGCACGGGAACGGCATGTACCGCGCGGAGCTGACCGGCTCGACGGCGACGGCGTACACGTTCCGGGTGACGACTGCCTGACGGGTCGGGCTTCGGGAGGCCCCGGGCGACCGGGGTTTCCAGTGGCCTTATCGGTATCGGGAAAGGGAAGCGACATGAACATCATCGGCGGACACAAGACGGAGCCGACCGGCAAGACCATGAGGCAGCACCCGGACAACCCGCCGGAGCTGCGGTGCACGGGGTGCGAGGCGACGGGGGACCGCTACACGTTCGCGGTCGGCGTCCAGGGGTGCCCGGCCGATCCGACGTCGTTCCCGCTGTGGGTGTGCCCGGGTGGCGACGGCTGCGACGGTCACATGGACACGGACTCGGCGGAGTTCCGGGCCTGGAAGGACATTCCCTCGTACGACGCGGGCAACGTCCCGCGCTGGACGCACGGCACGGACGACCTGGCGGAGCGGGCGGCGGACGCGTACCGCGTGCGCATGGATCAGGTCGGCATGCGTACCGGCGTATGGAGTCAGGAGGGATTCCGGGTGGGCCGTGAAGGCGGTCTCGTGGCGGAGCTGACGTTCATCGGCCTGTCGTGGTCGGTGTGGGTGGACGCGGGCGGCCACGTCACGGCCCGTATCGGTAGCTGATACCGGTCGGGGTTCGGGAGACATCCGGTCGTCGCCGGATGTTTCCAGTGTCCTTATCGGCTTCGGGAAAGGCGAAAAAGAATGTCGGACATCATCGAATCGTGGACCGTGACGGCGGAATCGGCGGGCATGGCCTACGGGTTTCACGTCGTCGCCAAGGCGGACACGGACACACGGCCGGAACACTCCGACTGCTACAGCGCGGCCGACGTGGTCGGCTGGCGTCAGGACCAGTGGCGGTACGTCGTGTTCACGGTGACCCCGTTCCTGTCGGGCGTGACGTTCGACGGGGCCGCCGAGGTGCTCGGCGGTGTGGAGTGGGGGTTCCTCGGCGGCCGGTGGCTGGACAAGGAGTACGCGATGTCGTCGCACCCGGTCCCCGAGATGATGCGGAGCGCTGCGGTTGCGGCCGACGAAATGCGCCGCAACCTGGCCTGAAACCTGATATCGGTTTCGGTCGGGATCAACCAGAATTTTCGGTAACGGAAGAGGAGTAAGACCATGAGCACGTACAACTACCTGACCCCGGGTGAAGCTTTCGCGGCGAGCCGTGACGGCGTGGCCGACTGGCAGACGATCATCGGCCTGAAGGGTGCGGACGCCGACCGGGTGGGGCTGAACAACGCGGCGCGGATCACCCGGACGCGGACCGGGAACGCGCGCAAGCCGGAGGAAACCTGGGTGGCCCGTGGCGGCATGGAGAAGCACGGCAAGGTGATCGTGCGTGTAGCCCGCACCCGCGAGGAGACGAACGACTTCGAGGTCCCGTACAGCACGGTGACCGTGCACTACGCCGACGGGACGTGGGACTACATCCACGCGGGTGACCTCCTGTGCGTGGAGCGTCCGATCGGCGCCTGACCCGGTCGGGCTTCGGGAGGCGCCCGCTTTGGTGCGGGCGCCTGACGTGGCCTTATCAGGAAGGGGAAGCGCATGGAATTTCCGGAGTACGTCCGCGATGTCGACATCAACATCATCGGAACGGTCGCGTACACCTACCCGGAGCAAGGGACGTTCGACGTCGAGTGGGAGGACGGCGAGGAAACCACGGAGTACCTGCACACCGAGGGCAGGGGCTGGACGCGCATGATCAGCCGGGCCGTGGCGAACGAGTGCCTGGCCCTGGTCCGGGCGTACGTCAAGGACGACGGGGCCAGGCTGCGGGACCCGGGACATGAGGGGCCGTACTGGTCCATCGACCTGGAAGGCGGGCCCGAGGAGTGGGCCTACCGGATCAGTCAGCCGGACTCCGGGGTGACCTGGCCCGACGGGGTGTGGGTGGAGCCGGTCTCGATGTCGTGGTGCATCAGCCTGCACGTCAAGTAACCAGCCGGTACGTACAGAGACAGGGAAGGGGAGACATGTTCACCGACTACCAGGGGCGCAAGCGGGAACCGCTCGGAGGCAAGGAGGTGCCCGGGTTCGGGCCGTGGCTGCACTCGGCACACAAGGAGGTCACCGAGTCGCTCGAAGTCCTGCGCCGTACGGTTCCGGTGGAGAACCCGGTGCGGTACATCGCGAACTCGGCGCACCGCGACTTCGCCGCCCTGCTGCACCGGTGGCGGCTCATGGAGATGGGGAAGTCGCCGAACGTGTCCGACGAGCACGCCCGGGACGACTTCGAGGTATCGCTCATCGCCGACGTCATGTCGGCGTACGGGGCTCAGGAGTACGCGGTGTCGATCGCGTGGGACGAGCGGCCGGAACCGACCGGCCGTCCGATGGTGGACGTGGACGCGTCGTACGAGCGGGCGTGCACGTTCCTGGCCCGGTACATGGGCATCGACCCCAAGCGGGTCAAGGAGTGCGGCGGGGACCAGGACAAGCTGATGGGGCTGGGTGACGGGCGATGACCAGGGACAGGAAATCGGCGCTGATGTGGACGGGGTTCGCCCTGGCCGTGGTCTTCACCGCCGTCGTGGGTGTGCTGGCTCTCATCTCGGGAGCGGAAGAGGTTCAGCAGAAGGAAGACAGCGCGTTCGTGCGCGGCTCGTTCGCCACGTGGGAGGTGATCACGGAGTGCGAGAAGGGTTCGGATCCCTGCACCCGTGTGCTGGACAAGTACAACGCACAGCTTCGCCCTGAGGGGCTGGAGATCTACGAGGACGGCAGCCTCGCGGTGATCGGCTGACGGTTGCGGCCGTGGGATGCACCGGCCCTTATCGGGTCTGGTGCTTCCCGCAGTCGTCATCTCGGCGATGGGAAACGGAAGGAACCAGGGATGGACCAGGACAAGAAGATCGAGAACCAGTGCGGCAACCCGTGCTCCAGCTCGGGCGAGTGGAACCACTCGTGCACCTCGGAGCTGACGCAGGACGACCTGACCATGGCCGCCTGACGTGTGGGATAAGGAGAAGAGTCATGATGCTGAGTGACATGCCCACACTGAGGGCCGCGCTGGAGAAGTTCACGGACGTTGGGAACGATCTGGTGGAAACCCTGGATGCGTACGAGCGGTCCGGGAACCCGGTCCCGGGCGAATGGGCGGACCAGATCCGGAAGACGGTCGCTCTCGCGACGCAGGTCTACGAGGCGGGGGAGAACGGGGAGCTGTGAGCTGGGAGATCGACATGGACACGGTGGAGCGGTATGACCCGGCGTCATGCGGCTGGGTCAAGCACCACGGCCCTTATCGCGAACGGTTCCCTGAGGCGTGGGACCGTCGGATATGCACCTGGCGGGAGTTCTGGGTGCGCGGTGATGAGCGGCTGATCGTGGAGTGGGAGGTGGAGGGCCGCAGCATCCGGGCCGTCATGCTCAACGGCGAGATCACCGAAGAACCCATGACCCCCGAAGCGTTCGACGCCGTATGGATGCGGGTCACCGACCTGCTTGAGGGGGTGTGACCGGCCGGTGATGGTGGAGCGGCGGGCGGCGATACGTCAGCTCATGCGTGAGGTTCTGACCCTGCGTATGGGTGCCCTGGTCAGTACGGAACGGCTGATCATCGTGATCCCGAGCGGGGACACGTGGCATGCGGTGTACCGGTTCGACGGTGTGGGGTTCGCATGCTGGGACTTCTTCCACGCCAGCCGCAGCCCCGACCGGTACGACACGGTGGTGTCGGACCAGCTACTGAGAACGAATGAGGTGATGGAGCACATCCGCAGGATGCGCGGCTGACCCTGTGCGGCTCTGGAGCACATCCGCCTTATCGCGGGTGGGTGTGCTGCTGTGCTGTACCGGACTGGAGGGAGAGGGATCATGGCCACCGAGGTACTGATCAACAACGACGGACAGACGGAGGACGGCTACGCCGCGTGCGGCGAGGAGTGCGCCGTTCTGGTGATGACGTGGCTGGGCGTGGCGTTCGACGACGCCGACCCGGACGGCGGGACGGTGGATCTCGGCGACGGGGTGTCGCTGGACTGCGTCCCGCTCGGAGAGAAGGACGCCGACTCGCACTGTGCGGGGTGCGGGGACTTCATCAAGCACGGCTTGAGCTGCGACTGCCCGGTGATCTACGGGGAGAAGAAGGACCCGGAGCCGCTCGGCCGTCCGCACATCAACTTCGCCGCCAACGCCTGAGACGAGGAGAGCAAGCATGCATGAGAACTTCATGCTGGAGATGCGGACCGTGACCTACGACGGCGACATCGACCAGATGGGCGTCGTCGTCAGGGACCTCGGCGGGGAGAACGTGAAGGTCGATTTCGGCGACGGGTACAGCGACGAGGCCGGGATGCCGGGACGCTGGACCCCGCGCGCGACGCTCAACGACGTGACCGACACCTACGACCTGGCCGAGGCGTGGGGCTACACCGAGGAAGACGAGGACGACGAGTGACGGACGACGAGTACATCACCCGCGAGCTGACGAAGGCCATGGAGCCGGGGGCTCCGGTCAAGATCAAGGCCATGGGTCCCGGCGGCGAGTCCCGTTGGGTCACGGTCGGCCCGGAGAAGTTCGCGAGGATCCTGGACCTGTTCCAGGACGAGAACTGACGTCATATCCGTTTCGGAAGGGGAACGACATGAAGGCACCCATCTGCCCGCTCTGCAAGATCAACGAATGCGACTTCGACAGCGAGCCGCCCGGCCCCGGCAGCTACTCGACGCACTGCACGCGGTGCTTCTTCCTGATCACGTCCGCCGAGCACAACCACACGATCTACCCGAGTCCGGCACAGGTGGCGGCCGGTACGTTCCGGGCCGGTCACTCTTGGAGGACGTCGCAGCTCACCCATCCGATCATGGAGAACGGCGTGCACGTCGGCTACCGCTGCGCCGGGTACGACCGTGAGCGCTGCGGCTGGGAGCGGCGGTTCACCGCCGAGGACATGGAGCCGTGCGAGGTGACGCACAAGGGGCACAGCGGGTGGCCCCTCGCCGCCACCCTGCGCCACCAGTGCCACCGGATGCGTGAGCACCGCATCGAGCGCGGGGAGGTCGACGAGCGGGGTTACATCACGGACCACGGTCGCGCGGTGGAGGCGGCGCACGGGGAGGCCACCACGTGGGACCCGGGCGGCCACTTCGAGCGGGTCTGACGCCGGTCGGGCTTCGGGAGGGCGCGGCATGCCGCGCTTTCCAGTGGTCTTATCGGGAAGGGGAAACACCGGTGACAGAAAAGCCTGCCGTGTACGTGTTCGTGCACGGCGAGGACGGCACCGCTATCGGGGCCGGGCCGCTGATCTACACCGCCAAGCGGGCCGACCTGCGTGGCACGCTGCCGGGGATGTCGGCACAGTACGACCGTGACGGCGACCCGAACGAGGTACTGGCGGTGGTCAAGGGACACGGCCTGTCGTACTACGTGGTGCCGCTGACGCGGATCAGCGACTTCCCGGACCACCCGGGATACAAGGTGAAGGGGTAAGGGATGCCGACTCACGGGGTGTACGCACTCTATGTGCCGAGCGCGGTCAAGCCGGTGACGGGCCTGGTGATGGAGCGCTTCCCGTCGCGGGAGGTGTGCGGCCAGACACTCAAGATCCGCTTGGCCACGGGGTCGTCGCGCCTGTTCACGGACCCGTCGGGGCGGTGGATGCCGCCCGCGAGCCGTCCGCTCATGGAGTGGCCGGTGTTCGACGAGACCGGCTACATGCGCGTGTGGACGTCATGGACCGGGGACGACTTCCCCGGCCTGCTGTCTCGGCCCGACGAGGAGTGGGTCGTGTCGGAGTCCGGGAAGGTGGAGCGGCTCGCGTGGGCCGACTCCGAGACCGATGAGCTGTATCTCGCCAACGGCGGCGCGTGGGCCAACTCGCGCCTGACGAAGTGAAGGAGAAGGGCATGAACGACCTGGACAAGCTGCGGGCAGAGGTGGCGGTGGGCTGGAAGGTCCGCATCACCGACCACGACCACAGCAGCGAGAGCCGTGACGACGTGACGGTGACGGAGGTAAGGGCCGACGGCATGACCCTGACGCCCCGCCGTCCGTGGTCGAGCCAGGGGCGGAAGTTCTCGACCATGTGGTTCCCGTGGGAGAACAAGGACGAGGTGTCCGGCCGGACGGTGCGGCTGTACACGGTGGGCACCGGCATCACGAGCCGGTCGCAGCCGGGCGTGCGGCGCCTGGTCAAGACGTACGTGTTCGAGCCGCCGCGCGGCTGACCTGCCCTTATCGGAAACGGAAAGAGGAGAAAGACCATGCGCAACGTGAGGGACTATCGCATCGCCGAGGGGCAGACGCTCCGGGTGATCGTGCCGGGCGGGACCGTGGAGATTTCGGCTGGTCTGGTGACGGAGGAGGGTGACTCCCTGGTGACGGTCGACGTGGTGTCGGACTCGCCGCGCTTCGGGCCGGACGCACAGGGACGCGTCTGGACGGTACTCAAGTCGGCCGTGAGCGGCATCGTCCGCATGGTCGGCAAGAAGGGCGAGAGCTGATGAACGTGATGACTCGCCGGGTGCTGTCGTTCGCACAGACCACTCCGGCACTGACGGCGGCGCTGCGCACGATCGCCGAGGGCACCGAGTTCGAGTGGAGGGACAGGGAGCTGGAGGAGATGCTGACACAGCTCATCTCCGAGGGCTTCTACCGCAGCAGGCCGCCCTTCCACTACCTCCTGGCGCACGGCGTGCCGCCGCGTGTCGCGGAGGAGGTCCGCCTTGACCTGGAGATGGGCGCACAGGACCCGCCGAACTGGGCGGTTCACGTCGACTGGGAGGCCGTGCGTAACGGCCTTATCGGAGAGGGGAACTGAGATGGCCTGGATCCAGCACGGCGAGATCTGGCCGGACGACGGCAACCCGGGCGCCGACGAGCAGCTCGGCAAGGCGGCCAGTGTCCGGTTCGTGAACCCGGATCTGCCGGGGTGCCGGGTGACGGTGTACGCCTACCCGCACGCGCCGGAGAAGGAGAACACCACCCGGGAAGGGTCGGTGGAGACGTTCCACGGGTTCATGGCGGACATGGACAGCTTCGGCATCCAGGCGCAGACCTGGTTCGAGATCGACGAGGACGCCGACGGGGACGCCGACGAGTGGGAGCCGGGGTGGTCGGAGATCCGGTACCAGAGCCTGGACACCCGGCCGTACTCGGGGCTGGACGAGAAGATGATCGCCGACGCCGAGACCGACGCCCTGGCCTGGGTCACCCGGTTCGACGCCAACCGGGACATTCACTGGGACGGCAAGCGGTTCTAGCTGATGGCCAACTGAAAACCGTGGCTTGAAATCGATCGCATCATGGGCGCACACGGCGAATCTCTAGTAGGTTCTCGTGTGCGTCCATGTCGTTATCGCAACGGCGCCCCTTATCGAGAAAGGTACGCATCATGTCCAAGCTCACCCTCCGTTCCGCCACCGCCGACGTCCTCGCCCTAGAGCTGGAGCACGGCACCCGCTGGCAGGGGGACAAGATCGGGGGCGCCCCGGTCCCCGGCATCGGCACGATGGAGCGCGGCATCCTGCCCGAGCCGTACTGGACGGCCGCCGAGGACGCGGTGTACGCGGTCTACCACCACGAGACGCCGATCATCTGGAAGGTCGCCAACGGCACCTGGTACGTCCCGGAGCACCGGTACAGCCAGACGACTTCCACGTTCCGGGGGAAGCTGGTCGCCGCCCTGGAGAAGATCGGCGCCGACTACGAGCTGATCTGACCGCCCGGGACCGCACAGAAGCTGAGAGGAAAAGCGGCATGAAGAAGATCGATCTACGGGTCGGCGAAACGTACGAGGGCGGGCAGATCATCGCCGTCCACGCCCAGGAGAACCATGACGGGTCACCGGCTGTCGTCCTGCTGACCTTCGGGTCGGACAGGTACTACCGGACGCACCGCCTGAACCGTGCGCTCGACGTGATCGACGGGGCGCTGTACTCGGATTCCGGACAGGCCTTCTTCGCTTATGCGCAGTGGGTGACCGAGATGCTGCACACGCACTTCAACAAGATCGCTCCGGGTCTGTCGTTCGCCGTCCCCAGCAAGGCCTGACCCGCAGGGGTTCGGGGATGCGCGGGCTTCGGTCCGTGCGTCCCAGTGTCCTTATCGGTTCTGGAAGAGGAGAGAAAAGAGACATGGTCGCACAGGTTTTCATCGAGCACATGCGGCGGGAAGAGGCCGCGCCGTACGCCTGGATCATCGACATCGACCACCTGGAGGGCCCGACCGGCGAGCACAGCCGGATGGGTACGACCGGCCCGAGCTGGGCGGCCGATGAGCACCTGGTGTGCCTGGCGAACGATCTCGGGTACGGGCGCCGGTTCCGGATGCGCGACAGCGACGGCGTCCTGTACTACTCCGGCCGCCTCCTCGACGAGCGCGAGGAGGCGGATGTCGAGTGGGCCGGTCCGCTCGACGACTTCGGCCGACCGAACGACGGCTGCACCACCATCGAGTACTACGAGAACGGAAAGTGGGTGGAGGTCTGATGGCTCTCCGGGTCCAGGTCGAGATCGACGGCGCGAGCATGGGTGATCTGTACCGCAGGCTGCGGTGGATCGCCGAGGAGACCGGCAGGGAGGAGAGGGAAGGCGAGGGAACGTACGTGACCGGCTTCGGCGACGGCCCCGAGATGCCGTACTTCTTCCGCGTCGTGGAGCTGGAGGACTGATGGGTCGCAAGCGCATCACCCTGGACCAGGTGATCGAGGCCATGGACGGGGTCGTGGACGGCTACCCGCAGGGTGCCGATGCCCGGGTCAGCCGGTCGGGTTCGCTCGGTGGCCGGTACGTGGAGCACGGCGAGCCGTGCTGCCTGGTCGGCGTGATCCTTATCCGGTTCGGGGCCTCAGTGGCCACGCTGAAGGATCTCGACCGGGAGGACGAGGAGATCAAAGACTCTGCGCATCCGTACTGGAAGCGCTTCGATCCGGTCGCCCTGGAGCTGCTGTCCTACCTTCAGCGCCAGAACGACGGAGGCGCCTCGTGGGAGCTGGCTCGGGAACGCGCCTTCACCGCCAACAAGTACTGGCAGAGGTGGATCAAGCCGGGTGAACGGCTCTATCAGGAGCGCGTCTACCCGGGCCCGTGGTGCACGGACGAGAACGCCCGTCACTGATCCGGCGCGCTTATCAGATCTGGTCAAGGAAGGGAGAAGCGGGTGAAGCCGCACGAGATAGAGAAGGCGACGTTCCGGAACTGGCTCGTCATGGAGACGTGGGTCTCCGGTGATCTGCTGCGCAGGCAGCGGGAGCGCGGGGCGGAGAAGTTCATCATGGACTTCCAGGCGGGCAAGCACGACGGGTTCGTGCAGTCCCTGTCCAAGTTCGCCGACCGCGACCCGGCGGAGATCCGGGCCGCCGGGTCGCTGGACGACCTCTGCAAGATCGTCATGAGCGGCCCGTCGTTCCTGACTCTGTGTGCCGAACGGGTACAGGACGCCTACGACAAGCAGAAGGAGAACGGGAAGTGAGCGAGACGAACGAGCCGGTACCGGTGATCCCGCCCCGGGTCGAGGAGACGGGAAGGCTGCGGCGGCGTGAGGTGTCGATCACGAACGCCTACCGGACCCACTACGACAGCCTCGACTACTACGACCGGGACGCTTACGACGCGTGGGATCCCAACCGGAAGGAGGACCCGCCGATCGACCTTCCGTGGGAGATCACCCGGGACGACCTGCGTCAGGATGTGACCTGGAACGAGGTCCAGGCCCGGCAGATCCACGAGCGGCTGGGAGAGATCATCACCGGCTGGAACAAGGCAAACCACAAGAACTGACGGCGCCCGGCCGCGCACGGTGGATCCGTGCGTGTGCCGAGTGTTCTCAGCTCGTGAGGACATGGAGAGGAGAACGATGTACGACCTGGAGGGAATGATCCGACTGCGCCAGTGGGCGCAGCACCGGGGTACGGAGAAGCAGCGGTTCGACTTCGGCGGGTGGGCCCACCGCAACGAGTGCGGCACCACCCTGTGCCTCGCCGGGAAGGTGGCCGCCGACAACGGCGTCACGTTCCTGTGGAGCCCCGAGAACACCGCTCGGAAGGTCGTCGGCGCCGACGGCCGGGACGTCTCGATCCAGGCTTATGGGGCTTGGGCCCTCGGGATCTCGGCAATGGAATCGGTGGTGCTCTTCGCGCCGGACCGTTCCGACGGCGACCTGAACGAGCGGTGTGCGCTGGAGTTCCTGGACGCGCTGATCGAGCGGGCCCGGAGTTCCATGGACAGCATGTCCGACCGGGAGACGCTGGACTGGATGAACGCGTTCTTCCGCCAGCACGACCCGGACAACGCCGAAGAGGACGAGAAGGAGGAGGGCCGGTGGAACTGATCACCTTCCCGGACGCGGCCCACTGGGACGACTCGGGCGAAGGCGGCCTGTTCGTCATGCTCGTGGTGGTCAAGCCGGAGAAGTGGCAGAACAGCTGCGTGGTGGATGTCGACATCTCGCTTCCCCGGCCCGACGTGTGCATCTCGGACGCCCGCCGGAAGCTGTGGGAGTCGTACGACTACGAGACCAGCGGCTTCAAGAAGGCCTGTGAGGCCAAGGAGATCTTCGACAGGGAGCAGCGAAAGGATCTCGTCCGCTGGGCGATGCAGTCCCGGTCGACGGAGGACGACAGCGTCGACCTGCTGATGGCGATGCACATCGGGTCGACGCCGTGCTCGCTCCACTCGAAGGTGACCGGCGGCTACTTCGACGCCGCGTACGACGATCTGACGGTCGCCGGTAAGGGGCTGTACGACATGGTCAAGGCGGCGTACGGCATCGAGCCGACGTTGCTCACGTTCCTCGACACCTGACGGTGTTCGGCGGCGCGCATCCCCGTGATGTGCGCCTGCCGTGTCCTCTCAGTTTTCGTGGGCGCGCTTATCAGAAACGGAAAGGAAGGCGAGATGAGTTACAACCTGGAAGCCATGGAGCGGGTGTTGGAGTGGGCGGAGGACGGCGGTGACGACGGGGAGGTATTCGACCTGCGCAAGTGGGCCGTGCGCCTGGCCGACGGCGAGTCGGGCGGGTGCGGTACGACGCTCTGCCTGGCGGGCAAGGCCGCCAAGGACGCCGGTCACGAGTTCCTGTGGCAGCCCCGGAACGACTCGTTCAGGGTGACCCACGAGGCCAAGAGGGTCGTGCTGCCGGACGGCTCGACGCCCAACATCAAGCAGGTCGCCGCCACGGCGCTCGGTCTGAGGGAGTGCGAGGCACAATCCCTCTTCGTCCCGGAGCTGGAGTTCGAGTCCGGGGAGCCCGACGAGGCCGACGAGGAGGTGTTCGCCATGGACTTCCTGCGCTACCTGGTCAGGCGGGCCCAAGACGGAAGCCCGAACATGACCGGCCAGGAGGTGATCGTGTGGGTTCAGCTCTGGTGCGAGGACTACGAGGAGAACGCGCTCTGAAAAACCGGTAGGGGTGGCCAACTTTCACTGGAAGGTTGGCCAGAAAAAGCAACACAGATTCACGGTGGCGTCCTAGGATGGCTGAGTGTTCAGGCTTGGCCGCCCCGGGGCGCCACCGCCTTATCGATCATGGAAGAGGAGACAGACGATGGCTGTACATCTTGCCCCGAAGAAGATCGAGGGGGAGGCGGTGACGCGTTACGCGCTGCTGTCCGCCACCGAAGGCCACCGGGCGGTGGCCGTGACCACCACCACGGGAGTCGGGGACACGTACAGCGTGTTCATCCTGACGGCTGAGCGCGCCGACTCCCCCTGGCTGATCCAGTCCGTCGCCTGCGGCCTGTCGGAGACGGCCGCCACCTGGGAGTTCCGCAGCTACGAGCAGAGGGGCTGAGCACCATGCACAACTACGACGACATGCGGGCCATGCAGGTGCGCGAGGAGACCGGCCACCTGCCCGACGAGATGTACTGGCCGAACGAGGAGGACGCGCTCGACCCGGACCACCACGAGATCGCGGACATGGTGCGTGAGCAGTACGCGCACACCAACGCCAGCCGGGCGCAGGCGCGCCTTCGTGAGGAGAACGACGCCCTGCGGGCCCTGCTGCGGGCCAACGGCATCGACCCCGAGGAGATGGACCGATGAGGTTCGAGATCAACATGGGCGACGTGGACACGTTCCTGACCGCCTACCTGGACGACTTCAACAGCAACACCCGCGAGTCGACCTACACGGTCAGCTTCCTGGGTGTCGAGGTCGAGAAGGTCACCGGCCACTTCGAGGACGAGCGGGACGCCATCCATTTCAGCGGCGCCGCGAAGAAGGCGGAGGCGCTGATCAAGCGGCTGTGGAGTGAGACGCCGTGACGCACACGATCACCGCCCGGGACGTCCCGGAGCTGCGGGCCGACATGGTGGCGGACTCGGTGGACTTCTCCAAGAAGTTCCCGGGTCACCACCCCTGGTACCCCTCACACGAGGCGGCCGACCTGTTCTGGGTCTCCAAGGAGATGCGGCAGCTTGCCGAGGTGGCCGCCAGGTCGCTTCCGGAGTGCACGGTGCGGGTCGAGGACATGCCTTCCGAGCACGGGATTCTCGTCTGGGAAGAGGCGGTCGACGGCGCGGCCGGACTGGCCTGGAAGACGGTCGGCGGTGTGGTGGTGCTGACTGTGCTGGTCCCCCGGGCTACGGCAATCGGCATCATGGCGCGGACCCTGAACGACCCGACCGTCACCAAGCGGCTGGCTGATTCTCCGGTCCGGGCCCTGCTGTGGTCGGAGATGGAGATCCCTCTCCCGATCGGTTCGGTGATCAATCCGGGCGACCTGGTCCTGAACACCACCCTGGAGGCGGAGGAGGACGTCCGGTGGGCGGATCTGATGCCGCGACTGGCGACCACGGTGTGGCTGCTCATGGGGCAGACGCTCGCCGCCCGGGAGATCGTGCGCCCGTCGAAGGCCGGGATGAAGCGCCTGGCCCGGCTGAACCCGAACCTGCTGACGGAGACCCGGTACGTCACGCTGCGGCACGCCAAGGTGCCGCAGGCGGAGGGTTCCGGCGACGGCCCCGGCGTGCAGTACTCGGTGCGGTGGTTCGTCAAGGGGCACTGGCGTAACCAGCCGTATGGTCCGGGCCGGGCGCAGGTGCGGCCGATCTGGATCGCGCCGCACATCAAGGGTCCCGAGGGCGCACCGATCCTGGACCCGTCCAAGCTGGTCAACGTACTGAGGAAGTGAGGAAAGTGATGAGTGACCCCCGGTTCCTGTACCACCAGAAGATCAAGGATTCGGACTGCTGCGTGTACGACCTGGAGGAGTGGCCCTGCACGGTCGCCCTCCTGCTCAACGAAGTCTCCGACTACATCACCGACCGGGCCGCGCACCACGCCGAGTTCCAGCGTGAGGGCATGGAGTACGCGGCCGAGCTGATCCGTCCCGCCAAGGAGGCGTGAGCGATGCCCGATTATCAGGAACTGGTGACCCGCGAGGTCACCGTCTTCTACGTGGACTACCGGGATCTGGACCGGTTCATCCAGGCCACGTACGGGGTGCCGTACTCGTTCATCGACACCGAGGCCGTACCCCGTCCGTCCGTGACCAACTTCGAGGTGACCGGCACGATCACCGACTGGGGGGCCACGCTCATCGACGAGTGGCTCAGGGGGAAGACCCGCGTGGTCCACACCCGCATCCTCCTGAACGAGCTGGCCGCCCGGTCGCTTATCAGGAAGGGTTCCTACGTGGTCGAGGTCGACGAGCGGTGAGCGGTAAGCACGTACGGCCGCCGGTGTCGGCCGAGACCTTCGACGCACAGTTCGACTACAGCCGCCGCCTGGCGGAACACCACACCGTCCCGATACAGGACAAGGTCGACGCCTACGTGAAGGCGCGGAGAGAGGACAGGAAGATGCGACAGGACGAGCAGATCAGAACGGAGTGCCTCGCCTTCGAGAACGGCGGAACGGTGATCTCCGACGAGGTGGCCTACGCCATCGCCGACCGGTGGCCGAAGATCCGCGACATCGGCGCCATCCGGCCCGGCAGCACCCCTTCGCTGGAGGTCTACGGCTCGATCAAGGCGGAGTCCGACAAGCGGTCCGGCGACTTCATCGAGGACATCAACGAACTCCGTGAGCTGCGCGCCCTGGAGGCGTGGGCCAGGAAGCAGGGAGTCACCGCATGACGCTCAACATCCAGACCCGGGACATCACCGACGGCCGCGACCTCTGGATCGACACGGAGGACGAGTGGGCCAAGCCGGGCCCGGACGGGAAGAAGCCGACCTACAAGAAGCTGGAGGGGATCACCTTCACGCTCGGGATGTGCACCATCACGGCGGGCATGCCGGTGCTCACGAAGGAGAACGCCGCCGAGTTCCTGCGCCGCCTGCGGGTGATGGAGGGGATCTATGGGCCGCTCATGAACCAGGGCCCGACGCCGGTTCTGTTCACCGAGGACCACATCGAGCGCCGGATCGGCATGAAGACCAACGCGACCAAGCTGACCAGGGCGCAGTTCGAGAAGAACATGAAGATCGCCCGAGCCAACGAGGAGCGCGAGCGCAAGCGGGCGGCCCAGTACGCGGCCACACAGGCCGCCGAGACCGCCGGGGCGACGTCGTGACCTTCCGGCCCGCCTCCTCTGCGGAGGAGCTGATGGAGTGCATCATCCGGGGCCTGACCGCCCCGCAGCGCAACGCCCTGGCCGGTTCCCTCCTGGTGTCCCGGCCCGACGCCGACGTGATCCTGATCGACGGCAACGAGAAGACGGTGAGGGCACTGATGCACAACGACCCGCCGCTGGTCCGGCAGGAGGGCTCTCGCCGGTTCCTGTCTGTGCTGGGACTCGACATCGCCCGGTACCTGCGTGACACCAACCAGTACGAGATCTGAGGGGAAGGGGAGAGATGATCACCACCATTTTGCGGACGGCCACGCTGGCCCATCTGCACGAGGCACGTCAGTTCGTCGCCGCCACGCTGCACATCGATGTCAGCCACGTCACCCGGGAGGTGGCCGTCGCCTACATCCAGCAGCACTACGAGACCGTCGGGTACTCCGGCTGGGAGGGCTGGGTCGAGATGCTCCAGGCCGACGAGGAGTCCCTCCGGCGTTATCAGGAAAGGTCGAAGTAATGGGACACATCGACATCACCCCCCGGGACCTGGTGCACATCAGGAACTGCAAGTCGGTCAGGTGTCAGGTCGACTACACCGACGACGTCGGCGACCTGTGCCGCTCGCTGGACGCGCTGCTCGACCAGGTGGAGGACTACACCCGCCACCAGGAGGCGCGCCGGTTCGACGCGCTTATCGACTCCGGTATGCCCCGCGTCATCGCGCCGGGCGTCGGTCACATGGCCAGGGAGCTGGAGCCGTACGACAAGGCCGACGCCTTCGACCCCGAGCTGCACGAGGTCCATCCGTCGGAGTTCTCCGACTGCCCCGAGTGCGGCAAGGGTGTCGAGCACTGGCACTACAAGGGCACGCAGCAGCCGGTGCTCTGGAAGTTCTGATTCCCCACGTGAGAGGGCATGGTGGTCGGCGTCTTCGGACGTCGGCCCGCCACGCACCCTCAGGTGCACCCATCCGGAAACCGAAGGAGAAAGACATGATCGAGATCCCCCGCGACGTCTTCGAGACGGCCGCCTACGACTCCGACTTCGAGGAGATCAAGACCGGCTACAACGGGCGTGGCTACGCCACCAACTGCACGGCCCTGGTCGGCAGCGACGACCAGATCCGCAAGTTCTTCGCCCGCCTCGGTGCGGCGTCCATGGAGGACGACGCCGAGTTCGACATGTACGCGGTCGACCGCCTCGCCGACGGCATGGGCCTGGACAACATGGGCCGCTCCGACCTGATCTTCTACTGGGGCGAGCGCGTCCTGACCCTGACGGAGGGCTGAACCGTGGGCACGGACTACGAGTACGGCGACGATCCTGTGCCGGTCGGCGCCGAGGTCGAGTACTTCGGCAGCGGCCCTCACGGCCGGTACAAGGTGTTCGGCCACAACGACCCGATGACCCACGACACACTCGGCCCGGTGGCACAGGAGCACGAGGAGATCGCGACCGAGCTGATGGAGGCCTACCCGGACGGCAAGGCTTATCAGCTCTGGCCGATGGGTGTGCCGGTGAAGATGGACAACGGCCACCACCTGCTGCGCTTCATCCGGCGGACCTCGTTCCGCGTTATCACGAAGGGGAACCAGTGATCACCGTCGAGGAGCTGGCCAAGCTCAAGCTGATCCAGACGCTGATGGACGAGGCGTACACCCACTACTTCGAAAACTCCGACGGCTACTGCAAGTCGTCCGAGGGTGCGGTGACGGTCGGCTTCGGCACCTTCTTCGACCGCCGCGACGGAGACCCGTCGGGCAAGTACGTCGAGATCTACAGCTACGTGTTCGGCCCGAACCGGCTGAACACCTACCCGTCGGTGGACGAGGCCCTGAAGGCCGTCACCGGATGGCACAGGGAAGAGATGAACCGCGACTACAGCGAGGAGAACAACTGATGGCCCTCACCTGGGACGACATCACCTGGCTGGAGCCGGGGTTCGAGATTCCCCGGCGCAGCCAGGAGGAGGACGCGAAGCGCTGGGACGTGTGGGCCGACATGACCGGCACCCCGTGGGCGGAGAAGAGCCGATTCCCGTTCGCCGTCATCGCGACGATGGAGGGGACGACGGCGCACTTCATGATCCAGCGCCTCTACGAGATCCACGGCGACACCATCCGGTACGGAATCGTGCGGTTCTGATCTGAGCGCGCACGGTGGGGGGCGTCCCTGCGGGGACGTGACCCTGCCGCGCATTCTCAGCACACGGGCAGAGAAATGCAGGAGAGAGGAAGACCATGAAGAAGCTGGCAGGCGAGGACGTGATGGTGGCGGTGGCCACCGGACAGGACGTATGGAGCGCCATGATGCAGCTCGACAGATCCGACGTGCCGTCGCTGTGCACCGCTGACGCGAACGACCCGGACAGCGTCTACCACCACCTGGACTCGGCGCTGGGGGCACTCTTCCGGCAGCTCGGACTCGACGAGGACGAGGCGCGGGACCTGCTGACCGGCAGCCACTCCATGCGCTGGGTCTACAACGAGATGACGGGAGAAGCGCTGTGACCGACGAGGAGCTGTTGAAGCTGATCGGCCCGACGGGCATGCGCGAGTACACGGCGGCCACCGACGGCATGAAGGCGGAGGTGCGCAAGTTCGCGTCCACGATGGCGGAGCTGGACGATATCCGGTTCGTGGATGCTTGTGCCCGCTCGATCCTGGAGAGCGCCCGGTTCAACTCCTGGCCGGGCAACTGGAACGGCATCCACGCCATCGCCTCGGCCTGCTACACCGAGTCGAAGCGGCGCTACGGGGCGGCCGGTCACACCGAGGAGTGCCGAGGCGACGACCTTTATCAGAAGGGGTATGCCCGCGCGTACTCCAGCCAGGGTCACACGCCGCCGCCGCCCTCCTCCTGTGATTGCGGGGCCGAGTGATGGCTCTGGACGGTGTGCGCTACGACCACGTCAGGACGTTCACCGGCGGCGGCTGGCGGGTTATCCGGATCGGGCCCAAGGGGGGTCACAAGACGGTGGCCGTCTACCGCGAGGAGGACCCGGCACGTGAGGCGGCGGCGACCCTGAACCGGCTCAGGGTGCACGAGCTGTGACCGGCCGACAGATCCTCTCCGTGGGAAGCGACGGGGTGGCCAGGATCGTGAACGACCACGGTCCGGACGGCCTGACTTCCTGCGGTGGGGGGTGCTGCGACGGGTGGGGACCCGCCGGGTCGAGACCTGGGGACGAGATCCCCTGTCAGTGCCCGGAGAACTCGCGCGGCCGTCGCTCTGCGGAGTGCGACCGGTGCGGGCATGGAAGACACGCTGTCTTCAACTGCAAGGGAACCGAGATCAGGACGGCCGAGTAGAGGCTCGGCGCACAACAGGAAGGACGCACATGAGCAAGCACACGAACAAGGTCACGATCGACGGCTTCGACAACCGGGGCACTCTGGAGTACCCCTTCGGCTTCATCGTCTTCACCGACGGCCTGCGGGTCGGCTACGCACCGAACACGCGCGGCGCCGACGAGGACGGCCTGTTCGACGCACACCAGCCGTACACGGTGCGGCTGACCCCCCGCAGGCCGTCGCCCACCCACTACGCCGTGGCCCGCACCTGGGCCAAGGAGCTGAACGCCAAGCTGGCCGCGCTCGCGGAGGCGAAGGCTGCCGAGGAAGCCGCCGAGGTGACGGCATGACCGAGCGATTCAGCCACGACGAGAAGGGCTGGCACCCCGACACGGCGACCGTCACTTCCATGGGGGATCCGGTCAGCATCATCGTGAACGGGGAGCTGGGCAGGTTCTCCGTGGGATCGGCCGTCAAGGTGGCGGGCGCCATCCTCCGGTCGGCCGGTGAGGCGGCCAACGGCTACGGACTGCCTCTGACCAGGGAGGACATCAAGAAGTACTTCGCCGAGGTCGGCGTCGACATCGACAATCTCGGCAACGAGAACCTGTACTGACGGGCTCGGTTCGGCCGCGCACAGCGGGTGACCTCTGTGCGTGTGCCGTGTCGCATCCGGCGGCTACCACCATCGAGAAGGAGAAAGACCATGATCCTCCGTTCCCAGCTTCCCCCCGTCGGCGTCGACCAGACCTCGTCGTGGCCCTACGACTACAACAACCGGCCGTGGCGGGCGACGACGAAGGGCGTGTGGGACCTGTACATGGACGCGTCCGGCTCGATCGTCGTCTGGTCCCGCAAGACCGACAACCCGGCGCCCAGCGGCTACATCCAGTTCGCCCGCGCCGCCACGAAGGAGCGCGCCATGTCCTTCGTCACGATGTTCTGCTCGCTGGGCTACGAGCGCGACGAGCGCAACATCTACCAGACCGGCCGGACCTACTTCTTCAACTGGATCTCGGGCACGCTGGCGCAGATCGACATGGCCTCGCACGTCGCCCGGCTGTTCTTCGAGGGCGACGTGAACGGCGCCTGGGAGTACGGCCGCGCCTTCGAGAAGCTGGTCGAGGCCAAGATGGCCGAACTGGCCTGATGCGGTACGTGATGGAGGCGGGCCCGGACTTGCAGGTGGCTCACTACGAGTCGCGGGCCCCCTACGTCGGCGTGATCAAGTTCACCGACGGCCGGAGGATCAAGTACCACCGTGGCCATGACGACGCCGAGGACACCGGCCTGATCATTCCGGCCAGCTACAAGGGTCTGAGCTACGTCTACGCGGTCGGCCCTGAGCATGTCGAGAAGGCGCGCCTGTGGCTGGCCGCGACGGCGAACCGGAACTGTCCGCAGTTCCATGTGCTGTGCACGGTGAACCAGCGGCTGTCGGATGCGCTGGGGCACGACAAGCAGGGCCACAAGGCGCTGTTCGCGATCGTTCGGCAGGGCATCGACAAGCCGTTCACGCGGATGTCGGTGACGGATATGGCCGCCATCCGGAATCTGGGTGACGGCGGCATGAGGCGGGCTCTTCTGGCCCGCAACCTGATGAGGGAAGGGAAGGCGTGAGATGGCGAAGATCGGCATTCACGAGATCGAGAACCTGGTTCGTGTCGGCGAGTCGGTCGACTACAAGGGCAACCCGGTGATGGTCCTGGAGATCCTGGGCGTCCCGGTCCGCTACGCCCGGCCGCAGGATCTGCCCGGCGACCCCGAGAACTGGCAGGACGCCTACCGTGAGCGGCTGGCCAGCGCCCTGGCGCACCTGGTCGTCTTCGAGGACCAGCAGGAGGTCTGGCGGCAGGACTCGCCGACCGGCCGCGAGGTCTACCCGCTGGGTACGGACTCATGACCTGCGACCTGTGGTGCTGCAAGCGGTACCCGCTGATCAGCCGGGCGTTCGGCCATGACTCCCAGGGACACCGGGGCCTGCTCCGTGTGCTGCGGGGTGTCGCGTCGGTCAACTCCATCGAGCCGGAGAGCGTCCTGCTGAACAGGTTCCTCCTGATGGGCGAGCCGGAGATCGAGAAGCTGTACCAGGTCGGCCGGATCACGGTCGGCCGGATCAAGGAGGCTCAGAAGCGCTTGCAGATGGGCCGGGGAAGGGAGCAGTGACATGGAACAGCCCTGGCAGTGCCCTGTGTGCGGGCATCCGATCGACGAGGCGGACCGGGTGAAGGCGGCCCCGCTGAGGGACTACCACATGCGCACGAAGCACGGCGCACAGAACATCCGGCCTTCGTACGGCTCCGGGTCCAAGGGTTCGGGTTCGAGCGGGATCATCGGCGACATCGTCGAGGGGATCGGTGAGGGCATCGGGAAGATGATCGGGGCGATCTTCGACTGATCCGGCAGGGATTCGGCGGTGCACAGGGGACTCCTCTGTGCGCCTGCCGTGTCGTCGCCGGACGGCTTATCAGGAAAGGGCGAGAGAGGTGACTGACCGAAGGCCAACGGAGGACTGCTTCCACGAGGAGCGTGACTACCTGGAGCTGTACAGAATCGAGACCAGACCGGTGGTCCGGACATGGATTCCAGGGAGTCCGGTGACTCCGGCCGATGTGTGGTGCTACACGCACCGCCGCTGGGAGACGAAGGAGGAAGAGGCGTGACGAAGGAAGAGCTGTTCGAGGCGGTGAAGGCGCTGCCTCCCGAGGAGAAGATCGAGCTGTTCAAGGCTCTGCGCATGAGCCGGATCGGCGAGGACCACCAGCCGGACTGCCTGTGCTTCCACGGCGGGGACTGCGGCTGCATCCCGCCCGCATCGATGTGGACGCACCCGCGCGACGTCGCCGTGTACCTGAAGGAGACGGACGACGACCTGCGGGATCAGGCGGAGAAGCGCCAGCGGGTACTGGAAGCGAGGCGGAACCGGTGAGCCTTCTCGCTGTCGGCACGTTGGTGACGGTGACACCGCAGGCCATCAAGTTCCTGGACGGCACCGTCAAGCCTCAGGGGAAGCCGTTCCCTGCCGTGGTCCTGGGTTACGACATGGGCCACACGAAGTACCAGGTGGGCCGGGAGATCTGGCCCGGCAAGTTCGCCACGACCGGCGAGTGGGTCTTCCCGAAGGAGGTGGAGGAAGCATGAGCAAGAGGAACGGCCTTCCGGTCGATCTGATGGCGCACCTGCTGGAGCACTTCACCGAGGAGAGTGTCCTCGGGTTCCAGCAGGCCGTCACCGAGAAGGGCATGGCGGAGGCCGCACGAGGCCTTTCGTACGAGGCCGAGTACATGGCCTCCAGGGATGAATTCTACGAGGGCTACGTGGCTGCCACGCAGAAGGTCGACCCGGAAGACGTGTACTACGCGGGTCCCTACCCGAGCGAGATCGTCACCTTCACGTAGTCCAGCGCGCGGCCTGTGACCTGCGCCTTATCAGGAATGGGCAACCACCTGACGGGGTAGGTCACGGGCTGCGTGTCACCCAGCTCGTAAGCCGTCTTGACGTAGACGATGGCCATGGTGTTAGATCCATGGCAGGAGAAAGAACGAGAGGAAAAACTCATGGAGCCTGGATCCTCCCGCATCGAGAAGATGCTGGGTATCACCTTCGCTTCCGACCCCCGGGTGTCGCGCTTCGACCTCCCGGAGATCCCGGCCGAGTACCGGGCGAAGTACCCGGACGACCCGTACACCGTTCCGTTCGACGTGACCCCCGAGATCGCGAAGGACTGGCTGACCTACCGGGTCATCCGCCGCGAGGTCACCCCGAAGGAGCTGATGCACGAGGACTTCGGCCCCAACCGCCGGTTCCTGCCCAACGCGCTCACCGGCAGCCACGCCAAGAAGGGCTGGATCGACACCTTCCTGGACGGCGACATCCGCAAGACCCACCAGGGCATCGCCTTCTCGTGGGACGGCTACCTGCTCGACGGCCAGCACCGCCTGGCGGCCTGCGTCCTGTCCGGCGTGTCGTACCGCCCGCTGCTGACCCAGGACGTCCCGTGGAACGGCTTCATCGCCATGGACTCCGGCCGCGCCCGTACCGCCGACCAGTTCATCGACCTGCCCAGCCCCACCCTGATCGCCGCCGCTGCCCGGTACATCCTGCCGACCATCAAGGAGACCGAGCGCCGCGAGTACTACGACAAGCTCGCCACCAAGCAGGAGGTGCTCGACCTGGTCTACGGCTGGGGCCTGTTCGGCGGCCCCTGGATGAACGAGATCACCACCGCCGCCAAGGGGTCCAACATCCCGAACACGGCGCTCGCCGCGACCGTCATGATGGCGCTCGCCGCCGGTGGTGACGCCGTTACCGGTCAGGTGCAGGAGTTCCTGAACGGCCTGAAGAAGGGGTACAGCCACCGCGACTACATCACCATCGGCCGCAGCGGCGAGGACCCCCGCTGGATCCTGCGGAACTCCTTCCTGGCGGCCAAGACCACCGGCAAGCGGACGTTCTCCGCCGCCGAGACCTACGGCAACGTCGGCCTGATCCGCCGCTGCATGAACGTCTGGCTCAACCAGGAGGAGGTGCAGGCCCTCACCCGCACCGCCCCCAACCGCGACCTGCCGCCGGTCTGGAACGCCGACGCCGTCCGCGCCTTCCACAACGACCGCGTCAACTGAGGAGAAGAACCGTGACCGACCACATCATCTGGCTCGACCCCGCTGCGGAGAACGACGCCATCGAGTCCCAGGAGCAGACCGCCCGGCGGGTGGGACGCACTCTGGACACCATCCGCAACTACGTCCGGCGCTACCCGCTGGAGTACCCGGCGCCGGTGGCCAAGTCCGGCTCCCGCAAGATGTTCCGCCGCATCAAGGACATCGACGCCTTCATGGAGTGGCTGGAGACCCGCGAGAACACCCGCACCCCGCTGGAGGTGGCTCACGGCGAGGTCGTCCGCATCGAGCTGGCGCTGGAGGGCGCACAGAAGCGGGTCAAGAAGGCCATGGAGGCCATGGACGCCGCCACCCGTGAGCACAGCCGCCTGAAGGCGTCGCTGAAGCGGGCCAGGGAGCAGTACGACCTGCTCAACCGCTGACCCGGAAGAAGCGGACCGAGGGCCGGGAGGCTGAGCAACCTCCCGGCCCCGCTCCATCTCCCACCAAGCCCCCCAGGGAGGGGAACAGCATGTCAGTAACAGCATCACTGGCGACACCGCTGAATGTGTCGAAGTACCTGGCCACATGCGGATTCAAGCGTTCCCGTATGGACGCGCGGACCATCACCGACGGCTTCTGCGTCGAGGCCCATCCCCTTGGGCGCGTTGGGTGCACGGTCACCTGGATCGAGTCCCTCGCCAGCTCGATCGAGCGCAGGGACAGGCTCGGTCTGGAGTCCTTCGGGGATCTTCCGGATCACCCGGACGAGGAATCGATGCTGGCGGCCTATTGGGAGGCTCTGGACAACCGGTACGACGTGGGCCGTGGGTTCATCGGCAGGACCGTCTACGTCAGCCCGCGCACAGAAGACCGGCCCGCTGTTCCCGGGCGGCCGACGCGGGCCCGGATCAAGGAACTTCTGGAGGACGCGGGCGTCGGCCTGATGTCCATCGTCGCGCCGCACAGCAACCGGCGGGGCGTCTCCCTGACGCAGGAGCACGACCATGTGCGACTGCTGGTCCGCCCGTGGGTCAGCCCCGGCCCCTGGGAGGACGAGGTTCTTTCGCACTCCCTCAAGACCGTGAAGGACACGATTCTGAACGGCGGTTTCTACCCGATCCATTTCTCATCCCGCGACTGCCGCGAAGGTTATGTCGTCCGGGTCTACAGCGAGGAGACGTACTGATGGCGGACCACGTGGCCGAAAGCGTCAGGGGAATGGTGAATCATTTCGCCGTCAACTGCGTCGGCCATTCCATGAACGACTACGGCGTCTCGGAGGGCACGATCCTGGCGGCTTATCACGTCATGGTGCTCCAGGACGTCGAGCCGACCGAGCAGAACCTCGTGAAGGTGCTGAACGCTTTCATGATGTACGCCTGTGACGAAACCGAGGTGGTGAACTCCGAGGAGAGTCACTTCATGGACCTGTGCCGCAAGCGCAATCTCAGCCCTGGCGTGATGGACCGCCTCGTCACCGAGCTGGCCGACCAGATCCTCGCCGACTTCCGCAGCAGCGGCTGTCACGTGATCAGAATCCGTGGAACGCGCGGCTGGAGGCCGGAAGACTGCGGCTTCTATGTCTTCGGGGCGGACGTGGTCTGAGTGTGGAGCCCGGCCCTTTTCCTGGGGGCTGGCGGGGTCCGATTCCCCGGCCGGGCACGGAAAGGAGGTCACGCATGAGCGAGGAACTCTTCGTGGCTCAGATCGACGGCCAGACTTTTCTGTCGAAGGAAGAGGTCGACGAGTACTACGAGATGCTCGCCCTGATGGGCGCGGACCAGTAGAGAAATTCTTACGGACAAGGAGAAAGAACGTGTTCGTCCAGATCCAGTTCAAGAAGCAGGATTCCTACAACTGGCACCACGTGTACGCCAGCGAGAGCGCGTGGGCCGAGTACATCGAGAAGGCGCTCCGCTACAGCGGCTACGAGATCGTGCGGATCACCGGCGGCCAGGACCCCTGGAGGCACCACCTGAGTTCCAGCTCGCTGTGGGTCCAGCGGGACGCCGACGGCAACGCGGTGGCCATGATGGACACCGAGGAGACCAACGACATGGTCTACCACGCGGCCCGGTTCATGGGATCCAGCCGCTTCGGTGACCGCCAGTCGGTCGAGCGGCCGGTGGCCCAGAAGATCGAGGACTACTGATGAGCGCCTCGGCCTCCCTCCTGACCGTCGAGACGGGCCGGACCGGCACGGAGATCTCGGTGTGGCCGCTCGAAGGGTGCACCGTTCCTCCGCTCCCGCTGATGTCGGAGGGCCAGCAGATCTGCCTGGCGAACGGCAGCGCCTACGTGTTCCGGTAGGTCAGGGTCGACGAGGGCCGGACGACCCACAACATCCCCATGGGGGAGGAAGTTCCGTACTACGTCTGGTGCTACCAGGTCGCGAGGGTGAACCAGTGATGGGCGCCCTCGGTGATCACGTGAAGGGCATGGTGGCGTCGGCCGCCCTGTACTCGGCCCTTCCCGACGAGGTGAACCAGGCGAAGGAAGCCGTGAGCGACATGCTCCCGGACAACATGAAGGCGGCGATCGGGATCTCCTCGATCGCGGTGTCGGTGGTCGTGAACGCGACCCGGCACGGCAGCAGTTCCACCAACGAGTAGGGAGAAGGAAGTCATGGGACTTTTCGGTAAGGGCGGCGGCTCCAGCAGTGGCGGCAGCAACGCGAACAAGCCTCCGCGTCAGCCGGACCCGTACGTGACGGGCAACCGCAACGACTGGGACAAGCGCGACAAGAACGACGGCGAGACGGCGAAGAAGCCGAAGAAGAAGTAGTTCCCGGCCGAGCATGGCCGCCCTCATGGTCCAGTGGCAGGACGACGGCACACGCCGTAGGCTCCGGTTCGATTCCGGGTGAGGGCGCTTTTCACCCTCCATGGGTGACAGATTGTCACTAACGAAAAACGACAGAGTCGACTCGGGAAAGCGGTTAGGGAAGATGAAAATCAGAGAACGCGCCGTCGCCTCGATGACGTTCGCAGCATTTGCTTGGTGTGCAGGGATGGTCCTCGCCGTGGCGCTGAGCGGTGACTTCGCCTTATCAGCAATGGTTGCTACTGCATCGGCAGGAGTGATCGCTGTGGCTACGTTCACGACCTACACGTTCGGGTGCAGTCGCAGGCCTACTGGAAACCACAGGAGAAAGAGATAGGATCGCTGCGTTATCGTGTGTGGAAACCACGCACACTCCGCGCAGGAAGGGGGCACACTGTGGCCCGAGTTCAGGAAGTCAGGCTCCGCAAGGTACCTCCGGGTCCCGGCGAGTACACCAGCAAGCGGGAAGCTCTGGAGGCCAAGCCCGAAGAGGTCGTGGTCGACGCCGAGTTCTCCAGCCAGAAGTCGGTCGAGGACGCGGCGTTCCGGGTCAACTCCAACAAGCGTAAGGACTGGCCCTCGGACCGGTTCTACGCCTGCTGGGCGTACAACGCCGAAGCCGACGGTGACACCGAGGACTCCGGCCCCATGGAGACCATGGGTCGCTGGGAACTCCTGATCGGCGTCAAGTCGCACATGCCCGAGGTGTGGCGGAAGGTCGTCGAGGCCCCCGGCAGCCGCCGGAGGAAGTCCGACACGGACGAGTCGTACGCCGACGCCGCCTGACGCACAGGAACCGCAGACAGCCCGCACTCCCTTGCCGGAGTAGCGGGCTTCTGTCTTTTCAGGGACGAAAGGAGAAGGAAACGATGAGCACTCACAAGGTGGTTGTCAGGTGTAACGCCTCGGGAAACAAGGCTGTCGTCCGGGTGAATCTGTCGACGGAGGAGGTGAAGCTGCTCGACCGATTGGGTGACAGGATTCGTGCGGAAAGTGACTGGGACCTGGACCTTCTTGCTATTGCCACTGGCAAGTGCGATACGGTCGCCATGTACACAGAAATCCCGCAAGGGCGCACGGGAAACTCCGAGCACGACGGGATGTATTCACGCGAATCCGCAGACGAGGAGCACTGATGTCGAGACCTCCCGGACCGATCAGGAAGTACACCGTCTACTGTGTCTGGCCCTCGAACCCGGGCCATTGGCGTACGGCCGTGGACATGGTGGACGAACGCACGGCCCGGGAGAGCGCGCTCACGCTCCGGCGGATGCACTACGAGCTGATGATCGAAGTCGTCCTGCTGCGGCCCACCGCCGCCAGGAACCTCATCGCTCGTTTCACCGCAGGCCAGTGGGACAGGTACGGCAAGCTGGTGTACCGGTACCAGGGAGACCACATCCAGCACGTGGCGGGGTGGTCGATCGGTTCTGAGCCGATGGAGAGGGAGAAGGGCGATGACGGATCCGTACGAAGTGACTCTGGAGGAAATGCTGGAGTGCCTTCCGGAGCCTGACGAGGACGACGACTGGCCCGACGAGGAGTACGAGTTCGTCGAGCGGTAGCAGGTCCGGGTGGGGTGTGCGCACCTATCGTGGTAACCACCGACACGGGAGCGACCATGGCGAACACCTTCACCCTGACCGGGCAGTACCTGAAGCCGGACGGCACACCGCACAGCGGCTTCATCACCGTCACCCCGATCCCGGTGTCCGTGCAGGATTCGGGCACCGGCTCGGTGGTGACCATGCAGACGGCACGGATCGACCTCGACGACTCGGGCTACGTGTCGGCCGAGCTGATCGACCCGAACGACCCCGGCCTGACTCCCGGCGGGGCGACGGGCAATCCGTGGGCGTACTGCATCAGGGAGAACTTGCAGGGCTCGGCGATCATCGGCTGGTACCTGAAGCCCGAGAACATCTCCGACCCGGTGGATCTGGCGCTGGTCGAGCGGTCCGATCTGGCGGTCATCCGTCCGGCGGACTGGTTCCCGCACCACCTCGTGGACGCCCCTGTGCAGGCGGGCCGAATCTCACCCCAGGAGACGGTGTACGACGGATGAGAAAAGGGGTGCGGGCCCTCGCTCCGCACCCCTTCCCGCTGTCACCACCTGGCCGGAGGAGATAGTCAGATTTGATCATCCGGCCGCCCTGAAAGCAAAGACCGAGGAGTCACGATGTCCACCTTCCCCAGTGCGTGCGGCGGCTACGGCATTCCCGGGCCGGTCGGCCCGCCCGGCGCTCCGCTCGCGGCCACGGGTGCGGCCCTGTACCTGACGACCCCTTCCACGGGCATCACGACCGGCGTACCGGTGGTCCTGTCCCCGATGGCGGTGGAGTACGAGTACGGCGTGGTCGACACCGTCACGTCCCCTGTGGCCGTCCTGCTGACGATCCCGGGACTGTACCTGGTGGAGGCCTACGTCCTGTGGACGGAAGCGGTCGGCGAGGCGGCGGAGGGCACCCTGCGCACCATGACGGTGACGATCCTCGGGGACGCCCACCCCACGCAGACCCGCTCGGCGCCCGGGGCGACGACGTCGCAGTCCTTCACGCGGGTGGTGGAGGTGACCTCGGCCGGTGCGGTCGGACTGATGGCCGTCTCGCACAACTCGGCCGAGACGCTGGAGGTGGCCACGGCCCGGTTCAGCGTGACGCTGCTGGGCGAGATCGAGGGCCCTTCCTGAGGGAGCTGGTGAAGGCCCCCGGGTTCAGGTCCCGGGGGCCTTCGGTCTGTGTGCGCCCTACTTGGTGGCCACGGCCTTCAGGGTCCCGTCCTGCTTGACGCGGAACTCGCCGAACGCCGTGGTGGCGTCGGCGAAGAGGGCGACGAAGCGGGCGCCCTCCAGGTCGAAGACGCGCGTGCCCGACGAGCTGTCCCCGGTGAAGTCGGGGTCGATGCCGGTGAAGCGGATCGTCTCATCGGTGGTGAACCCGGCGAGGCGGACGAGGACGACCTCGGTGTCCACGCCGGTGGTGCTCACCAGAGTGGCCGGGCCCGAGAAGGTGCCCATCGAGTCGAAGGTGGTCGGGAACCTGGCGGTACGGCCGGAGATTCCGAAACCGCGCACCTCGACGGGCGTGGAGTTGGTGACGGACAGGGTGAAGCCGAAGCTGTTGAGCGGGCCAGCGAAGCTGGCGACAACTTCATCGGCCATGGCGGTACTCCTTGTGCCGAAAGGGCGGGGCAGTGCGGAGATCATGCCGCTCCACCAGCTCCCCCGCCGGTGACTGCCCGTGGTCATCAGGGTCTTCTGTGCGCCGGGTGCCTGCGTCAGCACCAGCAGTGACAGAAGCAGTCCCACCAGGGGTGGATCCAGCCGATGAAAATCCCGTACATGGCAGTCTGCCTCTCACGTGGAAAACATCCCCCACCTCGGGTGTACTCCTGATGCGAAATTCCGTCACTACGCCAGGAGAGTGGGCGGCCCGGCGCTTCGTGGTACCGGGTGGAGCGGGGTCCGTTGTCAGTGCCGTCTGAGAGGGTGATGACATCACCCGATGGGAAGGGGAAACACCGCCATGGGCACCGTCATCAAGCAGGGTCTGACCAACCACGTCACCCTCGTCCTGGACCGCTCCGGTTCGATGCAGGGCCACAAGAACGCCGTCATCCGCGCCGTGGACGCCCAGATCGCGTCGCTCGCGGAGATGTCCAAGAAGATGGACCAGGAGACCCGGGTCACGGTCGTCATCTTCGACGACATCGTGGACGTGCTGGTCTACGACAAGGACGTACTGCGCCTGCCGTCGATCAAGGAGTACTACCAGCCGCGCAACATGACGGCGCTGGTGGACGCCACTCTCCAGGCGATCGACGACCTGGCGAAGATCCCCGAGCTGTACTCGGATCACGCCTACCTGCTGTTCGTCCTGACGGACGGCGTGGAGAACGCCTCGAAGAACCGCCCCTCGGCCCTGGCCGCCCGTGTGCGCTCCCTCGGTGACAACTGGACGGTGGCGGCCCTGGTGCCGGACATGCGGGGCGAGGAGTACGCCCAGCGCTGCGGCTTCCCGCCCGGCAACATCCTCCAGTGGGACGTCACCTCGGAGGCGGGCTTCCAGCGCGCGGCCGACACGATCAGCCGGGCGACCGAGACGTTCATGACCAACCGCGCGGCCGGTGTGCGCGGCTCGACGTCGGTGTTCTCCACGAGCGCGGAGGCGGTCAACGCCCGGTCGATCCAGGACGCCGGACTGAAGCCGGTCCCGCCGTCGTCCTTCCAGATCGTGCACGCCACCAACGACGGCGTGATGCGCAACCCGCAGATCCGTGACTGGGTGGAGAAGGAGGCCGGTCACCGCTACGCGACGGGCCGGGCGTTCTACGAGCTGACCAAGCCGGAGAAGATCCAGCCGCAGAAGTCGGTCATGGTGATGGAGAAGAAGACCAAGCGGGTCTACGGCGGCCAGGCGGCGCGCAACCTGCTGGGTCTGCCGGACGTGGAGGTCCGTGTGCGCCCGGACTACAACGAGGACTACTCGATCTTCGTGCAGTCCACTTCCACGAACCGCAAGCTCGTCGGCAACACCCGTGTGCTGCTGATGAACGTCTGAGCAGGACGTGACGAAGCCCCCGCCGGTCATCCGGTGGGGGCTTTCGCGTTTTCCGGGTCAGGCCTTGTGCAGGACGATCTTGACCCGGTCGGGCCCGGCGTTCCAGCGGCAGGTGAGCAGCTTCTTGTTCTCCAGGGCGTACAGGGTGTCCCTGTCGACCTCGAAGGGGGCGTGGACGGGCGAGAAGTGCGAGCCGTAGAGCAGGGCCAGGGTGGCGATGTCGAGGCGGATCAGCTCACCGGGTACGGGCTCGGAGAGCGACGCCAGGACGAGGAAGGCTCGGACGGTGGAGAACTCGGCGGATCCGGGGCCGGTCACGTCGGTGACGAGCACGGGGTTCTTGATGGTCTCGGGCATGGCGGTTTCCTTTCCGGGGGCCCCACCGCTGTGGGGCCTGGAAGGGATCCTTTCGCGCCGGTCGGATCCGCAGTGCCCAGTACTGGGCAGTACTGGTGTGACGTGGACCTCAGTCCCTGGAGGCCGGGGTCTCGACGTCCATGTCCGGGTAGCGGCGCTTCACGGCGGCGCGCACACGGCTGATCTCGGAGGGTGAGCCGAACTGGACGACCCGGGACAGGGCGGCGCGGGCTCGGGCCGGAGTGTCGATGGGGTACCGGCGGCCGGGCAGCGCGAACACGGAGGTGGGCAGCGCCTTGCGGCGGCGGGCGTTGAGGGGCGCCTCGCACATGGCGCCGTCCCACTCGCCGTCCATGCCGTCGTGGTCCCAGTCCTCCTCGTCGTCTCTCGGCTGGAAGATCGTGAGGAGCATCGCGAGGTCTTCGGTGGACAGGGCCTCGGTCATGTCCGGGCCGACGGCCTCGCGCGGAGGCCGGGGCGGGAGGAGGGCGGATTCCGCCATTCGCTTCACGGTCCGGGCTTCCTTCATGAAAGCGAGGGACCGCTGGTCGTATCCGTTCATGCCTCCAGAGTAGGCCTCTGGAATACCATGCCACCATGGCCGAATTCATCATGATCGTCCCCACCAGGGGGCGCCCGCAGGCAGTCCGTCAGCTCGCCGAGGCATTCTCGGTGACCTGCACGGTGGACACGCAGCTTCTGATCGCCGTGGACGACGACGATCCCGACCTTGACGGTTATCAGGAAGAGGTGAAGAAGGCCCGGGACATCTACCCCCGGACGGAGCTTCTCGTGCAGGTCGCGCCCGGCTGTATGGCTGTCGCGCTGAACATGGCGGCGCGCGACGTAGTGGCCGGATGGCCGGACGCAAAGGCCATCGGATTCATGGGGGATGACCACCGGCCGAGAACCGTTTCGTGGGACAAGCGCTACGTGAACTCTCTGGAGGTGGCGCCGGGAATCGTGTACGGAAACGACCTGATCCACGGCGAGAACCTGCCGACGCAGTTCGCGGTTTCCGCTTCGATCGTGAAGGCGCTCGGTTTCATGTCGCCGGGAAATCTGCGGCACATGTACATCGACAACTACTGGCGCGACATCGGGAACATGGCCGGATGCCTGAAGTACCGGGGCGACGTGGTCGTGGAGCACATGCACCCGGTGGCCTCGAAGTCCGAGTACGACGAGGGCTACGAGCGGGTCAACGCGCCGGAGATCTTCAGCCACGACGCCGCCGAGTACGAGCGGTACATGACCGAGCACGGCACGCGTGACGCCGACATGATCCGGGAAGCGGTCGCCCGGTGAAGCGCCTGCGTCCGAGATGGTCGGACGCCGACCTGAAGCGGATCTACGCCCGCCCGCACGATCACCGCAGGTGGCGTGACCACCACCTGCGGATCGGTGTCACGACGGCCGTCGGAACCTGGATGGCCGACCAGGGCCTGGGCAGCGCGGCCGACCTGTCGTGCGGCAACGGCGCGGTGCTGAACGCGGTGAAGGCGACGACGAAGTTCTACGGGGACTTCGCCCCGGGGCACACCTACACGGGCCCCGTCGAGGAGACGGTCGAGCAGATCCCGCACGTGGACCTGTTCATCTGCTGCGAGACGCTGGAGCACCTGGACGATCCGCTCGCGGTACTGAAGCAGATCCGGGCGAAGGCGTCGATGATCCTGCTGTCGACCCCGGTGGAGAACTGGGGCGACACGAACGAGGAGCACTACTGGGCGTGGTCCCAGGAGGACGTCTCCGGGCTGCTCACCCAGGCAGGGTTCGAGCACTGGCTGTACACGGACGTGGATCCGCGTCCGCACGAGGGCCCCTACAAGTACGGAATCTGGGGATGGCGATGAAGGCACTGGTGACCGGCTCGGCCGGGTTCGTGGGGCGCCACATGGTCAAGGAACTGCTGGACCAGGGGTGGGATGTCGAGATCTGCGACATCGCCTACAAGAGCGTGCCGCGCGACGCCATGCTCCTGTTCCAGGAGGGCACCGAGGTCTACGACCTGACGGTCCACTGTGCGGCGAAGGCGCCGTACCGGGCGGCGATCGACTCGGCGCCGATGAACCTGGTCGACGACCTGCTGCTCGACTCGGCGCTGTTCAACTGGGCGGTGCGCACCCGGCAGAAGCACGTGGTGTACATGTCCTCCTCGGCGGCCTACCCGGTGGCGCTCCAGCAGCGGGGGGTGCGCACCCAGCTCGCGGAGTCGGCGATCAACCCGAACGTCCCGGAGCTGTCGGACGCGTCGTACGGCCTGACGAAGCTGGCCGGTGAGCGCATGGCGGACGCGGCGCGTGGCGCGGGTGTGCCGGTGACGGTGGTCCGGCCGTTCTCGGGGTACGGCGAGGACCAAGGGGAGAACTGGCCGTTCGGGGCGTTCATCGGCCGGGCTCTGCGCCGCGAGGATCCGTTCACGGTGTGGGGTGACGGTACGCAGACCCGCGACTGGATCCACATCGACGACGTGGTGAAGGCGATCATGGCGCTGGTCGAGGCGAAGGTCCAGATCCCGGTGAACCTGTGCACGGGGATCCCGACGTCGATGGCCGACATGATCTCGATGATCTGCGACCAGGCGGGCTACATCCCGAAGGTCGAGAAGAAGACGGACGCGCCGGACGGCGTGCACTACCGGGTGGGCAATCCGACCCGCCTGAAGAAGTACTACACGCCGACCGTGACGGTCGAGGAGGGCATCCGCCGGGCGCTCAGCGCACGAGGTGTGTGACCGGTCCGTAGTCGGCGTCGAGGTCGGCCCAGGTGTAGTCGCGGGTGACCTCCTCGGAGAGGGCGTTGAGGTCGTCGGCCGTCATGGCCAGCAGGCGCCGCGCCCTCTCTTCGATGGTGCCTTCGAGTTCCGTGCCGTGCCGGTGGGGCCCGTTGTTGATGCCGTCGCGGGTGGTGTCGTGTCCGCAGGCTTCTCCGGCGCAGGGGGCGCTGATGTACCCGGCGTGGTAGGCCCGGTTCACGACGGGATAAATGGTCTGGCCATTGAGCTTGCGCCGTACGCGGCCCAGCGTCCCGTCGATGCCTGCCCATTCGGCGGGGCCGCAGGGGTGGCCGGGGAAGGTCTTGGCGTTGTGCGCCACCATGTCGTCGGGGTAGCTGAGCGGCATGTACGTCAGGATCCGGGCGAGCATGGAGGCCCGGAAGCTGATGGCGACGGTCGGCGCGTAGGGCTTCATGAAGGCGGCTCCGTGGTCCTTGACCGTGAATTCCGCCTTGGGCTGGGGGGTGTAGGCCGTCGCACAGAAAGCCCTGGGTGCCTTCTTGTGTGCGCTGCGCAGGTAGGAGAAGTAGTCCTTGCTGATGAAGATGTCGTCTTCGAGCGAGTGGATGAATTCGGCGCCGTACTCCATGCTTTCGTGCAGGGCGTGGACGATGTTCCGGGTGGGCCCCTGGTTGTGGTGCGGTCCGCGCTCCTTCAGTTCGACGTTGTCGCGTCCGACCTTTTCGGCGAATTCCGCGATGGCCGGGTAGATCCTTTTGTCGGGTCCGGCGTCGATGTTGATGCGGTAGTGCAATCCGGGTTCGTGTGCGATGGCGAGCCGAATCAGGGTGGCGTGGAGGAAGTCGGGGCGCCTCCAGGCGATGACGTTCACGATTTCCACGGGGTCTCTTTCCTGTCGTGACATGATTGGTCAACGTCCTGCCCACGATACCCACGGGAGTGGTCTTGAGCCTGATGGAAGCATCGCCTCCGGAAATCCCCGGGAAGCTGGCCCGGCTGGAGGCACCGGCGCTGGTCTTCTTCCACAAGCAGGGGTGCTCACCCTGCACCGCCGTCATGGTCCAGATCGAGGAGGTCTCGCGCCGCTTCCCGGCCCTGGACATCCTGCGGGTCGACGTCACGAGCGGCGCACACGGCGTGGAGGGCTACACGGGCAGCGGGACCCCGCTGGTGGTGCTCTTCGACCGTCAGGGTCTGGAGGAGTGGCGCTGGCGCGGCGGTTCGGTGACGGCCGACCGGATCTCGGCCAGGATCCGGGATGTGCTGCGGTGAGCGCGATGGCGGCGCTGGTGCTGGTGGTCACGGTGCTCGGGATCACGGTGACGGCCGTCGTGGGCTTCCTGGCCAGGGCCGTGGTGGAGATCTTCCGCATCCGCAAGAACCAGGACGGGCCGGTCAACCGCCGGGTCTGAGGAAACGGTCCTGTGGGAACCTTGCGGGAACCCTCTCGTCCGCGAGAGGGAAGGCGCAAGAAAGGGCCGCCCCGTGTTCGCGCCGGGGCGGCCCTCCTGTGTGCACGAGCCCTGCAAGGCTCCTGCTCGTCAACCCGTTCGGACCACCGAGCGCCATCGACGAAGTGCTTCCATCCTCCCTCTCCGGCCGCACTGCGGCAACCGGCGAGACGGTTGTGAAGAATCAGTCGCACCCTCCGCCGGACGAGGACGAGCCGGAGTCCGAGGAGCTGGAGCTGGACGAGCACGACGACGACGAGCTGGAGTCGGACGGCGTGTAGGTGGAGGCCTCATCCACGTAGTAGCCGGAGGGTCGCTGCCCGCCACGGCCACGGCGCTTGCGGGCCTCTTCTTCGCGCTTCTGGCGCTCACTGTTGGTCATGGCTCGATGATGCCCGCCGCCACCGGGTTCCGGAACCCGACTTGAGCAAGTTCAGAGCTACGGTGCCGTGAGGATTCTTCTGGTGATCCAGACGCGTAGGCTTAGCCTGATCCTGCATGCGACTGGAGAGGACGGGATGCGGTGACTGCACCGATCGCACACCTGATCAGCAACGACAACGGCGTGGGTCTGTCCACCGACATGTCGCTGCTGGAAGGCGTGCTCACCGAAGCGGGTTATTCGGTGAAGCGCGTGCACTGGCGGCAGCCGACAATGCCGAAGTGCGATGTGGCTATTTTCCTGGAGATGTTCAACGTAAATCTGGCGCGGTACGCCAAGAAGAAGATCGGCATCTTCAACCTGGAGTGGTTCCCGGCGGTATGGCGGCCCCACCTGAAGACCTTCGACCAGCTCTGGGCGAAGTCGAAGGAGGCCCAGTCGGTGTTCACCCGGTTCGGGCACCTCTCCCACCTGACCGGCTTCATGACGCAGGATCTGTACGACCCGTCGGTGCCGCGCACCGACTCGTGTCTGCACCTGCGGGGCAAGTCGTCGCTGAAGGGCACGGAGATGGTGCTGGAGGCTTGGAACGCCTTCGATGACCTGCCGCCGCTGACGATCATCTCCTCGGAGCCGCTGAAGGTCCCCGCCGGTGTGCGGGTGCTGCCCCGGATGCCGCAGGAGGATCTGGTCCGCGAGCTGAACACGCACCGGATCCACGTCTGCCCTTCGAAGTCGGAGGGGTGGGGCCACTACATCACCGAGGGCATGTCGACCGGCGCGGTCGTCATCACCACCGACGCCTCGCCGATGAGCGACCATGTGCAGCCCGACCGTGGCTTCCTGCTTCCGGTCAGGGGGACGATGGCCCGCCACATGGCCCACGAGTACCACATCTCGCCGGTCGACCTGGCGAACGCGGTCCGCGATGCGATGTCGATGCATCCGGCCCACCGGCTGGGCGTCTCGCGGGCGGCCCGGCAGTACATTCTCGACGCCAACGATTCGTTCCGGACCATGGCGACCGATCTCCTCGGAAGGCTTTGACCCATGCACATGAACGAGCTGCTCAACGGTGAGCTGGAGAAGCTGGCCGCACAGGTCGGCACCCGGGAGCTGGACATCCTGGAGACGGGCTGCATCCGCAACGGCGGCGAGCAGTACCGGATCAACGACGGCTGGTCGACGTGGACGTTCGCGAAGTGGGTGAAGGACAACGGCGGCATGTCGATGTCCATCGACCTGGACGTCTCGGTGGCGCACATGGTGCTGATGCGGGACGGCCTGATGGAGGACAGTCCCGGCCTGGAGCCGACGGAGGAGGGCCAGATCGTCACCGACGGCATCCATCTGCACCAGGGCTACAGCGTGGACGTGCTGGTCAAGACGCTGAGCAAGTGCGGCCCGTCGTCGTTCGACATGATCCTGCTGGACTCCGACAACGACCCGAACCTGATCCTGCACGAGTTCTTCGTGGCCAAGCACCTGGTCCGCGAGGGCGGCGTGATCCTCATCGACGACGTGGGCGGCACGGAGGGCGACGCGACGAAGGGCGACGCGATCGTGCCGTGGGCGCAGACCCACTCGATCCCGTACCGGACGCTGACGCGCACCGGTGACGGCTACGTGACGAGCGTCGTCGTGCTGGAGATGCCGTGAGCACGGAGCTGGCACTGGTGCCGCTGTGGCGGCGGCCGGGGTTCGCGATGGCGTGCCTGACGCGGCTGGCGGCGGCGCACGACTACTACCTGGGCCGGACCGGCAACCAGGTGTACTTCCGGCTGCTGCTGGACGAGGGCCACGATCCGGACGTGGAGGAGGCGGCCATCGCCTTCGCCCGGCTGGTGCCCGCTGTCGAGGTGGTGCGGCGCCGGGTCCGCTGCGGGCGGGGCAACTCGCACAACATCCTGGCGGGTCTGAGGGAGGCGGCGGCCGGGGGCTGGGACCGGACGCACATCGTCGAGGAGGATGTCTTCGTCTCGGACGGGTATTTCTCTTTCCATGACCAGGCTCACCGCATGGCTCCCGAGGCGTTCGCCGTGTCGGCATGCCGCAACCAGAACGCCGAGAACGTGGACCTCGGTCCGGGAGGTCTGTGGCGCCATCCTTCGTATCAGTCGCTGGGTGTGTCGCTGTCGCCGGATTCGGTCCGGGCGGTGGTTCCGCATGTGACGCCGGAGTACTTCGCGGACATGGTGGGTTACTGCCGGAAGCGGTTCCCGGGTTCTGTGATTCCGGCGCCGCACGCGGAGCAGGACGGCCTGCTGAACCGGCTGCGGGAGAGGGCCGGGATGTACACGGTGTATCCGTCGGTGCCGAGGGCGTATCACGCCGGGTTCGCGGGCTACAACCGGCCGGGGAGCACGGAGATGTCGGGGTCGGTGATGCAGCAGGCGATGACGCTGCTGGCTTACTCGTCGGCCGACTTGAACGGCATGGCGTCGCCGGAGTTCCAGGATCTTGAGGTGTCGCCACTGGATTTCGTTGCCGACTTGGCCGTCATCCTGTAGCGTGTTTCGCGCAGGGGTCCCGGAACTGTCTCCCCGGACTTCTGCATCCCCCCAGGGACCCCGGCCGAGGACACGCGACCGGGGTCCCACCCTTTTCCGGGGGAGGCTTCTCTTTTTCTGCGGCCCGGTCTATCGTGTTTCCACCACGTTCAACCGTGGCGAAGCCCCCTCAAGCCCCCAGCGCGAGGGGGCTTTTCAGTACCTGCGTGCGCCCTTCAGGCAGCCCTCGAAGAAGGCTTCCTGGTCGGTGTCCTCCTCGTAGCGAATGACGGCCTCGGCGGCGCAGGCGGCCCGCTGGCCGTTGCTGAGCCCGTCCATGAGGGGTATTCCGGGCAGCGGGTCGAGGGTCGTGCCGAACTCGCGGCCTTCGTCCTCGGGGGCCACGCCGCAGGCGGTGAGGGCGATGAGCAGCACACCGGCTGCGGCCAGGCGTATCTTCATGACGTGTTCCCCTTTCGGTGAAGGGCCCGGCTGCGGCGCCGGGCCCTTCTTCGTGTCTACCTTCCGGATTCTCCCCGCAGGAGGTCGTTGGCCTTCTCGCGGTTCCGCTCGGCCTCGTCGGCGGCTCGGTGGTGGGGCATCTGGTTGCGGCTGGGTTCGGTGGTGCGCTCGATCCGCTTGGCGCGCAGGTTGGCCCGGAAGGCGAGACCCAGGGAGACAGCGTCCCCGTCGGCGTCGGTGACCGGCACGGGTTCCACGACGGTGACAACCTTGGCCGGGGTGTTGCAGAAGAAGCAGCCGCCCCGGACGGGGTCTTCCTTCGGGTTGAGGGCGTGGGCCGGGTTGTCGCACAGGGGCACGACGGCCTTGGGGGCTTCGGGAAGTTCCGAGAGGTGCTTCTCGTACCAGCCGGGAACGGCGTTCTTCGAGCGGGCCAGATCGGGGTTGACGAGCGGCTTCAGGTGCTCCCTGAGCCCCTGAAGGGTCCATCCGGCAGCCAGGGCCTGCATGACGGGGTACTCCAGGAAGCCGTAGAAGGCCGTCTCCCGGTCTCCCAGCCCCGGAAGGGTGGCCAGCCACCCCGGGATGTCCACAAGGCCGCCAGGCAGCCCCTCAGGGCTGTTGCTGGCGAAGCTCTCCTCGTCGTCTCCCTCCCGCTCCTGCGGGAGGTGCGCCCGAGCCTCCGGCGAGGGGTTGATGTCGTTGCCCTTCATCTCCTCGTCCTCCTCCAGCGGCGCCTCGGGCGACGCGTCCTCCCCCGCACCGACGGAGGAGGGAGGAGGAGGAGGAACGGGATTTCCACCTACCAAAGGCTTGGACCTACGGGCTTTCCTTCTTGCGGGGGTCGTTTGATCCCCGTCGGCGGGATCCGTACGAGATCCGTCGGCCGACATCGTCTGGTGTCCGCCGGTGGACATCGTTTGATATCCACCGGGCTGACCTGCGAAGACAGCGCTTTCTGCGGCCTCGTTGCGGTGCTGGACCCACTCGAACTGCGTGTCCCCGAGGTCCCTGTAGTACTCGGCCAGCGAGGTTGGTCCGGTGTAGCCGGTCGGCGGGTTGAAGCGCATCTTGTACCGGTAGCCGCGACGCATGCCGCCCATGTACCGGAACTCGGTGATCTGCATGGCGCCGATCTCGACCAGCGCCTTGAAGTAGTCCCGAAGCTTGTGCCGGTTGGTGCCGATCGCCTTGGCGACGGTCTCCATCTTGGGCGCGGTGATCTTCGTGACGCCCATCTGGCGGCCCACGTTCGCGTGCTCGGCCAGCAGGGACCAGGCCACCTTGGACTGCGCCGGGATCTTCGCCAGCGTGATCCACACGGGGGTCGGCGTGTAAAAAGTCGGGAAGTCGGCGAAGTCGATGAAATCGCCCTCGATGTCGGACTTGCTGGTCTCCACTGCACTCCTCTCGATCGAGGAAGCAGTGCTCTCCTGATGGTTTTCTCGCTCGGAAGCCGTGGTAGTTTCCTAGTGGATGCCGTGGGAGAGCGCTGCTTCTCTTACGCGGTGGGCCCGGAGTTCACCGCTCCGGGCCCTCTTCTTTTTCCGGGCTACGCCTCAGGGCTGTCGGTGACGACGTACTCGCCCGTCTGGAAGCGGCCGTTCCTGTGCACCTGCACTCGCTTCAGGTACCCCAGCTCTTCGAGCTGGCTCAACGCCTTCGAGGTGACAGCCAAGCCGGTGCCGGACAGAGACTCCTTGATCTTCCGAGCCGTGATTCCAGCCCCCTCCGGCTGCCTGAGCAGCCAGACGAGGATGCCGAGCGAGACCGCAGTGAGGCGGTCGTCGTCCACAGCGGAGTTGGAGATGGTGGTGTAGGGGTTCATGTCGATCCTTTCTCCTTGGTGGAAGAGTACACCAGGTTTCTGGAGACTTGATCACGTAACTCAGAAGTCTGTTTACAGGGTCCCTGAAACAGACCTCCTGTCGAATGCGACGCACAGAAAAGTGTGCGCCTGGTTCCCGCCAGCCGACCACCTTGTGGCCCAGGTCACAGTTTGCTAGTTCTCCGCAGGTCAGATGCCTGTGTGCGCCCCGGATCATGGGTGGTCCGGGGCTTTTTCATGCCCTGGTGGTGGCCGAAAAACGAGAGGGGGTTGCCTTGGCCATCATCCAGGAGTAGGTTGGTCATCGTTCAAAGGAAACGCCAACGAGAGGACTTGCCAGTGGGCGAGAACGAGTACATCACCGCCGCGTTCAACCTCCGCTGGGGCGCCATGCGCTTCCTGCGGGTCCAGGCCGACGTCTTCCCCGACCACCAGGCCATGTTCGACCGTATCGAGGACGACTACAAGAACGTCGTGGTCGACCTCTCGCCCGCCACCGGGAACGGTGTCGCCGTCGACACGAACCTGGACACCGGCGTCATCTGGTTCCAGGCGCCGCCCGGCATGTTCACCGCCGACACCCACGACGGGTACCTGTACTCGGTCGCCGAGGTCGAGGACGCCGGATTCACCGGCAGCATCCACCTTGGATTTCCGGCCCTGCTGCGCGACTGCGTCGGCTCGGGTGTCTGGTCCGTGAGCGGTGTGCGGATGGACCGGCTGCTGACGCTGTCGTACAGCAGCGGCGCGTACAACACCATCACCAAGGCCCAGCAGGGCGTGAAGTTCCGCATCGACTGCCTGAGGAAGACCGCGTGAGCACCCAGTACTTCTACGTCATCACCCTGCGCGACGCGTCGATCCCGGGCATCGCCCGGACCGTGACAGCCTCCGGCCTGTGGGCCATGGAGGCGGGCACGAAGCGCGACGCCGCCTACAAGGTGATCAAGGACTTGCAGTGCAGGCAGTTCGGCCTGGCCGAGTCCTCCGCCGTCCTCTTCTTCTCGCTGGAGAAGAACCACCTGTAGTGCACCACCGGGATCAAAGGAGATCTCCTGTGCGACAGACCATCTTCATCGACGGAGTCCCGGAAGCCGGGACGCACCAGAGCGAGCACGCCAAGGAGTGGCTGGAGGCCAACGGCATCTCGTGGCGCCTCGTGCCGCTGCGCTCCGAGGTGTACGTGGAGGACGGCATCGTCCACTACGAGCAGTACACGACCGTGGACGCCCAGGGCTACGTCCACAAGATCGACTACGCCAAGCCCGTGAGCACCCCCTGGGAGGGCGAGTGAAGATCCCCGTGGAGCGCTATCTGTACGCCGGTCTGACCGACCAGGCTGCCGCCGCTCTGAACGACTTCGTCCGCCGCAGCGGACTGCGCGAGACCGACGCGGTGAACGTGGCCATCAGCATGGCCAACATGGTTCACGACGAACTGGGACCGGAGGGCGAGCTTCTCGTCCGGCTGCCGGGCCGCCCCAAGTACAGGCTGATCATCGAAGGCTTCGGCTCCCAGGAGCGGCCCGAGTGATCAGCAGCAACAAGAGCGAGTCGCACCGCCGCCGGGCTGCGGTCCAGAGCGGTGCGCTCAACCTGAAGATCGAGCTGACCTGCGGCTGCATCATCACGTCGCAGACCGAGCCCTACCGGAACATGAAGCTCGCCTGCGAGTCCAGGCTGGGTCACGGTTATCAGCTTCGGTGGGTCTCCATCACCTACCCGAACGGCTTCGTGTCGCACAACAAGGCGGTGAAGCCGTGAGCAGGCCCGAGCAGAGCCACAACCGCAAGTACTTCCGGGCCAAGGCGCCGGTGCAGGTCTTCCTGTCCTGTGGCTGCAAGGTGTGGATGCGATCGGTTCCGCTTCCCATGGCTTCAATGACCTGCGGGTCAGGCCTGGGCCACGGTTACCGGCTCCGGTGGGTGAGGGCGATTGCCGAGAACGGATACGAACTCGGAAACCGGAAAGCGGAGGAGTGACATGAGGAAGTACCTGGTCCTGCCGTTCGACATGCACATCGGGTCGGTGTCCTTCGGGGAGGCCGACACCCTGTCCTACAACGACCACGAGAACCTCGCCGACCACAAGGTCTACAGCGAGATCCGTGAGCGGCACGGGATCCCGGGCGAGTACCCGTGCCACGGCCCCGCAGGGATCGTCGTCGACACCCGGCGGGGCAACGGAACCCTGTGGTTCCTGGTCACCGGCAAGTACCTCGGGGTGCACACGTACCGCGACTACCTGTTCGGCATCCACGCGGTCGGCCGGGGCTACACCTCGGTGCTGATGCTCGCCGTTCCGTCGCTGGCCCTGAAGTACTGCACCGACGGCTTGGCCGTGTGCACCTCGATGCCGCAGAAGCGGATGGACGACTACCTGTCGCTGTCGGCGTACGGCGTGCCGGGCCCGACCTACGAGGCCTGCTACACGGCCACCATCAACAAGATCAACTCCCTCCACTGAGGAAGGAACACCATGAGCGACACCGCCTACTGCACCTGGTCCGTGTACATCGGCAGCCAGGTCAGCCCGCCCGAGTACTGCGACGAGGAGGTCCCGGGCGACGCGGACTACTGCCCGTTCCACCAGAAGCTGAGCGACGACCTGGACCGGCTGGAGTACTGCCGGTGCGGTCACATGAAGAAGCAGCACCAGGGACCGGAAGGTCTCGGCGGCGAGCAGTGCCTGGTCTGCCCCGGGGACGGCGAGCGCACGTGGCGTCACCCCTTCACCCCGAACGACATGGAGGACTGATGGCCGTCGTCGGCTACGAGGACAGGCGCAGCGGCCAGGAGATCTGCCTGGGCTGCGCGGTGGAAGCGGCGGTCTACCGGCCCGTACACAGCGAGGATCTCCTGCCGGAGGTCTACCTGTACCAGTGCTCCACCGACGGGTGCGACAAGTACCTGGTGGAGCCCACCGAGGCCGCACGGGCCGCCCTGAAGGAGGTCTGATGTCCAAGCGGTCCATGAGGCGCAAGGACATCCTGGTGGCTCTCGTGTGCGGCTGCACGCTGCGCATGTTCGAGCGCCCCAGGAACCCCAACAGCAGGTTCGCCTGCACCAGCAACTTGGGCCACGGCTACAGCATCGGATGGAAGAGCTGGTCCGACCTGGACGACAGCAGCTTCTTCGGAATGAACGAGGAGAGAACCGCGTGAACCACGACGACTTCAGGAACCTGACCCGCAAGGCGGCCGAGCCGCAGATCTCCTACCGCTCGTTCCCGAGGGGAACGTCCGGGACCCTGCTCCTCGGCTACACCTGCGACCGGGAGGAGTTCCACGTCTACCTGAAGGACGGGTACATCCACCGGCTGATCTACCGCGAGAAGGCCCACACGATCGAGACCGTCGAGTACGAGTGGTTCGCCTCCTGGAAGGCCGACCGGCTGGTGCCGGACAAGCGGGTCTTCCCGGAGAGCACGGACCCGCTGATGGCCCGCCTGCTGCGGGACGCCGGGGTCGACGTCCCCTACACCCTCTTCGACGACAGCCGGTACGACCGGGTGTGCGACGAGAAGTACCACGCCCTGATCAAGGAGGAGCTGGGGTGAACGACGATGAACTGAAGCAGCTCCAGGTCATCGGCCCGCGCGACCCGGTGATCCGCCTCGATGACGTGCCGGTGCTGCGCAAGCGGACGCTGCTGTCGGGAACCACCGCACAGGGTACCGGGATGCACGTCTACTTCAAGGACGACCTGATCCACCGGCTGCGTCACCGGGACGGGCGGGTGGTCGAGTACGCGGCGGCCGACTCCTGGACGGTGCACCGTCTGACCGACGGCGTCATGGTCCGGCCCGAGTACACCGATTTCTACTTCGCCCACACCCTGATCAGGAAGGGTGCCCGCATCGACTTCCTGCCCTACATCGAGGGCCTGTACCAGGCAGCCCTCCGTCAGGACTTCCACGCCCCACTCAGAGAGGAACTTCCGTGAACAGGCAGGACATCTACGAAGGCATGAAGGTCAAGGTCTTCGACGTGAACAACAGCCGGGCTGGTCAGCCGGGCGGCGGTTGGGACGGCACCGTCACGGCCGTGCGCCGGACCAAGTGCGACATCGACTACGGCGAACCGCGCCAGAAGACGTTCGACATCGAGCGGCAGCGGGTCGAGGACGGCTACAGCCACCGGTTCTTCAAGACCCTGGAGCAGGCCGAGCAGGACGACCGGTACGGCGCCGCCAAGGCCGTCATCGTCGACAGCGGCCTGACCAGGGGGAACGTCGGCGACATCCCGCTGCACAAGCTGGAGGCCATCGCCGAGATCCTGAAGGGGGACTGAACCATGGACCTGGGAACGGTGATCCGCTACGAGCGGGAGCTGCCGAACGGCAGGAAGGATGTGGTCACCGGCTTCGTGTTCAGGAATCAGCCGCACGTAAGCCCCCACCGGGGTCCGTCGGTCATGGCCCTGGAGACATGCGGCGTGAACTCTCTTGTGGCCGTCCGTGAGGCCGAGATCGTGGACTCACTGGAGCTGTGCCCGTGCGCCGCCTACGTCGCCGAGAAGACGGGGCCCATGGACCGCTACGAGGTCGGCAGGCTGGTGTTCCGCTACACCCGCTGGATGATCCAGGAGCACGGTGAGGATCTTCCCGTCCCATTGTGGACCGCCATGCGGGATCTGACGATCCTGCACGGCTATGCGCTCAACCTCCCCGCCGATCAACTGGCGGTGGTGGTGAAGGAGCGCCCGCGCGGCGAGGAAAGCGAGTGGTGGGGTGTGCATACCGAGATCGAGCAGAGTCTGATCGTGAGGGGATGAGCCACCGACACGGGGTCTCCTGTCCCCGCTGCGACTTCGAGGGATCGGGTCAGCTCTACGACTACTGCGGTGATTCCGCCTGTCGGGACCAGACCTGTGCGTACCTCGGGCACTGCCCCTGCCTGTGCCACTCGGGCAGGACGTGTGAGTGCGGCCACATCTGGCCGCGCATCGACAAGACCGGCGACTAGGGCGCCGACACCAGAAAGGGGGGCGACATGCTCCAGTGGACGACCACCGATTTCGGATCCCAGGAGGGACGGGCCGGGAAGATCCGCCTGTTCACCATCGCGTGGGGTCTGACCAGGGAGAAGGGCAAGGGCCAGTACCGGCTGCGGACCCAGCTCCCCGGGATCCAGAAAGCCGCCGAGGAGGGTCGTTTCCAGACCCCCGAGGAGGCGCAGGCGCGGGCGGAAGAGCTGCTCGACGTCTTCATGAAGCACGTCACCAACAACAGGTAGAAGGAGAAGGAAGCCATGGCGCTGTTCCCGAAGAAGGAGCCGACCGGCACCTCCAACACGTCGTCCAAGCCGAAGAAGCCGGAGGTCCAGAAGGTCGAGGGGCCCGACGGGCAGGCGTACTGGACGACGAAGAAGGAGAAGAAGTGAGCGGCCACGACGACGTCGCTCTGACCTCCGAGGAGCGCCTGAAGCTGGCGCTCATGGAGGAGCACGACTACATCGAGACCGTCATGCGGGATGTCGCCCGCGATCACGAGGAGAAGCAGTGAGCGACTACGACAAGCCGGTCAGCGAGCCGGACCTGAGCGCCGCGCTGATCAGGGAGTGCGAGGCCCTGGGCCCCGCCCTTCAGCAGGCCATCGAGAACCGCGACAAGGAGGGCTCGGAGTGAGCGAGCAGGAGAACGCCGCACAGGACACCGGCGCGTGGACCAGGGACTCCTGGAAGACGGTGACGCCCGAGGAGATGGCCGATCTGATCATCGGCGATCTCGCTGCCGAGCGCCGGAAGCGCCAGGAGGGGTCGCAGTGAGCGGCTACCCGGTCGACTGGTCCAAGTACCCGACGGTCGCGGCGCGGGTCGAGGAGAAGAAGCTCTCGGCCGAGGCGCAGCAGTACGCCGCCGCCCAGGCCGAGAAGAACCCGCCGAACGGCGGGCCGCAGGACCAGGGGAACGATTCCTGATGGGCCACGAGCGCACCGAGGACGGCTCCAGCGACGGGTCGTCCGGCACATCGGAGCCCGACGGGCACCCCGAGGACTGACGACAGCGTGACCGGCACGGTTGCGGATTCGCCGCAGCCGTGCCACCATGATTGAACGATCGCCAACCAAAACGGCGACACTCTCAAAGGGGAAAGACACACATGAACGTCGACTTCACCAAGGCTGTCAACGAAGGCCAGACCCTCGCCCTCTCCGGCCACATCCGGCTCGGCGCCGCGTGGGACACCTCGACTCGCGGCAAGGGCGGCCTCCTCGGCAAGCTGGCCAAGCGCGCCGGTGCCGACCTCGACGCCCTGGCGATCCTGTGCAGCGGCGGTGACCCGAAGCTGATGGCGGGCCTCGGCAACAACGACCCGCTCGGCGACGGCTCGGTCCTGCACTCCGGCGACAACCAGACCGGCAAGGGCGAGGGTGACGACGAGACCATCGACCTGCACCTCGGCTCGATCGAGTCCAGCATCGACACGATCTACCTCGTCGTCTCCGCCTTCAAGGAGGCCAACAAGAAGCTCGACGACGCGCTCGGCACCTCGGGCTTCGGCGGTGCCGAGAACGTCCAGTTCCGCTTCTACGACATGGAGTCGGACAAGAACAACCCGCTCTTCAACGTCCGGCCGTCGCTGCTCGGCTCCGAGAACACCAACGTCCTCGTCCGTCTGGTCCGCGCCGACCACGGCTCCTGGGGCATGACCAAGCTCGACCAGAAGGTCAAGGTCACCCACGGCGACCGCGTCGCGCTCCTGCGCTCGGTCCTCAACGCCCGCTGAGCGGTACCGATCAAGCTCCACACCCAGTAGGGTTCTCACACTCCCCGCGCCGCCGGATGACGACCGACTCCGGCGGCGTGAGGGACAACGGATCGTGGCGGAACAGGCAGACGCACCGGCTTCAAGTCCCGGCGCCCCACGAGGCATGAGGGTTCGATTCCCTCCGATCCGACTCCGAGAACCCGCCCAGACAGGGCGGGTTTTTCTGTACCCGAGAGGAGTGATTCCATGAACCACCGACAGGCAGGACGATGAACGAGGGCACCTCGATACCGCTGCCGCCGGAGCTGTTCGGCTTCGGCAAGAAGCTCGAAGGCAGCGGATGGGCCATCGGATACCGCTCCGAGACGAAGACCCTCAACGGGCTGCTGAACGGCAACCGTGTACGGGTCGTCCTCGGCGAGGAGATCGAGTTCCAGGGCCTGCCGTTCATCGAGCGGAGCACAGACCTCTGGTACCGGTTCGCCGACGAGGAGGACTTCTGGGAATACACCCACACCTTCGACGACGAGCTGCTCCAGGACTACGTGCCGACGCCGTACCGCGTCACTGCGGCCACCACGGCCGTGTGCCGGTGCGGGAAGCACAAGTTCACCGAGACCGCCGCACAGACCGCCCTGCTGAACGCGAAGATCGCACGGGGCCTGCGAGGCAACAAGAAGCGGCGTGAGTGCCGCGTCTACATCTGCCCGACGGACCGCAAGGTCCGGCACCTGACCTCCAGGCCCGACTGGAACGCCGAGAAGACGGAGACCGTGTGATCAGCCGGGGAGAGCGCCGCAGGCGCCGCAAGGACCCGGAGTGGCTGGCCCTGACGGAGATCCTGGGCGGCGGCCACGACGGGCAGTACATCGCCGGTGTGCTCTACGGCGCCGGATACGGCAGCCCGGCCAAGGTGAGCCGGATCTCCGATGAGGAAGTCGACGTGCTCCTCATCGGCCGCAGAGGCAAGGAAAGGGTCCGTGTGCTGCGGGCCGAACTCAACCGAGGAGAGACATGGAAAGCGGACGAGTGATCAGGCCCAACCCCGGTGGGGGCTTCGACCTTCACCTCGAAGACGACAGCCTGGTCCGCCAAGTGGCCATCGCTCTGCGGGTGATGAACCAGGCCACCACCCCGGGGAGCCGGATCGAGGGGCTGAGCACGCAGGTCGACGACGACATCGACGCGGGCGTCCTGGTGTACCACAGCGTCGTCAGTGGAGCCTTCTGGTCCACCGACGGCCTGGTGGCCGGTCGTTCCGCCCTCACCAACATCAAGGACGAGGAGCGCCGGATCGTCGAGGACGCACTGCTGGCCTACACCGCCGTCCTGCCCCAGGGTCACGTCGACCAGACCTCCCTGCGCGCCCTGCGCACGTCCCTGAAGGAGACCCCGTGAACCTCGACCGCCTGCACCGCGCCTCCCGCCCCGTCGCCGGTGGCTTCGGTGTGCAGTACACCCCGGCCGCCACGTCCTTCCTGAACGGGCTGCCGCTGGCCGTCCGCACGGAGGTCGCCGAGGCCGTCAAGCAGATCGCCTACGAGGACCCCTACGCCCATGGGGCGCCCACCCTGGAGCGGGACCGTCGTACCGTCGTGCTCGCCGGGCAGGAGGTCGTATACCTGGTGTCCGAGCCGGTCCGTACCGTTACCGTCGTCAGCGTCGGCGGTGATGAGGGCTGAGCGCCAAAACAGACCGTACCGACAGGTTTCTTTGGCCTGCCGGTGAGGAAACAGAAGCCTGCCTGGAGCGGATTTCCAGGATGAAGCCATATGAGAGGAGCGACAGTGAGCCGGACGATCATCCACAAGGTCACCGTGTCGGATGACGACATGGAGCAGGCCACCCTCGACGTGATGGACCTTGACGACTCCAACGAGATCTCGCACACCCGGGAGGGCGAGGAGATGTCGATGATCTCCACCCTCAGCGGACTGATCGAGGATCTCGACGAGGGAGAAGCCCTGGTCATCCGCCGGATCGTCATCTGAGTGCGTAGCCGGTACCTCTTCTGGTGTCCTCCCCGACCCTGCCGACCCCGGCCGGGTCTGACCGGAGGAATCCATGAAGAGCAGCTCGCACAGGCGCTGGAAGGGGCACTGCCTCCTCTGCGCCCTCGACCGGGGCAAGATGAAGGGCCTCGGCCGCCGCGACAAGGACCCGTTCTCTGTGCGGAAGGCCGTCGGAAAGAACCGGCGCTTCGGTCGGAAGTACGTTGGCGACTGGGAGATCTAGTTGCCAGAATCCCGTGAGGGCCATAACCTTTTCGCGGGGACTGCTTCATCCGGGGGCGTCACTGCCTACTCAACAGTGGCGCCCCGTCCCCGGAGTACCGGATGGTTGCACATTGCACAACGTTTCACATGGGGTCTGTGGCGGAATTGGCAGACGTTGGTGGTCGAGGGTGCCTCCCTGACCGTGCGGGTTCGAGTCCCGTCAGACCCCCTGCCCGCCTTTGTAGCTCAGTCGGTAGAGCGCTTCTCTCGTAAAGAAGAGGTCGCAGGTTCGATTCCTGTCAGGGGCTCGACGGCGTCGCAAGACGTCATCACCCAGAGGAAACCGTCATGGGACCGGCCGGGACCTGATCATCCCGGCAGCCTGGTGCGGTGGAGAGGCCCTCAACAAGCCTCGGTGTGAGTTCGATTCTCGCCGGTTCCCCCTGGGCATGCCTACGTAGCACAGCGGCTAGTGCACCGCCTTGTCATGGCGGCGGTCGCGGGTTCGAGTCCCGTCGTAGGCGCGACGAAGGGTGGGGGTGCCCCTCCGGGCTAGATACCCGGAGGATGGTCCTTCTGGAAGAAGACCCCCTCAGACGCGCCTCTCATGAGGCACCAGGGTCAAGTGGGCCCCTGCTCGTTGGAGCCGAGAGAAAAGCCCACCCCGCCCCCGTAGCTCAGTTGGTAGAGCGTCCGCCTCTTAAGCGGCCTGTCACTGGTTCAAGTCCAGTCGGGGGCACGGGTCTCCGGCGGCATTCTGTTGGCACAGCACCGGGGATCTGGCGGAGCGTCGCAGGGTGGCATCGCTCCGCCACCAGCTTCCGTAGCTCAGTGGACAGAGCGGGCGCCTTCTAAGCGCTTGGGCGCGGGTTCGAGTCCCGCCGGAAGTACCGGCCCCCGAGTGGCGAAGCTCGGGGGTTTTTCCTTGGAAAGGGGAAATGATGGCGAAGTTCGTCCGCATCGGGGCCGAGCTGTTCGACGGAATCACCTACTGGTGCGATGCCGAGTACTACGAGGCCGGTCCGGGTCACATTCACGTGACCGAGGATCACCGCGACTATGCCGAACACATCGGGCCCGGCGCGGAGACCTCGCTCCAGGGCGTGTTCGTCCGGCCGAGCGGCGAGCACGCCGAGATCTGGTTCCCGTGCCCCGACAAGGTGACGTTCCTGTCGGACGGCCCTGTGCTGGCGTGGGCGCACGAGTACAAGCAGGGCTTCGACGTGTACCTCCAGCCGACCCTGAGCTTCTTCTTCGGCTCGACAGGAGGGGTGTTCGCCCTGCGCAGGGAGGACATGCTGTCGGCCCTGTCGCACAAGGTGCCTGTCGGGACGTACGCCAGCCTCGACGCGGCACGGACGGCCGTCGCCGTCCACGCCCAGCCCTACAGCAAGGAAAACCGGCGCCTCCCCTGGCCTGGTAGCCGCTAAAGCGACTTGCGGTGAACGATCGCCACAGGTAATGTTCTTCCTGCACACCCGGTGTGAAGGCACCGACGGTTACTTACTGGAAGTGACGCCGTCATCGCCAATTTGGTTTATCGGGGCGTGTGCAGCATGACCCTTCTGAAGGGTTTCCGGTGTGAAGGCTCTCGGTTACTTCTCTGGTAAAGAAACTAAACCGAAAGCCGTACAGGTTTACCGGAGGCTCCTCAGAAAGGTCATGTACGAAGTGTTCAGGTGGTGACCGGTGTGAAGGCACTCGGTTACTTGCATCTGGAGCCGGTGGTCATGGGTTCGAGTCCCATCGCAGCACGTAGCTGTTGCGTAGCTCAGTTGGTAGAGCGCCGTAACGTTACCGAAGCCAAATTTGGTTTACCGGTCACCTCCCGAACACTTCGCACACACCCCCGTTCCCTTCTTGGGACCGGGGGTTTTTCATTTCGGAAGGAGACAGAGTCATGGGCAAGATGAACAAGGTGAACCTGAAGGCGGCGGTGTTCTCGCCGGTCCGGTCCACGGAGAAGGCGCGGACGGCGCTCGGCGGCCAGGGATTCCTGCGCGACGAGGAGTCCGAGCTGTACCTGCTCGGCGTGACCAACATGGTCGGCGAGGAGACCTTCCACGAGAAGGCCGACGCGCGTGACGACCGGTTCAGCATGCTGGTACGGAAGGTCGCGGTCTCGGACATCGCGTGGCTGACCGGCTTCGCGGGCTGGCTCCGCAGCGACGTCGGCATGCGGACGGCCCCGCTGGTCCTCGCGGCCATCGCGGTCCAGGAGCGGATCCGCAAGAACCTGCACGCGGGCAACGCCGACCTGGTCGACTCGGTCCTCCAGCGGGCGGACGAGCCGGGCGAGTTCGTTGCCTACTGGCGGCACTCCTTCGGCCGCAAGCTTCCGAAGGCTGTGAAGAAGGGCGTCGCCCGAGCCGTGACGCGGCTGTACAACGAGCGCTCCTACCTGCGGTGGGACTCGTCCTCGAACGCGTACCGCTTCGCCGACATCGTCGACCTGGTGGGCCCGACCCCGAAGGCCGAGTGGCAGAGCACGTTCTTCCGCTACCTGCTCGACCAGCGGCACCACGGCGACGGCCGGTTCGGTGAGTACCTCTCGGTCCTCGACACGAACTCCGTGTGGCGGACCGCGCTGGCCGAGGCGAAGACCAAGCGGGACTACGAGGCGCTGCTCAGCGGCAGCATCATCGGCGACGCCGGGCTGAAGTGGGAGAACGTCCTGTCGGCGCTCGGCAGCAAGCTGGACAAGAAGGCCCTGTGGGAGGCGATGATCCCGCACATGTCGTACACGGCGCTGATCCGCAACCTCAGGAACTTCGACGAGGCCGGGGTCAGTGACGAGGTGGCCGAGAAGGTCGCGGCGAAGCTGTCGGACCACGCCGAGGTGACGGGCTCGAAGACGTTCCCGATGGCGATCCACGCGGCTTACCGCTCGGCGCCGTCGCTGCGGTGGGGATGGGCGCTGGAGAAGGCCCTGAAGCACTCCCTGGCCAACGTGCCGGTCCTCAAGGGGCGCACGCTGGTCCTGGTCGACACCTCCTCGTCGATGGACGAGCCGTTCTCCAAGGACGGCACGGTCAAGCGGTGGGACGCGGCGGTGCTGTTCGGCCTGGCGCTGGGGGAGCGGTGCGAGGACGCCGACGTGGTCTCGTACTCGTCGGCTCAGATGTACTACCACGACCCGAAGGGCGCGAACACGAAGGTCTTCCACCTCAACCGGGGTGAGGGCCTGCTGAAGGGGATCTCCCGCTGGAGCGACACCGGGTTCTTCCTCGGCGGCGGTACGGACACCACGGGCGCCGTCCGGCGTCACTTCAACGCTCACGACCGGGTCGTCATCATCACCGACGAGCAGGCCGGGAGCGACCCGCAGGCGACCTCCGACGCGATCCCGAAGTCGGTCCCGATGCACACGCTGAACCTGGCGGGCTACCGGGTCGGGCACGGTGAGTCGGGTGTGCGCAACCGGCACACGTACGGCGGCCTCACCGACAAGATGTTCGTCTCCATCGCCCGTGTGGAGGCAGGTGAGTCGACCGGCTGGCCGTGGGAGAAGTAGGTCTGCCACACTGGGACTTGCTACTGCCCCACAGTAGGCACAAGGAACCCCTCTGGTCTCAAGCCAGGGGGGTTTCCTCGTTCCACTTGACGATCGCCAGTCATCTGTTAGATGATGGCCATGTGGAAATGACCCACACGGAAGAGGAGAAAGATGGGCTTTCCCATCGAAGACACGTAGGAGGAATCACCTCATGCCCGCTACCTTCCAGAGCGCCACGTTCGTGGCCAGCTACCTCGGAGTCTCCACGGGCTCGGTCCACAACTGGGCCACCAACCCGCCGGAGGGCTTCCCGGAGCCGGACTGCGAGATCTACGGCGTCGGCGGCAAGGTCACCGCACGTGGGTGGCTGCCGGAGCGTCTCCCCGCCATGCGCGAGTGGCAGGCCAAGCGCCTCCACAAGGAGGACGAGGACGCCGTCGCCTACTGGCTGCTGGTCGACGAGGCCATGCGCCAGGGCGGTAAGAAGAAGAAGGCGACCCGCGTACCTCCGGGTCAGATCGCTTTCGACCTGAGCGCCACCGGCGTGAAGAGCGAGGCGACCAGCGAGTGAAGATCCTTCGTACCTACCAGTTCGACACGATCCGCAAGCTGAAGAAGGACTCTTCCGGTCTCGTGGCCTCCGGCCTCGGCTCCGGGAAGACCCTCGTGGGCGTGGAGATGATCCGCTCCCTCCCGGGAATGCCACGGGTCCTGTGCATCGCTCCGGTCAACACCCACGACCAGTGGATCGCGACCGTCGGCGAGCAGTTCCCGTCCCTGGTGGGAACCCCCTACCTGCGGAAGGTAGGCACGCCGAAGTCGGACCCCGAGGGGTGGGCCATGCTCACCTCGAAGAAGCCCGGCTTCTACGTGATCGGCTGGGAGGCCATGCGGGGTGACCTGCCGATGGAGACCCGCCGGGCGAACAGCCGCAAGACCACGAAGAACCCCGGCATCACCAAGGACGCACTGGCGGCGGCCATCAAGAGCGGCAGCGTTCCGCCCTGGACCCGGACCGGCACGTGGGGGATGGTCATCCTCGACGAGGTCCACCGGATCCAGAACCGGAACTCGCTGAACAAGAAGGTCGTCTCGCTGGTCAAGGCGGACCGGAAGGTCGCCCTGTCCTACACCCCGGCGGGCAACGCCCACGAGGGCCTCTGGTCGGTTCTGAACTGGCTGTGGCCTGCGAAGTACCGGTCCTTCTGGAAGTGGGCCGAGACCTTCCTCGTGCTGGAAGAGAAGAACATCAACCAGTACGACACCGTCAAGGTGATCGTCGGGGAGAAGGATCCCGGCGCCACCTGGTCCGACATTCCGTGTGCCGTCAGGTACCGGACCGAGGACATCATCGATCAGCTTCCCGAGGTGATCGAGCGGATCGTCACGGTGCCGATGGGAGACAACCAGCGGCGCGTGTACGACGAGTTCGAGCAGCAGGCCTTCGCCTGGATCGACGGTCAGCCGGAGGCCACGCCGCTTCCTCTGACCCAGCGCATCCGGCTGAGGCAGGCGGCCCTGGGAAGCCTGAAGATCAACGACCGGGTGCTGGAGAAGACCCGCTGGGTCAAGACCGGCAGGATCCCCGAACTCCACATGGAGTACGAGATCGTCGGACCGGTCCAGACGCTCCGCACGGAGATCCGCGAGAACCTGGCCATGGTTCCTCCGGAGCCGGACAAGTACGGCGAGTTCGACCCCGAGGAAGAGGTCGAGGTCGTCGAGAAGACCGAGTACTCCGAGGTGTCCTTCTCGTACCGCAACGTCGAGATCGACTTCAACGAGTACGACCAGCAGCCCAAGATCAAGGCCATCAAGGAGATCCTCCGGGACCTCCCGGACAGCGAGCCGGTCCTCATCTACACCCACTCCGCGAAGTGGGCCCGGATGGCGGCGGCCGAGCTGGACTCCGCCGGAATCTACGGCGAGGTCAGGGCCTGGACCGGAGATCTGACGGCCAAGCAGCGCGAGGGCCTGAAGAACGTCTTCGGCGTGATGGAGCCCGCGAAGATGCGGAGCGTCTTCACGCACACCGGGATCCGTGTGCTGATCGCGGTCATTCCGGCCGTGGCCGAGGGGATCGACGGGTGGCAGAACGTGTGCCGCTGCGAAATCTGGGCCTCGCAGTCCGAGGACGGACTGATGAATGAGCAGGCCAAGGGTCGTCTGCACAGGCCGGGCCAGTCTTCGCCGGTGCAACGGTGGCTTCTCCACTCGGAGCAGTCCATCGAGACCGTCGTGGACGGGAACCTGCGGCTCCGTAAGGCGCAGCTCGCCAGCCTGTACCGCGACGACAAGAACTGACCCACGGAAAGGGGAACGCCATGAGCAGTCAGGAAGTCCCGGTCGAGAGGATGCCTCCGGTCGTCTGGGAGCGGTACAAGGAGATCCTGGATCTCACCGAGGCCGAGCCGGTGGTGCACCGCAGCGACATCAGCACGATGGTGCTGAGCCACGGAAACGACCGGGTCCGGTTCACGGTGAAGTACCGCAACCACAAGAACCACAAGTACCAGTGGGAGCAGCGCTCCAGCGAACTGTTCATCGACGGGGAGAAGGTCGCTTCCGTCCGTCACACCTCGCAGTACGCGGCGATCCTCGCCGACCCCGACAACGGCCGTCACACCTGGACCCCCAAGGGCGCCAAGAAGGCCAACCTGTCGGACCTGCGGGAGCTGACCGAGGAGCAGAGCGTTCACGCGCCGATGCAGATCGCCATGCTCACCCGGCTGTTCCGCAAGATGAACGCCACGACGGACTGCTCGGTGTCCGTGCTGACCAACGGGATCAACCGGTACTCGGTCCGCATCGCCGCCCCGGGCAAGACCGTGACCTACCTGCACCTGAAGCCGGTCGCCGGTGACTGGGATCTCGACAGGTACCAGATCGTCAACCTGGGCGGCTACGACCTGAGCGAGTGGTACGGCGACGACGCCGAAGACCTGATCCTCGACGCCATGGGCATCGCGTCCCGCAAGGCGCAGATCAGCTTCGACCCGAAGGCGGTCTCCCACGGCCAGGCGGGCAAGGCCAACTCGGTCGCCGTCCGCAACAACACGGTCATCCGGAACTGAGGCGGGCGGAGTTGAAGACCGACAAGAAGGCCGAGAAGGCTCTCCAGCGCAAGACGGAGAACTTCCTGAAGGAACTGGATCTTCTCACCGAGAAGTACGGCATGGAGATCGGCGGCTGCCGGGGATGCTGCGGCGCCCCGTGGGTGGTCGTCTCCGGCAAGAAGCCGATTTACGCGGTCGAGTACCTCGCCTACTGCAAGACCTGCAAGGGCTACGGTCCGGCCGCAGCCCACGAGAACTGCTGAGAGGGGAAAGGTGATGAGCGAGAACGTCGAGCTGCTGGTGGGTCTGCTGACCGGTGGCGTCGAGGCTGCGGAGCGCCTCACCGAGAAGGAGGCCCGCGAGCTGGTTGCCGCTGTGCGTGGCGAGACGCCCAGGAAGGGGGCCGCGTACGACCTGACCATGAAGGCCCTCACGGGCCACCTGGCCTACGGCGAGGAGCTGAGCATCGAGGAGGCCGAGCGCACCGTCCGGCTCCTGGTTACCGAGCAGACCGACCGGATCGAGGAGCTGGAGAAGGACTCCGACTTCCTGGCCCGGCTGCACGGCGCCGGTGTCGACAACTGGGAGGGCTACAGCAGCGCCTTCGATGACGAGGAGGAAGAGGCATGATCGAGGCTGTGGCTGTCGACTTCGACGGCGTCATCCACAACGCGGACAACGGCTGGCAGGGCGGGGCCATCTACGGCAACGCCATCCCCGGGGCCCTGGAGACACTGCGGGATCTGATGCTGGACCACCCGGTCTTCGTCATGACCGCCCGGCCCGACCTGGAGCCGGTGGCCAAGTGGCTGCGTGACCGGGGGTTCGACACGATCCACCGCGAGACGAAGGAGCGGTGGCACACCCGGGGCATCCTCCTCGTCACCAACCGCAAGCTGCCCGCCATCGCCTACATCGACGACAAGGGCATCCGGTTCACCGACTGGAAGGGCGCGGCGGCTGAGATCGACGTCCTGACGTCCATCGCTCCCAAGGTCAGCGACCTGCTGGCAGCCCGCCGTGCGGCCGACAACACCTTCCGGGCACACGTGCTGGAGGAGGCGGCCGACGAGGTCCACGCGTACGGCGACTTCACCTACGACGACGTCGGCCACAAGGCGGCCGAGGCCGTCTGGCGGGCCGCCGGGAAGCTCCGTGAGAGGGCCGCCACCTACCGCGACCTGGCCAAGGAGGAGTCGTGAGCATCAGGAAGTGGCTGCACAGGGTCGTCGGCAACGACACCGAGCTGGTCGTCCAGAACACCGGTGAGTCGGTCAGCACAGACGGCAGCCGGGCCGTGACCGGCTACAGCGGGCCCGAGCGGCCCGCAGGGAAGCTGACCGTCCAGAACACCGGAAACGCCACCGCGACCGGCGGGGGTGCGGCAGTATCCGGCATCGACTACACCGACAGGAAGAGGAAGAGCTGATGGGGCATCACCCGGGCGCTGAGATCGCCTACGGCGTGAACCTGTACCAGGAGGGCTGGCAGGTCAAGGACGGCGAGGACGACTGGGAGTACGTCCCGCCGTGGGAGCAGGGCCTGGACGAGGAAGAGAGGGACGCCGTCGAGGCGGAGGCTCTGTTCCTCCGGTACCTGCTCAAGCGGCTCCCCGAAGACGCGTGCGGCTCCGAGATCGACGACGAGGGCACCTACGACCTCAACAAGATCCTCATCGCGAAGACCGGCCTCCGGCTGGTCAGCTACGGCCATGAGGGAGGCAGCAGCTTCCTGGCCTCCGGCCCGACGCTGAACGTCTACGCCTACGACGTCGTCGACACGGCGACGGGTCCGAAGCCCACCGAAGAGCACAAGAAGTGGATGACCTGGGCCATCGAGACGGCCGGGGTGGAGTTCACCATGAAGCCCTGTGTGGCCGTGATGGTGAGCTACGGGTGAACGGCCGCTCCCACGTCGTGATCGGCCTGGCCGCTCCGTCGTTCCTGGTGACGGCAGGCGCCGACCTCGGTCAGCTTGCCGTCCTCGGGATCCTGTCGGCCGGTGCCGCCCTCGGGCCGGACATCGACCACCCGAACGCGACGGCCACCAAGGCGCTGGGCGGAGTTGTCCACAAGTCTGTCCACACCCTGTCGAAAACTGTACGGCTGGCCACCTCGACCCGATCCGACCGTGCTGCACACCGGCAGTGGGAAGGCCTCGGCCGTGACGCGGACCACCGGGCTCTGACGCACACGGGCATATCGGCTCTGGTTATCGGGGTTGGTGCCTTTGCGGCGGCCCTGGTGCCCTTCGGTGAAACCGCGATGGCGGCTCTGGTCGGATGGACGGCCGGTCACCTGATGGGCCGCAAGGCGGCGCCGGTCGTCTCGCTCGGTTCGGCGGCCGTGGCCTTCCTGGTCGGAGTTCCCGCCTGGATGGCCGCCGTGGCGGTGTGCATCGGCTGGCTGTCCCACGTCCTGGCCGACGCCTGCACGATGGGCGGCGTGCCGCTCACCTGGCCGATGCGGAAGCAGGGAAGGCGCTGGAGGCACACCCGCCTGATGGGGCGGATGCTCCGCTCGGGCGGGGGTGGCGAGTGGGTTGTCACCGTTGCCGCCGTTGCCGTCCTGGTGTTGCCGTTCGCGGCAACTTTCCTGGCAACACACTGACTGAGCTGCACAAACGCAGACGGAAACGCTGGAAAGGGGAAGGAAACGATGAGCCCGATCGCGACGCTCATGTACGGCCTGAAGGTCGAGGAGAAGGATCTCCCGATCCGGATGACCGAGATCCTCGGCACCTACGGGAAGTACGACCGCTACACCCTGGCCTGGTCCCTGCTGGAGTTGTACGGCTTCGAGGTGGAGGCCGGTGAGGACGGCGACGGCGACTACGTCACCGAGCTGGAGCAGAAGACCGGCCTGACGGTGCACGAGTTCGGCGTGGAGGACTTCTACATCGGATCGAAGCACCTGAGCCGGTCGGTCTACGGCCACAAGACGGAGAAGATCGGCGTCCACAGTCCGGACTTCCACTCCATCTCCCGGCTCTCCGAGGTGGCCACCAAACTGGGCATCGAGTTCGAGCCTGCCTGGTACCTGAACAGCGACAGCGACTGAGAGGAAGAACGGACATGGGTCAGTGGGCGAAGGCGAAGGTCTTCTACGGCGTGCGGATCGACAAGGGTTCCTACCCCGACGAGGTCGACGAGCTGATGGAGAGGTGGGGCGCGGCCGAGGAGGCGCTGTCCATCTTCATCCTCCGCAAGGCGGGCTACGAGATCGACGAGGAGTACGGCTCGGAGGACGAGCTGCCTGAGAAGACCGGCATCCGGATCATCGAGCTGCACGGCGACGGCACCTATCTCGCGGTCGACTCCACGGTGGCCAGCCAGAGCGGCGGCGGGGTCGAGACGTTCCAGATGGAGCCGCTCTCCATGGAGGACGTCCTGAAGCTGGAGGCGTACGCCTCGTGGGTCGGCACGGAGACCAAGCTCGGCCAGTGGCACATCTGGTCCGACTTCTCCTGACCGTTGCCAGGCGCTTCTGCAACGTTTCCGGCGAGGGCTGGAAACGTTGCGGTGGTCACCTGGAAACAGTGACTGACCTGCGGAAAGATCTGGAAAGGATCGAAGATGACGAAGGAAACCGGACCGACTTCCTACCTGCTGTTCGGGGTGAAGCTGGACTTCTGCACCAGCGACGAGATCGACTCCGACCTGGAGGCCGGTGTCTCGGGCGAGGAGGCCTACGGTCGCCACATCGTGCGCTCCATGAACCGGAGCATCCCCGAGGGCGAGAAGGCCACCCGGTGGCTGGAGAAGAACCGGGGGCTGAGCCTGGTGTGGGTCGGGTCCGAGCTGTACCTGTGCGTGGCGAGTTCGGTCCGCTTCACCAGAGGGCCGCTGGCTTCCGTCGCCTTCGAGGCGTTCAAGGTGCCCGAGTGGGCCGAGGAGCACCTGGAAGACGCGGTCTACTACATCGAGAACAGCGACACGAAGGCCCAGTGGCATCTGCTCTGTGCGGCCTGATCACCCAGAAAGAAGGATCCCCATGAGTCTGCGCGACGAGATCGAGAACCGCTTCACCCATCACCGGCCGTTCGGCAGCCAGGTCGAGCGCTACATCGAGATCCGGCAGATGGGCAAGGAGTTCGCCCTCCGCCTGGAGGAGCTGTGCCCGTACTCGGCCGAGCTGAAGCGGGCGATCAACCACATCGACGACGCAGTCAAGGAGGCCAACGCGGCCATCGCCCGCCACGAGCGCCCGGATGAGGAGGCGTGATGCAGCACGACCGGTGGCACACGATGCGGATCGATGAGCACGGCGCTGCGATCGGTGACCACGACCTGAACTGCCCCACCCATCCGGACGGGCCCCGCTTGTACGGAAGCCAGTACGGATGCCTGACGTACGTCAACCTGAGGCGTCCTGGCGGGCAGCGGTACCCCGAGGTCCATCAGCTCGGGGTCGGCGAGTACCGGATCCGGTACTGGTGGTCCGACGAGGACGGCACCGACGGCTACGAAGTGGAGGCGGCGTGATGCAGTGCGACTCCTGGCACACGCTGGAGATCGACGGCGACACGTACGAACTCGGCGGCCACACCGACTGCCCGGCCTACCCGGACGGCCCCGAGCCCGGAGACACCGCCTACGGCTGCCCCACCGCCTTCGCTCTGGAGGCGCACGGGGCGAAGGGCTTCTATGAGCTGGTCGGCCTCCAGGACGGCGTCCACCAGGTCCGGTACTGGGCCGAGCTGACCGTCTCGTACCCGGACGGGCCGCCACCACAGGGCTTCGAGGTGAGGGGGGAATGAGCCTGGTCACGGTCATCGTCACCGGCAGCCGGAACTGGACCGACAGGCAGTTCATCTACGAGGCGCTCGACATCGTGCTCGACCTGGCCAAGGGCGTCGGCCCGGTGATCCTGAAGCAGGGCAAGTGCCCCAAGGGCGCCGACAGGATGGCTGTCGACTGGTACGAGGAGCGCAAGCGGAAGTTCCCCTGGGTCAGGAACAAGGACTTCCCGGCCGACTGGGACAAGTACGGCCTGGCGGCCGGTCATGTGCGCAACAGGGAGATGGCCCTCACCGGCGCCGACTGGTGCCTGGCCTTCATCAAGCCCTGCGTGAAGCTCAACTGCCGGATCCCCTATGTCCACGGATCCCACGGCGCCGAAGGGTGCGCGGACCTCGCGGAAGGGTTTGGCATCAGCACCAAGAGGTTCCGCACTTTCTGATCATCACTCCCGGAAAGGAGAAAGCACGTGGGCAACTACGAGATCAACTTCGCCGACGACGGCATGACGAAGCGGTACGGCGAGATCGACCCCGACATCCAGCAGCGGCTCGACGGGCACTTCGACACCCTCATGTCGGCCAAGGCGATGCGCAAGACGCCCTTCCCGGCACATGCCAACCGTGGCGTCTCGATCACGGTGGAGACGGTCGATGCGAAGGTCGTCGTCCACGCCGCCCGCACCAAGACCTCGGTGGAAGTCCTCGGGCTGACCGTCGAGAACCGGACTACGGAGCAGCGGGCCGACTACGAGGCCCAGAACGCCGTCGACTGCCCCATGTGCAAGGCGGCTGTGGGCTCCCCGTGCCGCGCACCCGACGGGCACCGGCTGACCTACGCGGCGGCCAACGAGTACCGCAGCCTGACGCACTCCGCCCGCCGCGAGTACTACAGGACGGGCGAGGTGCCCGAGGGCATCGCGTCCGTCGAGTCGCCCCGCACCAACGCCTTCATACTGGGCGATCTCCTCGGCGGCGACGCGAACAAGCACTGGACCCAGATGCTCGACGAGTACCGCAGGCTCTTCCCGGACCAGGAGACGGCCGACGGCCTCATCCGGGGCGCCATGCGCGTCGTCGTCCGGCACGCGCCGGACCGGCTCTGGACGCGGCGCAACTTCTGGAAGTTCATGAACAACCAGGTCACCGGCCCGCACGAGGACCCGAACCGGGTTGCCGTGACCACCTTCGCCGCCCGGTACGGGAGGTACGGAATGCCCAGGGAGCGCTACAAGGCGATCCTCGCGAAGGGTCCGGCCGCGTGCGCCGCGCACATGGAACTGGCCTTCGCCCCGCACCCGCAGGGCGGCTACGTCGCCGTCCGCCACGTGAAGGATCTGACATGGGGCTGAACATCGACGGCGTCACGAAGTGGAGCTACGGCAACTTCAACATGTGGCGGGCCCAGATCGCCCGCCACGAGGGCTTCGAGCTGCACACCATGGACGGCTTCGGGAACGGCGAGCGCTCCTGGGACACCGTGACGACGGACCTGAAGCCCTTGCTGAGCCACGAGGACGACTCCGGCGTCCTGACCCCTGCCGAGTGCGCGGCGATGCACAGGTGCCTGCGCGAGGTGGTCGAGGAGCTGTGGCCCGAGTGGGAGTACGACGGCCTGGGTGAGCGACAGCGGGGCCTGGAGCTGGCCGACGCCATGGAGTGGGCGGCCGAGAACGACGAAGATCTCGAATTCAACTGAGGAGAAGGACGATGGGCAAGCACATCCACCGCGAGGTGGTCAACGGGCGCATGACGGTCACGCAGGCCCGACGCATGCAGGGCAAGGCGTACACCTTGTACGTCGAGCAGTTCGGACCCTTCGGTCAGGAGCTGCCCCCGAAGGAGATCACGAAGCACCGTCCGGGCCGGATGATCGTGGAGACGCTCGTGTACCCCGGGCCCGAGGAGAAGGGCGACCCGATCGCCGAGTGGGAGTTCCCGTACGAGATGCGCTTCGACTTCCACGAGGCCGCCCGCATCGGAGAGGCGCAGACGGACCGGTGATCACCAGACAGGAGCAGGCCGCAGCGCTGTACTACGACCGCCTGTGGATGCCGCCCTCGGAGATGGCGGCCGAGTACATCAGCGAGAGGCTGGCCGACAGGCCGGTGAGGAGGAAGAGGGTGAGCCGCATACAGGTGACCGTGGTGGCCCGGCATGCCGGAGAGATGAGCCGGGACCAGGTGGCACAGATCGGACGTCACATCGACGGGTTCGTGGCACACGACCCGGAGCTGGGTCTGGTCACGCTGTCGTGGCAGGTCTCCGGCGAGCGGGTGCTCGGGGTGGCGGCGACGATCCCCCGGGTGGCGTCCCTGGCGCTCACGTCGGCCTTCGGTGACGAGCCCGAGGTGGTTTCCGTTTCCGTGGAAACGATGGAACACCTGTAGATCTTGTACTGGGAAACGTTTCCGCTCCGAGGCGGCAACACCCCGTCCGGGGCGGAAACGTCCAGGTCACGACCGATGCAACGGAGGAAACGGCAATGGCAACAGGGTCGGAACACTACGCCGAAGCGGAAAGGCTGCTCACACTGGAGCAGACCATCTCCGCGAAGGATCTCGTGCTGCGGCAGCTCATCGTGGACAAGGCCGTGGCACACGCACTGCTCGCACAGGCGGCCAACACGGCGCCGGTGGCCACCCCGAACCTGGTCGAGAAGTGGCTGAGGGTCCTGCGGTGAGCAGCCTCGCGCAGGGGACGCGGGCGATGCTGGGCGTTCTGTCCGGCGCCACCAGCGGCTCGTACACGGTTCATGTGCGCCGCAGGGAGGGCGACCGGCTGGAGCGGTACGCCACCCAGTCCATCCGCTTCGAGACCACGGCTCTGCACGCGGTCATCACCGGCGACATGGGCACGGTCTCGCGCCTGCTGGCGGAGGCCATGGACGCCCTGGACGGCGGCTACCTGGCCCTCACGCAGGTGATAGAGGACGGCGGGGAGCATTCCCGCCTGACCTGGGTGTGGCGGGTCCTGGCGGGCACGCTGATCCCGCTGAAGGGCGACGAGGGGTGGCACGTCCTCCAGCACTATCCGACGGCCCAGGGGAACTTCTGGCTCGCCGAGGACACCTGGTACGGAGACGCGTGGGACGCCACGTAGGGCCCGACGCGTGGTGGATCCCGTACTACGTTGCCGTGCTGACGGCCGAGGTGTGCGTCATCGCGTGGCTGGCGGTCCAGCACCTGTCTCCATAACCATTGCGAAGCAACGAGCAAATGTTCTGACGGAATGGGTATTCACGAGAATCTCGTGAGCCGAAACAGGTTTCCAAGGGCCATGGAAACGGTGGATACTCATTCCGTCGGGCGTTTAGCCTGGAAAGATCTTCAAAGGAAGGAGGAAACGAGCAATGAAGAAGCCCAAGAAGATCACATGGATCTCGGTCGGGGCCAAGAGGTCTTTCGCGGACCTTCTCGGCTGGTTCGGTGACGGTAAGGACAAGGAAGTCACCAAGAAGAGGATCATCATCCTCTCCTGCGTGGCGGGCGGAATGATCCTGCTCACCGTGAAGGTTCCCGCCGTCGGCCCTATCGCGATCGTGGTGCTGGTCCTGGGTGTTTTCGCGTGGTGGGGCCGGTGGCCTCACGAGGAGATGACGATGAAGTACTCGGACTTCGCCACGTCCATTCAGGTCGGCGACAAGAGCCACCCGAGCATGGAGGTGCTGCGGAAGTACATCGAGGCCCACCCGGGAGAGGACGCCGCACAGCTCGCCCGGCGGCTGTCCGAGGCGCCCGGTGCTCCCGAGATCAGCCCGGCTCTCATGTTCGGGGTCATGAGGGAACTCGGCCTGGAGAAGAAGGCCGCTACGGAGAAGAAGGTGCAGGCCAAAGGTGGTGGCCGGGAAGACAAGATATGTGTATCCCCTTCCCCGGAGGCCCCGAAAACGCCTGACCTCGCAGAAGAACCGGCATCACCGCAGGTGAATACCGACAAGGGGTAGTCCGCTGGTACCTTGGGGGAGCGGATTCACATATCTGCAAGATCGCACCCCAAGGAGAATCAGATGGACAGCACCGAACTGGCGCGCCGCGCCAACGCAGCCTGGTACCGATTCGGCGAGCCGGACACGAACCCGCCGGTGGCGCACACCGAGGTCGTCGTCCACGACTTCCTGACCTATGTCGTCCTGTCGTCGGCCGTGGACGTTCTCGTGGTCTACCGGCTCCGCAACGACGGCCAGCTCAAGAGGCTGAAGCGTCCTCCCTCCTGGACCGGCGGAGCACCTGCCACCAAGACGGGGGACCGCCTCTACGTCATCGGCTCGGACAAGGACCGGCACGTCAAGATCGGGTCGGCCGCCGAGCCGGACAGGCAGCTCGCCCGTATGCAGGGAGGCAGCCCCCACGCCCTTCGGATTCTGCTGGAGCACGCCGGTGGAAGCCGTCTGGCGGAAGCCGTGAAGCGCCGCCTGGCGCCCTTCAGCGTCAGCGATTCCTGGTTCGACTTCGGCGCCGCCAATCCCATCGCACTGGTCACCCAGACCATCAAGCAGATCGAGGTCAAGTCGTGAACCGCAGGGACGAAGAAGCGACCGCGAGACTCATATCCAGCCTGGTGGGTCTGTCGGAGCAAGAGGTCGACAACGCGCTGGAGTCTTCGGAGCAAGAAGCCCTGGTTTCCCGGGGTATCCGCACAGAAAGACTCCGCCGGGTCTTCTCCTGGGAGCGTTGCCCTGTGTGGCAAGAGGGCTCTCCGCCCGAAGAGCGGGATCCTCCCTGGCGAGATCCCAGGCCCAACGGTTTCCGCTATTTCAGCATCACCGAGATCGAGGAAGTCCTGCGGCGCGGCAACTACTGAGCTTTTCAACTGCGAACGGAAAGGAAGAGAGCATGCGCAACCCCTTCAGGAGGCGGACCCGCCTCCCCCGCGTCGAGTGGTGCCACGGCGATTCGCTCGGCAGCGTGAGCGTTTCCAGCGGGACCGAGGGCGCCCTGGTCACGGTGAAGTGCAACGAGTGCGCCGAGAAGTGGGTGGTCAAGCACGACCGGTGCCCCGAGTGCGAGTCGACCCGCTTCGGGACCTCCTGCGTGCGGACCAAGGAGAACGGCTACCTGATCACGTTCACCTGCACGCAGTGCGGCCACGGCGACAAGCACCAGCAGCTTCCCGACTGGTGAGGATGCTGGGTGAGGCCTGCCGGTCCTTCTGTCCCCGGTGCCGGGGGCGGTGCGGGCCGGACTGTCCGGACACCGGCGCCGCCTCGGTGAAGACCGTGCGAAGCAGGGAAAGGCGACAGGGCAGGCGCGAGATCGAGGCGCTGGAGGACCCGAGGACGGCTCGTGCCAAGATCCGCTTCTGAGAATTTTCATAGTCCTGTTTCCGATGTTGCCCCAGGTCGTTTCCACCTCCGACCTGGGGCTTTCCCGTTTCCCTGTGCATCGTTTCCAGCCATGAGGCACCCTTTCCGGCAACTCGTTTCCGGTGTTGCCGTTGACACGGCAACGGCTGGCCTTGAATGATGGCCAAGTCAAACCGACCGGAAAGGGAAGGAAGACCGATGAAGATCTTCGGATGGAGCAAGACCACCGAGGAGCCCGCGAAGGCTCCGCGCAAGAAGGTGACCACCGCCTCTCCGGCCAAGGGCGCCGGGGAGTTCATCCTCACCCCGTTCGGCGTGTTCCTCTCGACCTGCTCGGTCGTGTGGACGACGTTCTCCGCCATCGACCTCCTGGGCATCGGCGCCATCGGCCTCACCGTGGCGATCAGCCTGGACGTCATCTGGGTCGGCCTCACGGTCGCCGCCCACCAGGAGATCCCCATCTGGGGAAGCGTGAAGGCCACGCAGACCCTCGGCTGGATCTTCCTGGTGGCGGTCGTCTGCGTCCTCGCCTGGCACGGCATCAGCCTGAACGGGAAAGAGATCTTCGGCTACCACGTGGACGAGGAGACCTCGAAGGCCATCGCCATCACCGGCCCGATCCTCCCGATCGGCGGCAAGGTGATGTGGCTGCTGGTCAGCGCCGCCCGCAAGAAGGTCCAGCAGGAGCTGGCCAACCCCGAGGGCTACACCGAGGAGCAGATCGAGAAGCTCGACGAGCTGGAGCGTGCCTCCAAGTTCGCGGAGGCGGAGAACAAGAAGGAGCTGGAGGCCGAGCGCCGCAAGCACCTCCAGGATCTGGAGAAGATCCGGATGCAGGGTGAGCAGCTCCTGGAGCAGGAGAAGGTCGACCACAAGGTGGACCTGGCCCGCTACGAGCACGTCAAGGAGATGCGACGCCTGTCGCCGACCTCGTGGACCGAGAAGGTCATCCCCGGCGAGATCGAGCGGGTCACCAAGCCGACCCCGGCCCTTCCGGCCAGGACGTCCAGCCGCAGGGAAGTCACCATGCAGGTGACCGACATCTCCGAGGCGCAGCGGAAGAACATGCTGATGGCGGCCGAGTACTTCCTCCTGCTGGAGAAGGAGCCGGGCTACACCCAGAGCCGGTTCGCCGATGACAAGAAGATCTCGGCGGGACAGCTCTCGAAGATCCTTAAGGCGTACGTGGCCGCCCGCGAGGACGGCACCCTCGGAGAGATCCTGGGCGAAACCGCCTGACAACCCCCCACCAACCCCGGGCCCCTGCGGAGCCGCCGTGCACCGCAGGGGCCTTTCCCATGGAAAAGGAGAAGTCGATGAGCGACTGGCTGGACGATCTGATGGGCCGCGACACCCTGGGCACCGAACCGGAGAAGGTGATGGTGAGCCCCGGCTACACGCCGTCCCCGCCGTCCGCGTGGGGCTCGGGCCGACCGGCCAGCCACGCCGTCGGAGCACCGCCGGAAACGGTTTCCGAGCCGATTTCCACCGATGACGGAAAGGGCGGCGAGGCGCTGGCTGACCTGCGGGAAAAGATGGAAACCGCGAAGTCCGTGAAGCTCCCTCCGAAGCCCACCAAGCCGCCGGTCGTGCCGGAGGTTTCCAAGGTGGAGGAAACGCCTGCGGAAACGGAAACGCCGGAGGAGACCACCAGCCGGATCAAGGCCGCCGTCGACAGGATGCGCGGAGCGAAGGAGGTCACCAAGGAGAAGGTCTCCAAGGTGACCAAGCCGGTCGGCGAGAAGATGGCCGCCGCCAAGAACGAGGCCGACCCGCGTCAGGCCCAGAGGTGGGGCCTGCTGTGGTCGACGGTCGCCTCGTGGGTCGTGGCGCCCGGAACGCTCGGGGCCCTCTACGACCGCTTCGTGGACACGTTCGGTTCCTGGACCGACTCCTTCCCGCGCGCGGCGTACCTGGACGCGGGCGGTGTGCCGCACGAATGGGATCTGCTGGAGGGTCCGGCCTGGTGGGTGAAGAACACCGTGGGCGCCGCGTGGGAGGCGGGCCTGACGCCTGACCTTCTGGCTTCCGCCGGTGTGGGCATGGCCCCGGTACTCGCCGCGATGTTCCTGCACACGAACGACGGCGGCATGTGGGGTCTCCTGGTCAAGGTGGCCCGCTGGTTCGTGATGCTCGGCGTCGCGTACTACATCGGCTTCGAGTGGTTCCCGCAGTGGTGGGAGGTCTACCTGTCCGCCTTGTCAGCGGCGGCCGTCTATGGTTGGATGATGGCCAAGAGGTTGTCCTCCGGATTCCTGGCCTTCATTTGCAGGATTCCGGCTGCGGCAATCGTGTCGGGCACCATCCTCTATTCACCTGGAGCTATCTTCTGATGGACATCACGACTATGGCCGCTGCTCCGGTCGTGCAGATGCAGGCGAGCAGCGGGGGCTGGCTGGGGAACGTCGGGTCCGCCTTCATCGGATTCGTACTCTTCGGAGTCTCGATCATCCTGGCCAAGAACAACAAGGGGCCCTGGGGTCCCTGGCTGGCCACGAAGGTCAAGTGGGAGTGGGACTGGAAGTCGCTGATGTCGGCGCTCTTCGGGTTCTTCGGCGTCACCGCGCTCCTCGGATCCACCGGGGCGATCGGCGACTTCTCGCAGTGGATGCAGAGCCTGTTCACCTGGCTCGGCGCCGTTGAGATCGTCAACACCATCGGCATGGCGGGCATCTGCGTGCTGGTCGGCCTGAAGATCTGGCTGCACAAGGACGACAACATCCACGACATCATCTGGGGCGGTGTGGCAGCTCTCGCCTTCCCCCTCGGCGGTGGCATCTGGGTCTCGACGTCCCTGGCGGCTGGCAACCTGCTGGTCAACCTCATGAACGGGATCCCCAACGCATGAACGCAAAGGCAGGAGGACTCGCCTTCCTCGCCTTCCTCGTAGTCGGCGCCGGTCAGGCCGTGTTCGGGTTCTTCGACGAACAGGCCTACTCGACCGGCGCCGGTACGGAGGGCGTCACGTACAACAACGTGGCGGGTGAGGGCCGGGCCTCGGAGGAGCAGCTCAACGTCTGGATCTCGGACGCTCTGGCCATCATGAAGCGGCAGGGCATCCCGGGAACACGGGCGGGTATCCGGAAGATCATCCACAACGAGTCCGGCGGCCAGCCGAACATCTGCAACAACTGGGACATCAACGCACAAAACGGAGTCGCCAGTTGCGGTCTCATGCAGGTGATCCCGCCGACGTTCAAGGCGAACCACTGCCCCGGAACGTCCTGGAACCTGAAGGACCCGGTCGCCAACATCTGTGCGGCCTCGCACTACGCCTGGAAGCGTTACGGCTCGATTGATTCTGCACCGACCCCCTACTGAGACGAGGCACCCACATGAACGAGGAAAAGCGCGACGCGGTCTACGACCTGATCCCGAAGGACATGGTCGTGTGGGACTTCGAAAACGAGCTGGGGCACTTCGCCCATGCCGACATGGGCTGGTGGATGGATCAGCTCGGACACGCGGCCAAGTCCCCGACGCACTCCTGCTGCAAGCGGTGCGGGTGTGCGACCACCTGCCTGGCGGGCGCTTTCGCCGAAGCTCTGATCGGTAGCGTGATCCGCGAACTCGACAAGCTCGGGCTCCTGAAGAGCCCCGGAGACGGGAAGTGAACCCCATGCCACGGCTGAGCAGCAGCGTCGAAAAGGCGCTGAAGAAGCTGTCCAAATCAGATCGCCCGGCCTACCAGACCATCTGCGATCTGATAGAGAAAACCATTACGGGTGAGGGTAAAATCCTCCAGGGGAGCAACACCCTGGCAGGTCACCGGGCACTACGGCAGGGCAAGCTCCGCGTCGTGTACCTGCCCGGCCCGGATCCCGAGGTCATCTACGTCGGCTACCGGCGCGACGTCTACCACACGCACTGCGACAACTAGGAGAACCCGATGGTGTGCATGCGATGCGCGGCCGAGCGAGTGGGCAATGGATCCGGGCGAGTCCTTCCCGCCTTACGGCGCAGACTTCCTCTGGACCGCGTGAAGCCCTCCATGCGGTGGGCGGTGATGCCCGGCCTGCTCGTGGGGTCGGTGGTCCTGGCCTTGCAGCAGAACCTCACCATGTGGGTGCTGGTCCCGGCCTGGCTCATAGCGGCACACCGGTTCGGGATCACAGCACATTGCCCGCCCCAGGAGAAGAGACGTGCCCGAAAGGAAAAGCGTCAGGATCCCCAGAACGGTCCTGAGCGACAGCAGCCCGAAGAAGAACGGGAAGCAGACCCCGCCGCACACCAGCGGTAACGACAAAGGAGAGAAGAAGACATGAAGGACATCATCAACGCCCTCGCCAAGACCCGCCGTGCGCTGGTCCGGCAGTACCCCGGCGCCTCCAAGCAGGCCCTCGACGGCGCGCTGACGGAGATGGTCTCGATCGCCTTGAGCGACACGAAGGCCGACGCCGCCGACCTGACCCTGCTCTTCGACGCGGTCGTGGACTCGGCCGAGGAGGAGTGGTCGGCCGAGCTGGACGAGATCCTCATGGAGAAGGTCGTCCGTCCCGAGTACGACAAGGCCATCGCCGCCGAGGTCGACCCGCTGACCGTCATCCGCGCCAACTGCGGCATGTCCGAGGAGAAGGCCCGCGAGGTCGTCGCCAAGCTCACCGCCACGAACCTGGTCAACATCTCCGTCCCCGTCCACTCCTCCGACGACGACGCCTCCGAGCTGTCGGCCGCCGACGTGGTCCGGTCCGCTCAGGTCTGATGGCCGCCCTCAAGAGGTACTTCGGCACCGTCTCCGTGGCGTTCAACGCGCCCGGGGGCGGGCTGGTGTACCAGATGCACCGCACTCCCGTGGAGGCGCCGAAAGGCACGCTCACCGAGGAGCTGCTGGACGTCCTGATCGAATCGGCCAAGGACGAGTACGACACGGATGACCTGATCATCCTGTCCTGGGCGATCTACCCGGAGGTCATGTGATGTCCGAGCGCTGTCCGTCCTGTGAGTCCGATGTGGGTGGTGGCGGGAAGTTCGGCGTCAACATCTCTGGCGTCTACGACGGCGCCCTGTTCTGGCGGTGCGCGTTCTGCGGACACGACTGGCACAGACACGAGGACGCGCGGATGCGGTTCAGGGCAGCGCCGTACATGAACCAGCCGCCGGATCCCCACTAGCACACGGCGTGAAACACGGGAAGCCCCTGCCTCGGCGGGGGCTTTCCTTTTGGCCATCTTCCAGGCCATCATGGTCGGTGAGCAGAGGGGAGGAAGATGGTCTGAGAGATGGCGCTTTCTCAGCGTGACTACCGCCAGCAGCGCATCGAGAAGCTGGAGCGGGAGATCGACGAGTTGCGTGACAAGTACTGGCTGGAGCCGCCGGGCGAGAACCGGCGGCGGATCATCGCTGCCCGCGACGCGAAGCTGGCCGAGGTCGACGAACTGAAGAGGCTGAACGAGCGGCCTTCCGTCCTGGAGAAGACGGCCGTCACGAAGGTGGCGTACGCGGTTGCCATCGTTTTCATGGTCTACGGGCTCCTGGCGCAGGACTACAGCACGTTCACCTTCGGGGTGTTTGCCCTGCTCGTGGGCCTGCTGGGCTCGTACCAGAGGGATCAGAAGTAGTTGACTGCCAATGATTGACACGGCGGTTGGCCATCGTCTAATGTAGTGCTCACAAGGAAGGAGGCGCCGATGAGCCCCAAGCAGGTGAAGACGGAGCGGATCATGTTCCGCGTTGCCCCCGAGGTCAAGGAACTGATCGAGAGGGCGGCCCGGCTGAACGACCGGAGTCTTGCCGACTGGGTCAGGATGGTCTCGATCGAAAGGTCGAGGACCGCCGTCGACAACGAGATCGGCTGACGGTGGACGACCTGACGCACATCGCGACCTCGGAAAGAACGCCTCACACGGCGGTCTGCTGGGTAGTGGACGGACCCCTCTACGCAGGGAAAACCACCAACGACCCGGCTGAAAGCAACTGCACCGACTGCAAGAACCTGAACGCCGCATTCGAGGAACTGGGTGCTGCGGCTGCCGAGATGGGTGAAGGAAGCTCGGCAATCCGTAAGTTCCTCGACGACTACAACGCATGACTACAAGGAGAAAGACCATGAAGAAGTACGTCCTCCCCGTTGCCGCCTCCGTCGTGGCCGGTGTCGTTCTGCTGGGCGCCTGCTCGGACCAGACCGAGCGACCCGAGAACCTCTCGGGCCCGGTCACCGACAAGCAGGTGGAGAAGTGCGAGGCCCTCTCGATGGAGGCCATCGGCTTCGAGGGCAAGTCCGCCGGTTCCTCCGGCGGCAAGGGCACCAGCAAGGGTTCCAACAAGACCGACACCGGCGAGGTCGACACCAAGAAGCCCGAGGCGACCAAGAAGCCCGGCGCCGTCTCCACCAAGAAGCCCGGCAAGTCCTCCGGCTCCAAGACGGAGAAGCCGAAGAGCAAGAAGCCGAAGTCCTGCTCGACCGAGTACGAGCTGCTCATCAACACGAAGGACGGCGTCTTCGAGGAGGACGTGACCTCCGAGGTCTTCGACCTGTGCCAGATCGGCGAGAAGTACCCCGCCTGCCGCGAGGGCAACTGACCATGAGCAAGAAGCTCCTGGTGAGCACTCTGTTCACCACGATCATGGCGATCGGTTACCTGGCCAACCTGTTCACCTTCGAGCACCCCGGCGTCGCGTTCGTGACGCTCCTGGCATCCGTCGTCGGCGGCGCGATGATGCTCTCCGAACTGCTGCCGAAGAGGACCCGATGAACGCCACCGAGAAGCCGGAACTCACCGACGTCGAGAAGGCCGAGAAGGCCGAGTACGACAAGAAGGTCAAGGAGCACCGGCGGACCCTGAAGGATCTGCGCTTCCTGTCCACGTTCTTCCTGGCGGCGATCTTCGTCAACGCCCTCACCTTCGGGTTCGCCTCGGTCACCGTCGGGTGCGCACTGGGCATCTTCGCCTGCTTCATCACGGCGGAGTACTACCGCCGGAGGGGGCCGAGGAAGTGAACCGGACCGAGTTCCACTACGCCTTCGAGGGACTCGGTCTCTTGTCGGCGCTCGGCTTCCTGATCACTCTGGGCGCCGACATGTTCTGGCCGATCCCCCTGTTCTACCTGGTCATCCTGGCGGCCTGCTGCCTGGCCCTGTCGGCGGGGGAGGAACTCTGATGGAGGATCTCCCCCGGCCGACGTTCGCCGAGGTCGAGCAGACCGCACAGCTCCGCAAGGACGGGGATCTCGGCTCCTGGCTGAGGACCCTGGGTGGCATGGGTGCCAAGCCGCAGGCCTCGTACCTGACCATCCAGTGCCCGCGCTGCAAGGCGCCGAAGAACCAGATGTGCACGAACCACCTGGGCAGGCGCCTGACCTCCGGGTCGGGTGTGCACGAAGCCCGCATCGCCGCCACATCCGAGCCGGAGAAGGTCGCAGCGCCCCTGCCGGGCGCGTGGCCGGTGGCCCGGAAAAGTGGCTGACCTCCCGGAAAGGAACGAAGAGTTGTCTCTCGACGACGACACGCTGAAGCGCATGGCGGCGCTCCAGGCGGCTGCCTCCTACGTGGGCACTCTGGCCGGAACGCCGGAAGACGTGATGGTCACCGCCGACATCTTCCTCCAGTACATCGAGCGTCCGCAGGTGACTCCGGCGCAGGCCCTGGCGAACAGGTCGTACTACTGCGAGGACAAGGAGTCCTTCACCAAGATCTGGCACGAGGCCCGCGACGGGGCGCTCATGCAGGAGGAGGTGACGCTCGGAACGATGACCGGCCCGCTGGGTGACTGGCTTACGCACAAGGGCACCCTCATCAAGCAGGCTGAGGCCAACGGCTTCACCGACCACCCCGGTTCGGTCACCGTCGCCCGCGACGACCTGAACCTCTGATCTGCCCGGCCCCCGCCGGTTCGTCCGACGGGGGCCTCCCCATGTCGAAATCTTCGCCTGATCGGGACAGAATGTGTCCCGGGTGCCGAACCGCATGCTAAGATCGGTACAAATATTAGCCAGAGGGGCAGACATGGGATCGAGAGAAACGGTCACCGCGACCGTGCGACACCTGATGGCTCAGCGCGGCATGCGCACGGCGGACCTGGCGTCCCTGATGGGGATCGCGCGGGACTACGCGCCGAGGAAGCTGCTGCACGGCCGGTGGGATCTGGATGACCTCGATGAGATGAGCGGCATCTTCAAGGTGTCGGTCGCGGACATCGTCAGCGGAGACGCGGTCAGGGCACTGCCCGCACCGCCTCCCGGCCAGGGCCGCCTGTACGAGATCACCTTCGACATGGAGGACGGCACCTCGCTGACCTGCCTGGAGCAGGCGGATTCCAGCGGAGAGGCGATCCAGTCGATCACCTCCGTCTGGCGCCCCGGCAGCGAGATCACCAACATCACCACCAAGGAGAAGTGGTACTTCTCCGTGAACATCCCCTCGCTGACCAGGAGTTCCCGATGAAGAACCCGTTCAGCTTCGAACTCGTCCAGAACGAAGGGGAGTTCCCGGAGGATCCGCCGGAGCGTCCGGAGGAGTGCTCCTGCGGCAGCGACATGATCTCCGTGGAGATCGAATGCGGCTCGGTGTATGTCATCTGCGCCGACTGCAAGAAGGGCAAGCACGAGGGCTTCGAAGACGCCCTGTGCGCTGGGCCCGTGAAGTTCCGGTTCACCGTCGAACCGTGTTCCTGCAACTTCATGGTCCAGTCTTCGTGCGACTGCGACCGGTACCTCATCGGGGCACCGGTCCTGGAAGGAGAAGGAATGGACACCGACCGAGAAGGGCCCGCCAGTGGCTGACCTCAAGCCCACCCTGGAGCAGGAAGCGATCATCGACGCCGGGGTGAACGGTGACACGTTCGTCGTGGACGCGGTCGCCGGTTCCGGCAAGACCTCGACGCTGCGCATGGCATCACAGGCCATGAAGGACAGCAAGATCCTGTACCTGGTCTACAACCGGGCCGCCGCCGACGACGCGCGGAAGGTCTTCCCGAAGAACGTCACCGTCAAGACGACCGCCGCCATGGCGTTCGGCGCCTACAAGGGCATGTACGGCGACCGGATCCTCGGCCCCCGCGTCCCGGCCAACCAGACGGCTGCCATGCTGAAGCTGACCAAGCCGCTGGAGCTGGGGCAGGACATCTTCTTCCGCCCCTACAGCCTGGCGATGCTGGCCGTGGAGACCGTCGACCGGTTCTGCCACACCGCCGACCTGGAGGTGGAGGGCCATCACGTTCCGCCGCTGCCGCTCGGCCTGAGCGTTATCCAGGAGGAGACGCTTCGGCAGGAGGTCACGCTCTGGGCTCGCAAGCTGTGGAAGGACAGCCGCAACCCCACCTCCAAGCACCGCTTCACCTTCGACTACGCCTTCAAGTGCTGGGTCATGGACGAGCCGTCGGTCTACTTCGACACGATCATGCTCGACGAGGCGCAGGACTCGAACGGCATCGTCGAGCACTTCATCAAGCAGCAGTACGTCCAGAAGGTGATCGTCGGCGACCCTGCCCAGCAGCTCTACGCCTGGCGCGGCGCGGTCAACATCATGGACCGCTTCGAGGGGGAGCGCCTGTCGCTCTCGCAGTCCTGGCGCTTCGGTGAGCGGATCGCCGAGGAGGCCGACAAGTGGCTGGCGCACACGGGCACCGGCATCAGCGTCAAGGGCAACCCGGCGATGGACTCCATCGTCACCGACGACCCCTTCGGCCGCCCGGACGCCGTCCTGTGCCGGACCAACGCCACGGCCGTCGACCGGGCCATGTTCTACCTCGGCCAGGGCCTTCAGGTCGCGGTCGCCGGTGGGACCAAGCAGCTCGTCGCCCTCGCCTACGCGGCCGGTGAGCTGAAGCAGGGCAAGGAGACCACCCACCAGGAGCTGATCGCCTTCAAGACCTGGAAGGAGCTGGTGGACTTCACCGAGGAGCCCGGCGGCGGCGACCTGAAGGCCCTGGTCAACCTGATCCAGATCCACGGGGTCGGCGGCATCCTCGACGCCTGCAAGCTGCTGGTCGACGAGAACAGGGGCAACCCGGACGTCACCGTCTCCACGACGCACAAGTCCAAGGGTCGCGAGTGGCTCAACGTCGAGGTGGCGGCCGACTTCAAGCCGCCGCACGGCGTGCCGGACCCGTTCGGCGGGGAGGCGACGCCCGGCCCGATCCCGAAGGCCGACGCGATGCTCCACTACGTCACGGTCACCCGGGCCCGCCAGACGCTCAACCGTGGCGGCCTGACCTGGATCGACGACTACGAGGGGATGGTGATCGACAAGTGGTGAACAAGGAAGAGGAGAAGGAGGCCGTCCTCGGCTTCCTGTCCTGGGCCGCCACGAAGGGCATCCACCTGGCGACGCACGGCCGTCCGCCGTTCGGAACGAGCGGAACCTACTTTATGAGCCGCATGGAGGTACTCGACGTACTCGGCCGGTGGAACGCCGATCGGCGCCTGTCCGACCGGCAGGAGGATCCCGATGGCGTGCAGTGACCCAAAGTGCGGACTGTGCGAGAAGTTCCGGCGCCACCCGGCGCTGGTGAAGTCCGACCGCGAACTTGCCGAGCACGTGAGGCGGCACGGCATCTCGATGCCGAGGCAGCGCACCAACTGAACTGTCCACGGGGCCGCCGAACAGCGGCGGCCCCACCCGGAAAGGAAGAAAGACCATGGCCAACGGCGGAATCGAGAACCCCAACCCCTGCCCGCAGTGCGGCACCCCGCAGGGGAACGCCCACCCGGCTGGCTGCCCGAACGGAGCGTCCCAGTGACCCTGGACCCCAAGACGCCGGTGGAGCAGATCGTCCACCACCTGACCCGTCCGCAGTACCCGGGAGCGGGACTCACCGAGGCCCAGGCCTGGAACCTGCTGGGCGAGCTGGCCAACCAGTTCGGCGAGTACATCGGCAACGTCATCGACAAGCCGGGTGTCGACATGGACGAGGCGATGGGCCTGCGACGCGGCCACGTCCTGTTCCTCCAGATGGTCACCGAGGGCCGACCGGCCGCGACGAAGGGCAACTGAGCATGTGGCGCAACGGCAGGTTCTACGTCTCGCTCGACACGGAGTTCATCGCTCCGGACCTGACGAAGCGGGGCCTGGTCTCTCTCGGCCTGGCCACCGAGTCCGACCGCTTCTACGCGGTCAACTGCGACATGGACACCACCATGTCGGCCCTGAACCGGGAATCCCAGACGTGGATGCGCAAGAACGTCTGGCCTCACCTTCCCGGCGGCACCCCGGAGAACTTCGACCGGTCGCACATGGAGGTGATGCCGTACGAGGACATCGCCAACAACGCCGAGGCCTTCTTCGACCGGGTCCTGGAGGAGGTCAACCACGACCTCGACCGGGTCGTCCTGATCGCCCACTGCGGCGCACAGGACATCATCCGGCTCCGGCTGCTGTGGAACGACGACTGGTCGATCCTGCCCCGCTCGGTTCCGAACTGGGGCGACGACCTGAAGCGCCTGCGGCTGGCCGCCCATCTCCGGTCCGAGCAGCTCCCCGAGCAGCCGGAGGAGACCCGGCACCACGCCCTGCTCGACGCGGTCCACCAGCTCAAGGAGATCGACTTCTGCCTGGACAAGGATCCGAACCAGGGGGAGATCGAGTGAGGGGCGTCTTCGACATCCCGTCGCCGACCGACACGATGGGACGGGCCGGGAGTCCTCGCAAGGAGAAGGCCCGGCGCGAGAGGTTCGACCACACGGGGCACGCGAGTCCCGGGCCGGACGTCTACCGCGAGAAGCCGGTGGCGATGCCGGTCTGCGTACGGCGCGACCACCGGCACTGAATGAACGAGGGGGCGCTCCCGGGCTCCGGGGGAGCGCCCCGCTCCATGATCGCACGAGGAGAAGACGATGATCGAATACATGGCGGCGATGGTTCAGACCGCGTCGTGCGTGGTGTCCTTCCAGGCTCCGGAGGGCGCGACGAAGAGCCAGCTCGAAGAGGCCGCCTACAGCGCGAGCGGCCCGTCGCTGTGCCACCGGTGCTGCTCCAGTGACAACAAGTCCCTGAGCATCGACGGCGAGTGGGACATCTCCATCGGCGTGGACGGCGAGCCGGAGATCTTTCCGGCGTGAGTGTCCAGATCGTACGGACCGTCGTGTGCGATGCCGGGTGCGGGATGCGGTTCACTTCCGATGAGCCGATGCCGGTTCCCGCGCTCCGGCAGCGGGCCGTCCACAACGGATGGCACAGCAGAATGCGCACCCGGGACATCTGCCCGTGGTGCTGGGACAGAGGAGAACGCTGAGATGCCCCTGCAAGAGGTCTACGAGCTGAAGTGCGACGAGTGCGATTACGTCGCCGAGGAGGACGAGATGGAGATCTCCGTCTTCGACACCAAGGAGCAGGCCATCGCCTACGCGAAGGACGGCGGCTGGCTTGTCACCGGTAACACCCTCACCTGCCCGGGATGCGTGAGCAACTGATGGCGATCTTCACGACGGTCTACGTCGGCTACGGGGTCAGGCTGCTGGACGAGACGCTGACCGCGAAGGAGCTGGAGCGGCGCCTGGCGAAGAAGCGATGGCCCGAGGTCGACTTCCTGATGGCCGGGGACTACGACAAGGACAAGCCGTACCTGACGACCTTCATGGAGCAGTGCGAGTTGGGCGAGTACAAGACCTTCGGCATGGTCAATGCCGAGGTCGAGGAGTCCTGGGACGCCATGCTGAACGAGGTCATGGAGCACAACGGCTGGCCCTGGCAGCAGGCCACCTGGTTCATCGTGGCGGACCAGTCGTGAGGGCCACCGTGGCGTACGGGGTGCGCCTGATCCAGTACAGCGGTGCCGGGTCGCTGGCCTCTCCGGCGGCACCCGGGGTGCACACGGTCAACGGCAGGATGGCGGGCGAGTGGGCCACCTTCCTGGTGACCTACCAGGTCCACGTGAAGAGCGGCGAGGTGCTCGACTTCGAGCCGGTCGTCCCCAGGCGGCACCTGTGGGACGAGGAGCTGGCCGGGGTGCTGCGCACCCGGGAGTGGGTGGCCACCAAGCCGGGCTGGATGCTCTTCTTCTCCGGCGAGGAGGGTGAGGAGTGAGCGGGATCCTGGTCACCGGCATGTGGCAGTGCCAGGACTGCGGCGAAACGGGTCCCGTCGAGCCGATGGAGAGCGGCGACACCGTCCGCGTGGATCACCGGTGCGACTACATGCCGGGCGAAGACGAGAACTGGTAACGGAAAAGGAGAACGGCGGTGGCGATCGAGAACGTGAGCATCACCAGGAAGATCAGCAAGGAGACGGCGAAGGAGTGGGGGCTCCCGGAGGTCCACAAGATGAACCCCACGCCGGTCTGTGCCGTGTGCAGGCAGGGTGCCGACTGGGTCGACTGCCCCACCGGATCGTGGTGGGCTCACTGGGTGCACCCCGAGGACAACCACGACGCCGACCTGCCGTACCCCGAGAGCAACGGCCAGGCGACGTTCATCGAGGCGCAGTACCAGCACTCCGGCCGGTGGACCGAGACGTGGCTGGTGGTCTTCGTGGCCCCGGACGACGGCCAGTACTGGATGACGTACTACGAGGAGCCGTCCCACGAGAACGGCGAGGGCATGGACCCGTGGGAGGACTCCTCCGAGGTGGTGCTGATCATGGCGCACCGCCGAGAGGTGGTGACGCACCAGTGGCATCCGGTCCTGAGGAAGGTCGACGCCGAGGCCTGACCGTTCGCGAGAAGTACCGGGTCGCCCAGCCCAGGGAGTGGCCCATCGACACGGCCGAGGCTCGGGCCGCCCTGTTCGGCTTTGTGTCGGCGGGCGCCGAGGAGGGAGATCTCCCCGCGTTCGCCGACGCCCTGGACAAATACCTGGCCGCCGTACTGATCGGCCTGGCCAACGAGTTCGAGAAGCTCGGCGACAGCGCCACCGGACTCCAGGGCCCGATGTGGTACGGAGCGGGCTTCAAGGACGCCATGCAGCACATCGAAGAAATCGGCTGGGCGATCGACCCGGAATGAGGGGGAGAAGATGACGGATTTTGCATCGGAAATCCTGGGGAAGAACCTGCGTTGGATCCGCAAGTCGCAGGACATCTCCCTGGAGGGCCTGGCCGTGATGCTGGAGGCCGCAGGTCACCCTCTCGGGTGGAAGGCTCTGTCGCGGACCGAGCGGGGGCTGAGGAACGCGACCGTGGGGGACCTGATGGCCCTGGCCTGCATTCTGCGGGTTTCCCCGATGGACCTGCTTCTTCCTCTCTCGGGGGAGGTCGAGGTTCCCGGCTTCGGCGGCGGTACGGTGCGTGCTTCCGTGCTGGGTAGGTGGGTGGCGGCCGGTGGGGCCCTGGAAGACCACGTGGACGATCGCCAGAGTGTTCCGGTATAAAGGAAAGAGGAAACCGAAGTGAGTGATCCCGAGAAGTTCGCGCCGCAGGACGAGCTGAGCTGGTTTGTTGTCGGCTGGATCTCGGACACGTGGAAGACCCTTTCGGCGCCACTGAACAGGGGTGCCGCCGAGGAGACCATGAAGCTGATCGCCGACGGGCAGGCCCAGGGCTACGACCTCAGGCTCGCCCGCCGGACGGTCTCTTTCCGGCTGGAGGAAGACTGAAATGGGCTACACGACGCGTGTGCGTGGCGAGCTGGCGATCGTGCCGCCGCTGCCGTACGCCGAGCTGAAGAAGAACAAGTGGTACTACGCCGACAGCAGGCCGAACTTCTACGAGCTGCGCATCAACACCGTCACGGAGGTCACCGAGACCGACGAGGGGCGCTCCGAGAAGATCACCGGCGTCAGCTTTTCGTACGCCGAGGGCGCCGAACCGTTCAAGGCCTACTACACCGAGCGCAACGTCCAGGACATGGCCGACTCGCTGCCCGAGGGAACCCGCCTGACCGGTTACCTGGAGATGATGGGCGAGGACGGTCAGCAGTCCCGGATCGTCGTCCGTGACGGCATCGCCGAGACGGTCGTCCCGAAGATCGTCTGGCCGGACGACGAATGACCAGGCCCGGCGAAGCATGGCTGATGGAGCGCAGGCTCCGGATGGTGCACAGGAAGCGCCAGGCCTCCGACGGCTCCTGGTACTGCGAGCTGTGTGCCGACCATGGCGACATCCAGTGGCCGTGCGAGACGATCAGGGTCATGGAGCTGGCACAGAAGGAGGCCAGGTCGTGATCGCCGAGGAGTGGCCGTACGAGGAGACTCACGAGGGCCTGCATCCCGCCTTCGGGTATCCGACCACCCACCGTGGCGCACAAAGCACCTGTTCCTCGCCCGACTGCGGCAGCCTCCAGCCGGTCGCCGTCCCAGAGGGATGGGGCGCGTACTGCCCCCACGGGGAGCACATCGTCGTCCACGACCCGGCGCACACCGACGAGGACGGCTACCCGCTGGGCGTGGTCGTCGAGCCGTGGCCGTGCGGGGAGTGCACCCGCGAGGAGTTCGAGGCCGCCGAGGAGCAGGCCTACGCGGACTCCCTCCCCTCGTACGAGGAGATCTACGGGCTGTACTAGCCTGCTCCCTGCGTCATGCGGCGCGCTCATGGGCCCCGCACCCTACGTCCGGTTGGGTGCGGGGCTCCGCCGTGTCAGTTCTTCGCGAACTCCCAGACCTGCTGGTCGTCGGTGGACCTGGCCTCTTCGAGCTGGGCGACCTTGCGACCGGCCCGGTTGCGCTCGGTGTTCAGGCCCATCTTCCCGTGGCCGTGCCAGTCCATCGTTCCGCCGCCGACGGGCACGTACCAGCCCATCTCGTCGCACACGGAACAGTCCGCGATCATCACCTTCTGCTGCTCCAGAAGTGCCGCCAGCCGGTCGTGCTCACGCCGGGCTTCGGCCAGCTCGTCCCCTTCCCGGGGCTCAGGGGCCTCCTGGAAGGCCTCGCGCAGCCTCGTCGGGGAATCTGCCAGCAGGGTTGCCACAAGCTCCGCAGGGCGCCGTACAGCCTTCCAGTCGGGTACCCGGCCGGAGATGTACTCGGCGACGTCGTCCTCGTTCCACCCACCGGCCGACAGCTCGGCCATGCGGCTCAGGATCCTCTGCCGGACCGTGGCGCCCATCGCCATCCGCTTCGACACCGGCCACGGGATCGCCGCCATCAGAGCCTTCGCCCGCAGCAGATCCACGGACGTCACCTCCACCGGCTCCTCGTCCCTGCCGTCCGGCTCGGGCTCCTGGGCCTGTGCGCTGTACCCCCGGAGGGGGCTCGTCCGATCCTCGTCGTCCTCATCGCGCCGACTCGTCGCTCCGGAGGAGGGAGGAGGAGGAAGAGTTTTAGTTGTGGCTTCGTCTCGTTCCCACGACTTCCTCGTCGCCTCCGGACCCGACGCAGATGCCGTCTCCGGACCCGACAAAAATGCCGTGTCCGGAGTGACCTGCGGATTTGCCCCAGAACCACCACGCGAAAGGGAATAATCGGACAGTGAGACGAAGCCCTCAAAACCCTCCTCGGGCCACTCGTGAACCGTGTAGATGTTCCGGCGCCGCGAGTTGTTGTCGCCGTACCTGTGCACCCTGACGTCGACCATGCCGAGGGGCTTCAGCTCCTTGTTGATGATCCGGCCGATCGTGTCCGGGTGGACGTCCAGGATGTCGCCGAGAGTTGCCTGCGAAGGCCACGCGATCCCGTCCTCCCGGGACGAGTTCACATGCGCGAGAAGCAGGGTGTAGACCATGAAGCCGGTAGGGGACAGCCCCTTGCTCTTCTTCAGGAAGATGGCCCACAGGGGGACCATCACGAAGGGGTACCTGCTGCGGCGTCCGTGGCGGAGTTCGTCGTCGCTCATCCTTCGCCCTCCTCGAAGGAGATCAGGTTGCCGAACACGCCGTCCCCATAGTCAAGGTCGGACCGGACCAGCTTCTTGAGGGCCGCTTCGTCGAGGCGGTTCACATCGAGCTTGCGCCCGCCGCTGCCGGTGATGGTGGTCCTGGTCACCAGGAGTCCCCTGCTGGCGCACTCCGCCAGGGCGGAGCGGACGGAAGCGACGCTCAGGCAGGTCTCGTCGGAGACCCGGTAGACGTCGAGGATGGCGAACCCGTGATGGTCCGCATGCATGGCGTGATTGAGCAGGACGGCCTTCACGTCACTCGTGAGGCCCCTGGCCTTCAGAGTGGTCGAAATCAGTTCCGGGTTCACGGAGGAACCCCTCCCGTCTCTTGACAGGAGTGACATCCACAGACCGGGTCCCTTATGGTGACGTGGGAATGGCGTTGGGGTTGTGGTCTGTGGATATCACTCCTGATGCTTCACGGAAGGGACCTAGCAGGGTCCCTTTCGTGCTTTCCAGGCGACTCTACTCGGCCGCGCCTTGATCCGGCCGGTCCTCCCGTTCGATTCAAACCTCCTGTTCGCGGACCGGATCCGCTACGCCCACCCGTCGATGTGACACAGGTCACACGCAAGGATACTTTCTATCCCGTACGGGTGCTGTAGTGTTCTTCTCACCGGAAAGGGGAGACAGAAAATGAACCAGATCTTCGCGGGTGACTTCTACACGAACGTCGCCACCAGCACCGTCATCGAGGTCCGCGAGTCCGACGAGAAGACCGGCAAGGTCACCGTCGTGACCATCGCGCCCGACGGCCGCAAGATCAACCAGCGCACCATCCAGGCCGCGTCCCTGCGCAACTCCGCCACCAGCGCCCAGGGCGTTCCGTACCTCGCCGGGTACGTCCGCTCCGACCTGCTGCGCAAGGAGGCGGCCCCGACCCAGGAGACGCCCGTGGACTTCACCGACATCGACTTCGCCGAACTGAACGACGAGGGCCTCGCCCTCCTGGCGGCCCGCGCCGACGCCGAGGCCAAGCGCCTGAGCGACCTGGTCGACGACGCCAAGGCCGAGATGCGCAAGCGCACCAAGGAGGCCGGAACCCGCGTCTTCGGCGACGTCGCCGTCAACGCGGCGGCCAACAACCGGTTCGACGCTGGGCTGGCCAAGGCCAACCTGACCGGCCGCCAGTACGACGCCATCTGCGTCAACAAGCCCGACGCCACCCTGGCCAAGAAGATCCTCGGCGAGGACTCCCCCGCCTACCGCGCCACCCTGAAGGCCGGTGACTGGCGTCTGACCATCCGCTTCGCCACCGACGAGGACCGCGAGCTGGCCCGGATCGCCGAGGAGCGCGCCGCCCTGGCCAGCTTCCAGCCCGGCGACACCTTCGACGACAAGGCCCCGTTCTAGTGGGCCGCTACACCAGGGTCGGAATGCGCAAGCACGCCAACCACGCCGAGATCGCCCGCAAGGCCCGCGAAGCGGCAGGTGAGTGGGTGTTCGCCACCAACCGCAAGAGCAAGGAATCCGCCCGGCTCTACAAGAACGAGGCGGAGAACGGCCGCAGCACCGCCTACGAACCGGCCGGAACGTACGAGGTCCGCTTCGAGATGGCGGACACCGGCTACGACACCTACATCCGCACCCTCTGACCCGCCTCTGACAGCCGGGCGGAAGGAGCACCCCAGTGGCAGGCTCACCGCCCGGCCCCGGAAAGGAACCACCGTGTGCAGCAAGTGCGAGCCGGACGGTCTGAGAGGTCCGGCCATCAGGGAAGAGCTGCTGGAGATCCACCAGCTCGCCCTTCCGTGGGCCATGGAGAACTGGTTCACCTACGAGGTCGACTGGGACCCGCAGTCGGGCATCCACTGGATCACCGTGATCCCGTCCGGCGAGGGCGACGTGGCCTGCTACTTCGTGTGCGAGTTCCAGGCCTTCATCCAGGGCCTGGAGACCGCCGCCCGGCACGGACGGAGAGTGTCGTGAACCGGGTCGAGCCCGGCGAGGTCGAGCTGATGGGCGTCAGGGAGATCGCCGAACTGTTCGGTGTCACCCGGCAGCGTGTCAGTCAGCTCGCCGCAGGTCACGCGGACTTCCCCAGGCCGCTGGCGCAGCTCCAGATGGGCCCGGTGTTCTGCGGCGTGTCCGTCCGGGAGTTCCTGGCCTCCTGGGACCGCCGCCCCGGACGTCCCCCCATCCACCGGGAGATCACCAGGAGGGACGTGTGAGCTTCAAGGAGCACTGCCTCTACTGCTCGCACACCAGGGATGATCACTCACTGCCCGGCAGGGTGTGTGCGATCTGCACACGGGAGCGTGACGGCGTCCCCTACGAGCCGGGCGAACCCCGCTGTGAAGGCTTCCGGGGATCAACCATGTGCGGCATCTGCGGAGGTCGCATGACCTGGCACCCGGATGTCATGCAGTACCTGCACGCCAACGAGGCCGACGACGATGACCACGAGGCCGAGCCCCGCACCCGACGATCCAGGAGGAAGACGTGACGCTCGATGATCTGCGTGAGGCGATGGCCAGCTTCGATCACCTGCCCGGCAGTACTCCGGTGATCCTCCAGAAGGACGCCGAGGGCAACGGGTACTCGCCGCTCGCCGGTGGCGAGGAAGCCATGTACCTGCCGCTGAGCGACTGGTCCGGCGAGGTGTACCTGACGCCCGAGGGTCTGGCCGAGAAGCTGGCCGAGCCCGGCTCGCTGTACGACGAAGAGGACGACGCACCGCCGGAAGAAGCGGTCCGCGCCGTCGTCCTCCACCCCGTGAACTGACCCGAGAAGGAGAGAGACCCATGGCCAAGAAGCAGCCCACGCTCATCATGGTGAACCCCGACCTGTCGCCCGAGGTCGCCAAGATCGTCAAGCGGGCGGTCGAAAAGCACACCGTGCCGCCGTACGGCATCGTCGATTCCAGCACTCTGCCGATCGGCTGGTCCCTCGGAGTAGGCGGAGCGGTAATCCACGACTTCGCGTACTTCGGTGCCTACCTGGTCGGCGGCATGACCGCTGCCGTCGCCATCCGGGCGGCTCTCCCCAATCGGGTGAAGGAGATCCGTAACAACGCCCAGGCCCGCAAGGCCTACCGCAGTCAGGACTACCGCCTCTCCGACCTCGGCTGGGACGAGGGCGAGAAGATGATCCGGTCCGCCTTCGAGTCGGTCGCCTACATCACCCGGTCCACCGTGCACATCGAGGACCGCATCGACTCCGCCCGCAACAACCTGGTGCTGCCCCGGCAGCTCTGGGACCTGATGGGCGACCTGGCCGAACTGCAAGAGCACAGGAAGGACACGCCCAAGCAGGATGCCCTGGCCGCCGCACACCGGGGCGTCATCCAGCAGATCACCGTCAACTGCGAGCGGCGCGTCCAGGCCCTGGAGACGTACGCCACTCAGGTCATCAGCGCCGACAAGCGTCTGGCCGAGCTGAAGGCCGTAGAGAAGCTGGAGTCCCGCTCCTCGGGCCTGATGGACCTGCTGGCCCGGACCTCCACCGTCGACATCGCGGTGGCCGAGCTGAACGAGCTGACCGGCCACGCGGCCACGCTCGTCGAGTCCTACCGCACCGCCTTGGCCGCCGCCCGTGAGGCCGGTCTCGCCCTGGAATCGGCGTGAGCACCGAGCGGATCGAGTGGTCCGGCGACTGGGTGCGCAACGTCGGTGCGGTGAACGGGGTCCACTGCTTCACGATCGTCCGCATCACCGGGCACACGGTGGCGGGCTACCCGTTCAAGATCCAGCACGAGCTGCCGGGCTACAAGCAGTTCAGCAAGGCGTTCGCCACCACGGAAGGCTGCAAGACCGTGTGCGAGAGGGTCCTGACGGCATTCATGGACCGCATGGGATTCGTTCCGAAGGAGGAAGACAAGTGACCAGGTTCATCGGCACGCACACCAAGTGCGCCGCCGTCGGAACGGTCGACGGCTGGACCGTCGTGTGCGGCCGGTCCTACGGCCACGACGACCCGAAGACGCGCAAGACCCCGACCGACCACTACGACCCGGACGGCGAGGTCACGTGGCCGTCGGACAAGGCCCGGAAGGTGAACAGGTGAAGCTCCTCGACCGGCTCCGTGGCGTCCCGCCCAAGTGCCGGGCCGTGTGTCACGTCCTCGGTCCGACCCTCCTGACCTGCGACCTGGAGGACAAGCACGACGAAGGGCCCGAGGCGGTCCCCCATCACGACCTCGCCCGCGACAAGAAGTGGTACCTCCCGAAGGGGGAGCGGTGATGCCCGACCAGCAGTACTTCATGGCCCGGCTGCACAGCGAGAACGGCCGCCTCGTCCACTCCCAGGGACGGCCCGGGTCGGTGTCCGTCGATCCGCACAAGGCGTTCCGGCACCAGATCCGCCGCGAGTGGGAGAAGTACCCGGACTTCGACAACACCCGCCGGGGCCTGATGTACGCGATCTGGACGCTGCCGATGGGGAGCCGGAAGTGGAACGTGGACCGGGCGTTTCTGTACGCCTGGAAGAACGCCATCGAGGCCGAGGTGCACATCGTCTCCCACTCGTACACCTGGGAGAGCGCCCTGGTCGCCGTCCACCCGGCCAACCCGATCATCTTCCAGGAGGTCTGATGACCCACCAGTGGCGCGACGTGCGCAGGGAAATCCTCAACAAGACCGACGAGGTCGTCATCTCCGACCAGTACAAGGCGCTCATCGGAGCGCAGACAAGGATCAACGGCATGGGCTCCTTCTGCGACGGCGACGACTGCGGACCGGCGGAGGCGGGCGGCTACTTCATCCACCGGCCGCCGTGCATGACGCTCGCCTCCTCCCGCACCGACGAGGAGAACGAGGGCTACCAGGAGGCGTGCGAATGAGCAAGGTCAGCGCCTTCCTGCACTTCTCCGGCGGTGGCGACGTCGAGCACGTGACCATCTTCCAGGTCCCCCGGATCGGCGAGCGGATGACCTACCACGAGTACCCGGAGTCCGAGCAGCCCCGGACCGGCACCGTCCACGACGTCGAGTGGGTCAGCAGCCCGCTCGGGGCCCTGAGTCAGACGGTCCGCATCTACGTCAACGACCTCCCCAAGGAGAGGACATGATCCCCGTACTCCTGGACATCAGCACACACGAGGGACTCGACATCCCTAGTCCCATCGTGGACTTCGCGGACCTCCCCGGGGTCGGCGAAGGCATCGAACTGGACTTGGTGCTGCTCGGCAGTGCGGAGGCCCTCGACGGCCACAGGGCGGTCTGGACGACACCGGAAAGGTCCGGTATCAGCCTGACGGTCCGGTCGATCTACTGGCAGACCCAGACCCCCGAGAGGGGTGCACCCTTCATGATCCCGGTCGTCTGTGCGGACCTGGTCACCGGAGACCTGGTCACCGGCTGATGGGCTGGTGGAGCTGGGCCCTGACCGCCATCGGAGCCTTCGGGCTGTACCTGGCCGGTCAGAAGAACCTGTGGGGCTGGGCGGTCGGACTGGCCGCCCAGCCGGTGTGGATGACCTACGGGGTCGTCACCGACCAGTACGGCTTTATCGCGTCTGGTCTGATCTACGGAGCGGTCTACCTGAAGAACTTCATCTGGTGGGGCCGCGAGAAGCTGATGGAGGAGACCGGCTGATGCCGAAGTGGGGACAGGACCGCAAGCCGCAGCAGACCCCGATGCCGAAGGAGTCGAGTTCGGCCAGCGACGCCGAGAAGGGGGCCGCGCAGAGCTTCAAGGAGCAGGTGGCCCAGTACAACGAGCTGCTGGCCTCGCAGCCGGAGGCCGCCGCCGACTACGCCAAGAGCGCCATGTACGCCAACCGCAGCGAGTACCGACAGGCCAGGGGGAGGTGAGCTGCAACGGCGCATGCCCCGACTGCTGCGACAACGGGTCGGGAATGCGCTTCTGGTACGGCTACGTCGAGCGGGCCCTCGGCTTCCTGGACGACCCGCACTCGGTGACCGAGATCCTCCGGGACGCGATCGACGGTGGGGCCCCGGAGGAGGTCACCGTCCTGATCGAGGCCGTCCTGCGGACGATCCGGACCTGCCTGTGCGGAGAGATCTGCTGGTGCGAAACGCCGGACCAGGCCGTACTCGACCCGTTCGCCCCGGCCGACGTGAAGTTCACCACGGACTGGTACGCGAGCATGGCCCCAGACCCCGGGGTCTGCTGGTGCGGGCAGGGCGTGAACGCCGCAGACACCGACGACCTCGACGCGCACAGTTACTGCCATCCCGGAATGTGAGGACCGCGTGACCGTGAAGGACAAGACCCAGCCCTGCACCCGGTGCAGCCACGGCTGGGAGGACCACAAGAACAACATCAGCTCGGGCCACAAGCACGTGTGCGCCCACCCGATGGCGCGCAAGACCCACTGCCCGTGCCTCGGCTTCAGGGAGGTGGCGTGAACGAGAAGGCCATCGACCTGAGCGAGGCCCCTCCGCAGCTCATCCCCGCCGTCTGCGACCTGTGGCAGGCGTGGTGGGAGGACGTCGACACGTGGGACGGCTACGCCTTCTACCGGGCCGAGACCGACTTCGATCTGGAGGTCGCACAGAAGCACGCCGCCTTCGACTACGTGGCCTCCGAGTACGGCTGGTACCCGGGCGACGAGGAGCAGCCCGAGATCGAGCTGACCTGGGCGTTCGAGTACCACCGGTGGCATCTGCTGGAGAACGGCAAGAGCACCGGCGTGACCCTGTCCCGTGTCCGCATCTCCGAAGGACTCGGACGGCCGGGCCGTGGTGCAAGATCTGCACCAGGGTCCGTCTGACAGAATGAGGAGTGCTTCTCCTCGTTGAGCGGCCCGGCTTCCGACCTGCCGGGCCGTTCGCATGTAAGGAGCGAAGTGTGAGCGTAGGTGTCATCGCGCCGTGGGGCGGCAACTGTCCGCACCGCCAGGCCGCCTGGGAATGGGTGCAGGGCTGGTACGCACAGAACCACCCCGACTGGGATGTGGTTCAGGGCGTGTGCAGCTCGGAGCGCTGGTGCAAGGCCGAGGCCGTGGCCGACGGGCTGCGCAAGACGGACGCCGACATCCTTGTCATCGCGGACGCCGACGTGGTGGCGGACGACATGGGTGCCACGGTCCGCCAGATCCAGCGGGGGATCAAGCGCTGGGCCATACCGCACCTGCGGGTGCACCGGCTTTCCCAGAGCGCTACGGCCAGGATCCTTGCCGGTGAGAAGCCAAACCGGGTGGCCAAGACTCTCGACGACTACGACCAGCCGCCGTACCGGGGCATGTCCGGCGGGGGCGCCGTGGTCCTGCCGCGCGAGATCTACATGGATGTTCCGCTCGACCCGGGCTTCACCGGCTGGGGTCAGGAGGACCAGTCCTGGGCCATCGCCCTGAAGGCGGTCCACGGCAATCCGTGGAGGTCGGCGAACGGTCCGCTGTGGCATCTGTGGCATCCCCCGCAGAAGCGCCTGACCCGCGAGAAGGGCTCTCAGCAGTCCTGGAACCTCTACCGGACGTACTGCCGGGCAGCGGGCTCCCGCAGCGCCGCACACGGGCTGCTGCGGGCGGGGAGAGCGCTCGTGGAGCGGGGGCCCCAGGCCTGAGCCCGGAGCCCCCAGTGGTTCACGAACCGACGGGAACCGTCACGACGGCGATGCGGGAACGGCCCGGCTCGTTCTTGTCCGTGGCCGTGATGATGAAGCGGCCCTCCATCTGGTAGCCGTGGGTGAGTTCCTCCTCACCGTCGGCAACGGTGTCGACCGGCTCCGAGTCGTCGCCGAAGTCGACCGTCGCCGGGCCGTGGCCCTTGTTGTCGACCGTGACGACGACGCTCATCGGGTCCTGCTGGTCCTGCACCACGTGGAGGGTGAGGTCGTCCTGGCCGGGAGGCGTGTCGCTGGAGGCCTCGACGGTGAAGTAGCCCTCGCCGTACGCCACCTTGGAGACGTTGCCCCAGAAGACGTCGGACTCGTCGCTGGACAGGATCAGGCGGTCCTCGCCGGGCCACAGGCCCTTGAGCACCTCGATGGTCTCCGGCTCGTCCTCGTACAGCGCGAGGAGGGGCCAGGACACGCACACCGAGAGCGAGCCGTCCTCCTTCTGCTTCACCGAGGAGGAGGCCAGGGCGACACCGACCTCGGTCTCCTCGCCGTCCTGGTCGACGATCGTGACCGTGTAAGACATGCTGTTCTCCCCTTGCTGACGGAACATCCCCCACGGTCGAGTTTGGGCACGGGAAGTGAAGCATTCAAGGACCGACCGGGTAGATTCGATGGAGAACGGACGATCTGTCTGCAAGGTGGCCCAGGTCTTCCGCGCGGCGTCCTAGCGGAACCGGACGTGAGTTCTGAGGGTTTTGTCAGTGCCCCGCTGTACGGTTCGTTCATGGCAGACGAAGACCTTCAGTACCAGACCCGCGCCTTCGTGCGAGACCTTCTGCTGGCCACCGTCACCACACCTTCCTCACGCGACAAGCAGCGCCTGCCGGGCCCGAGTGACCTGGCGGACCCCTGTGACGTGTGTGTCGCCAGGAAGATCGCCCTCTCTTGCGGGATGGCCATAGAAAAGTCCAACAGCAGAAACTTCTCGCTGAAGGCGTGGAACGGCACCGCCGTCCACCAGAAAATCGAGCGGGATCTGCCGGGCGTGTACCCTCACGCCGAGCAGGAGATCACCGTGGAGATCGCGGAGGTCGAGGGCCTCGGTCTCGTGAAGGGTCACGTAGACCTGTACCTCCCCCTACAGAAAGCGATGTGCGACTGGAAGACCACAGACCTGAAGAAGCTGAACGTCTATCGAACATCCGGCGTGCCCGCCTCCCACTTCGGACAGACCATGCTCTACATGTATGGCCTGCGCAGATCCGGCCGTGAGACCGAGGTGGCCACCCTCGCCTACATCCCCAGAGACTCGAACAAGACGTCGGACTTCTGGGTCGCTTCATGCTCCTTCCGCGAGGATGTTGCGCTAGGATTGCTGGAGCGAGCCCGAGAGCTGACCGCGTTGGTCCGTTCCGGGGAAGCCACTGGACTTCAGCCCGATCAGGGTTGTTTCGTCTGTATGGTGCAGCCGCGACTTCGGTGACTGAAGCACTCGAACAAGACTGCAAAACACTGCATCCTCTGAGGGGAAAACGCGTGAATCTCCCTGCTGCACAGGCACCTCCGCCTGACGTGATGGCACCCAGCCGGACGATCGTTCCGGCCAAGGTGATGTCCGCCCAGGAGATGAGGGACTACGCCAAGGACCTGTCCTCCTCCACCTTCTTGCCCCAGCACTTCCGGAGCAACGAGGCGAACATCATCTACGCGATCGAGCTGGGCCGGAGCTACGGCCTCGAACCCGTCTCGATCATGAAGAACATCCACGTCTTCGACGACGGGCAGGGCCGCATCCAGGCCGCCCTCTCGGCGGACCTCATGGTCTCCCTGGCCCGCAACGCCGGGCACACGATCCACATCAAGGCGAACCAGAACCGGGCCACCGCGTCCCTCATCCGGCGCGAGCTGTTCGAGATGGACCTGGAACGCCTGAAGGTTCTGGCCGATCTCGGCATCAACATGAAGGACTACCTCGTCTTCGAGGAAGTCTGGTCCATGGACGACGCCGTCACCGCCGGTCTGGCTTCCAAGCAGAACTGGAAGAAGTACCCGCGCGACATGCTCAAGGCCCGCGCCAAGGCCGCCCTCGTCCGGGCCGCCGCCTCCGAAGTCCTGATCCAGATGTCGGACATCTCCGCGCGCGCCGGTGGCCTGATCATCGACGGCCAGCAGGTCATGCCGGTCACGACGCACACGGCCGACGAGCTGGGCGCCGCCATCACCGACGAGGGCGAGGTCGTCGTCGAGCGCGCCGACCAGCCCCGGTTCAAGCGCAAGTCCGCGTCGGTCCCCATGAACGACGCGCCCCCCGCGCAGAACGCGGCAGCCGGTGTGGACGAGGCCGTCCTCGGCTTCATCCAGCCCAAGACGGCCGAGGAGATCGTCGAGTGGGTCACCGCTCTGCGCTCCGACGAGGCTGTCTCCGGCCAGGACAAGATGCTCCGGATCAAGTCGGTCTACGACGTGTGCGCCCACCTCGGACGCCTCGACGGACCGGTGAACCACGAGGGCGCCTCCACCACCGTGGGCCAGGTACTGAAGGCCATCGGCCAGTCGCTCATCCCCGCCAAGTAGCAAGGAGAACACCATGTCCGACGATCCGTTCGCGAACCTGAACAAGACCGGCGAGACCCCCGAGGCCGCCGACGCCGTGGCCGAGGCCTTCGACTTCTTCTCCATGGAGATCGGCGAGGAGGAGTTCGAGCAGCCGCTGGAACGCCAGCCGTACGTCATGCCCGAGGACGGGGCCTGGATCCCCGTCGAGATCGTCTCCGCCAAGATCGGCACCTGGGAGATGAACATCATCACTCCCGGCAGCGACGAGCCCCAGATGGTCGACGTCCCCCGCTTCGAGCTGGAGTGCCAGCACGCGTCGACCGCCTACGGTGACAAGCCGTGGCCGTACAACCTGCGCGTCCCCGCCTTCGACATCAAGCTCCCCGGCCGCCGTGGGCCCTGGGTCAAGGACTCCGGCCGCCGTCTGCTCGCCGCCACCCGCGTCACCAAGCCGGGCCAGCGCATCACCCCCGAGACGCTGGAGGAGCTGGCCGAGGCCATGGTCGGCAAGGTCGTCATGACCCAGATCCGCCACGTCCGCAAGGACTACGCGGACTCCGAGCCCCGCGTCGACAAGCAGACCGGCGAGTTCATCAAGGCCAAGACCACCGACGACGGCGACTTCATGGAGGTCGTCAAGAACGAGGCCGGGGTCTTCGTCATGAAGGACTCCGGCGCCGAGTCGCCCGTCCAGGAGGAGGACCGCTACATCAAGTACCGCGACGCCTACCTCATCCCGGACACCGACGGCACCGTCATCCGCGACATGGTCACCACGACCAAGACGTTCGACAACCTCCAGGACAACGTCGCTCCGGTCCCGGCCCGCGAGATCGCCTACACGGGCCTCGACGGCAAGCAGCACAAGGGCGAGGTCACGCTGGAGACCGTCGGTGCCATCGCCACCCGTCCGATCAAGGCCAACACCAAGGTCTCGGTGCTGGTCAAGGGCGGCGAGCTGGTCCGCGTCTCGTGGATCGGCACCCTGTGGACCGAGGCCGAGGGCGACGCCTTCGACGCCTTCAAGGGCGACTCGGCCTGATCCGGCGTAAGGCGCGTATGCGCCTGCCGAGTGGTTGAATCGGGATAGACCCCGCATCAGCCCAGGCGAACGGAACCAGAACACGGTGAGGGCGGGAGACGAATCTCCCGCCCTCACTTGGTGGCCGGTGTCAGGACCGGCCTCCGCCGCCGAGACGAAGAAGGATCCACTGATGAGCTTTGCGTTCTTCGACACCCTGTTCCCAGGAACGGGCAACGACGGCCAGGATCTAGGGTACGCGGTCCTCGCCCTCTTCCCGGAGGGCAAGTTCGACCCGGCCAAGGGTCCCGTGCAGTCCCACTTCTTCGCGTGGCCGTCGCAGAAGGACGACCTCGTGGCGTTCTGTCTGCACAACGGGGACAAGGACATCTACACCGTTCCGGCCCTGTTCAAGAACAACTCCAGCCGCAAGGCCGACAACATCGCCCACATGTGGGCCGTCTATGCCGACGCCGACTCGCTGCCGTTGGACCGCCTGCGGGCCGAGCCGACGCTGATCGTCGAGACGTCGCCCGACCGGCACCACACGTACTGGGTGACGGCCACCGACAATCCGGCCGCGCTCACCGCCGTGTCCCGGGCCATCGCACACACCCACGCCCAGGACGGATGCGACCCTTCCGGCTGGGACGCCGGGCAGCTCCTGCGTGTGCCGGGGACCTCGAACAACAAGTACGAGCAGATCGGCCTCGACCCGTTCGAGGTCAAGATCAAGCGGCACGGCAGCACCTGGACCCTGGAGAAGCTGGCCGACCTCTACCCCGAGCCCGCCCACCTGGCGAAGAAGCCCGAGGGGTCCGAAGACATGCCGCTCCGCCGGGAGTGGCACTACGCGGCCGAGACCGTCGAGGAATCGACGAACATCTTCCACTACAGCCCCGACATCTACGCCATGTTCTCGACCGAGCTGGTGCCCGGCCAGGACCGCTCCGCGACCATGTGGCGCCTGCTGTGCGAGCTGTCCCGGTACGGCTGCTCGCGCAAGACGGCGATGTTCATCGGCTGGGAAGCCAAGTGCAACAAGTACCGCATCGACGGCCGCAGCGAGGAGGAGCTGTGGGCGGAGCTGTGCCGCGCCTTCGACGACCCGGCCAACGCTCCTGTCACCACCTCCCTGGAGGCGGCCGAGAGGACCCGCCTGGACGCCTCCGACAGCAACCCGGAGAACAGGCTCAAGTCCTTCCTGGAGTCCGTCGAGATCCTTCACGAGGACGAGCGCCACCTCGTGCCCGAGGACACCTTCATCGACCGGTACGTGAACTGGGCCTGCACCCGCACCGACGCCCCGGAGATCTACCACCGGGCCGGTGCCGTCACCATCCTGTCGGCCGTCTTCGGCGAGTTCGGATCGTGCCCGACGAAGTTCGACTCGAACCTGACCCTGTGGTTCCTGCTGCTCGGGCCCACCACCCGCGCCCGCAAGACCACCGCCATGATGCTCTGGGTCGACCTGCTGGCCGATCTCCAGGACCAGAAGTACCACTACCTCCTGGGCTCCGACGTCACCTCCGAAGCCCTCTCCGCCATCCTGCCGAAACGTGACGGCAGAACGTCGCTCTTCTACCGCGACGAGGCCCACGGCCTGCTGTATGAGCAGGACAAGAAGCGCTACCTGGCGGGCCTGCGCGAGCACATGACCGAGCTGTACGGCGGCCGTGTGCGTATGAGCCTGCGCGCCGACCAGGCCCGCGCCGATGACTCCGAGACCGCCAACTCGGGCAACGTCCGGACGAACTTCGTGATGTTCCTGTGCGGCACACTCGACCAGGTCACCACGGCCCTGACGATCGAGGACTACCAGTCCGGTCACCTGGCCCGCTTCCTCGTCGCCGAGGCCGACCCGCCGCCGATGACCGAGGACGACATGTACGCCGAGCAGTACGACGGCGTCGACCGCTCCGAGGACCCCTTCCGTCAGCGCCTGATGGACGAGCTGTCCAACTCGCGGTCCTTCTGGGAGCGGTCGACGCCGCCCGGAAAGCTGCGGATGGTGCCGTTCGAACCGGCCGCCTGGGACCGGCTCCAGAAGGCCAAGTGGGAGATCTACCAGAGCGCCAAGGAGAACGATCAGGCCGAGGCGCTGCTGCCGACCACCGACCGCATGGGCACGTCGCTGATGAAGGCCGCCGTGCTGATCGCCATGGCGGAGCGCGAGCCACGGGTGGCCATGCGTCACGTCTTCAAGGCGATGCACCTGGCCGAGGAGTGGTACACCTCCACGGCGACCATCGCGGGCCGCATCATGCACTCGTCGTGGTCGGCCCGCCAGGAGGAGATCCTGACGAAGATCCGCTCTCACGTGGACGGTGTCACGGAGGCCGAGATCTACGCCCGCTTCCGCTCGAAGATGCAGGAGAAGGAGATCGAGTCCGACCTCGCCGTCCTCATGAAGGCCGGTCTGATCAGGAAGGTCATCGACAAGAAGAGGATCCGGTACATCCGCGTCAGCCGTCTGTGACGCTCCAGGAAAGAGAGCTGCCGTGCCCCGCCGCCCCACCGGACGCGCACCGGGGCGGCCCAGAGGACCCGTCACTCCGGAAGGGAAGATCGAGCGGGCCCGCACGGTACTTCCTCATGTGCGGGCCTTTCCCTTTCTGCGCAACGCTGTCGACCGATCCCTGGCCGCGCCTGGCCTGGTGCTGACCCGTGATGCCACGTCCGATCCCCGTGACGTGGCTCTGTCCTACCGCTACACACCGGCCGAAAGAGGGCAGATTCTCTCCTTCGTCTGGTGGGTGTACGTGAACCGGAACGACTGGACCCGCAGCCGGGTCAACGCAGCGGTGACATCCATCTCACCGTTGATGCTTTTCTCTTCCACGTTCTTCGCGGAGATGACCGGGCTTCCCGGATCGAGTGTCAAGAAGCTCATGGTCAGATCACCGGAGATCGCGGCGGGCCGTGTCACCGGGTCCTGCGACATGATGGTGATTCACCGGCTCCTGGAAGCAGCAGCTCAGGGTATGGAAGAATACCGGGAAACGGTCCGCGAGTTGTCGATCGCCAAGGGAATCCCGGATGCGCTTCTGTCGCGAATCTCTGGAGTCCCCAAGGAGATCCTGACTCGACCTGACCGTGGACTGGACTTCTTCGCGGAGAAGCCCGACCTCATCACCGGCCAGGTCTGCTCGGTCAGTCAGAGGAATACGTACTACAGCAGGAACACGCAGGAAAGGAGGAGGCATGACCCACAGCCTGGTAATCAGCACACCATCCGTAACGCCCTCGCAGGTACGGCACTGGGTGACATCCGTACTACCCATGCTCCCGTTCCCGACGAGGGTCAGCTTCCGTACCACCTCTCGATCCCAGGGCTCCCCGTTCTTCGTGAACCCTCTGCCCTCACCTTCGAGCACCTGCAAGTCATGCAGGAGTGGCAGATGCGATACCACCTTCCGGCTTCCGCCGCTGTGGGATCTCTCCGCTCGCGTGAACACCCGTGAAGTGATCCTCGCCAACCTGGCACGGGCCACCCGTCATGCCGGAGGGCACGACATCCCCGAGCCGGACGGCGCCTACCGGGTCATCGGCACACGGGCGGAGGCCATCGCCTGGATCCGCAGGCGCCAGAAGAACGCGATCATCTCCCTCGACATCGAAGGCGACGCCAACCCGTCCCTGGTCCACCCTTCGCTGCACAAGGTGCTGTGCCTGGGTCTGTGCGACGGAGCCGAAACGGTCATCCTCCCCGAGGAGCTGTTCACCACCCTGTGGCCCGAGCTGGCCGACGCTCTCGAAGCCGCGACCACCGTGGCGCACAACGGTAAGTTCGACGCGTCCGTCCTCGGCTGGGTACTGCGCGGCACCAACGATCCGCTCGTGATCACCCATGACACGATGCTCGCCCACTACGCCCTGTGGCCCGCCGGAGGGAACGACGACGAGCACGCGGACAGCGCCTCCACGGCCTTCGCCTACCACGGTCTGAAGCTGCTCGGCATCCTGTACACCGGCTGCGCCCCCTGGGCGCTGAGCAGGGAGCAGTACGAGAACATGCGCGGAGTCCCGCTGCATGAGCTGTACGTCTACAACGCCAAGGACGTCCAGCACACCTACCTGCTGCTCCAGTTCTTCCGCGACCAGTTCACCCACCGGCCCAAGCAGCTCAGGGCCTACATGGACGTCCTGATGCCCGCCTCCAACCACCTGACGTGGCAGGAGCAGAGCGGCGTCTGCGTCGATGTGCCGTACGTCGAGACCGAGCTGATCCCCGGCATGACCGCGAAGGTCAACGAGTCGACCGTCAAGCTGGTCAAGCTCGCTGACGACCTGCTGCCCGGTCACACGTGGCCGCTCATCGCCCCTTCGAAGCGACTGCCCGGCGAGACCTCCAAGGAGGCGCGCCGGTTCAACCCCGGCTCGGCCGACCAGGTCCGCACCATCCTGGAGAGCCAGGGTGTCGAGCTTCCTGTCGACCGCAAGGCCAAGACCACCAAGGGCTCGACCTCGAAGCGGACCCTGGAGCTGCTGATGCGCTCCGAGATGAAGGGCGACCCCTTCCTCACCGAACTCCTGGGGCGCCGCAAGACGGAGAAGCTGCTCGGTACCTACGCCACCCCGCTGGCCACCAGGCCGGTGAACGGGTGGTC
>Ga0247818_10000014_pt1 | contig 96359 bp, 83 predicted proteins | sample 13C_Glucose_Day1_FD_192424 | JGI IMG/M metagenome (GOLD analysis project Ga0247818, IMG submission 192424) | Soil microbial communities from agricultural site in Penn Yan, New York, United States - 13C_Glucose_Day1 | ecosystem: Environmental > Terrestrial > Soil > Agricultural land | place...
CCATCTCCACAACCAAACGGATGGCCTCCGCTTTTTCCTCAGATGTAACAACCCGATATCCCATGATGGTTCCTAAAGTCGACGCTCCTACATCATGGTCCAAAAACATTCGACCACTACACCGCAGGCTGTGATCTTTTGTTTCTAGGCTTGTTCAACCACCGGCATCCGCCAACGCTGCTCGATCACCTCTTGCTTGGGTCCGTACAACCGCAGGATCACGGTAAACGCGCCACTGGCCGGCGTCGGCAACCAGTTGTTCGATGTTTGCGGTGCGGACGGCTGCATCACCAGCGTCAAGCCGCCGTCTGCATCCGCCTGCAACGCATCGCGGCTACTCAAGCAATAACGGTCAATCGGGTTGGCGACCAGTTGCCGATCCGGCAAGTCATACAGGGTCAGCGACCAGAACTCAGTCGCCGGTGGCAGTTGCCCCGGTGCAAAACGCAGCCGATAACCGCGCCCGCCTTGCAGCGGTTGGCCCTGACTGTCGAGCCGGGCGCCGGTATAGAACGCCTCCTCGACGCTGTTGCCATAGATGCCGATGCTCGCCGCCACGGCTCGGTTGAGGTAATTGCCGTGCAAGGCTTCGCGAGTACCGAACAGCCCCAGCGTGGTGCGCGTTTGAGTCACTGCCGTTTGCAGTTGTACCTGCGCATCTGCAATCCCGGAGAGCAAAGCCCCCCGCACTTCCGCAGACATCGCTGCCACATCAAATGCTTGACCGGGCACGATGCCGATCCGGGCGAAGCGTTCGCGCAAGGTCTGCTCCGATGGATGCATCGGGCACAGTGAGAGGATCTGATTTAACGCGGCAATAAACCCTGGCCCCAAACCGGTCTTGCTGTCCCACGCTTGCCAGGCAATCGCCGGCGCGGCAAGCGGCGGCGCGCTGCCGATATACTCATGCAAGGCGCGCAAACGGTATTGCTGCTGCAACGCACGCACGGCGGGCAAGTCCTCGGCGTTTTTCAGGCCGGTACGGCCCAGGACCATGACGATCTCGGTTTCACTGCGCAGCACTGCCTTGATTCCGTTCGGCGTCGCACCTTGCCAGCCCGGCCCGACGATCAGGTAATCCCCCGCTTCACGGCCAGTGCTCAGCACGCCGACGTAGGCAAAGTTGTGGGTGTATTGATCGACCAGTTGATGCACGTAGTAGCGATCGGCATCGACCGCCGGCACGCTGAGCACCTGCGGCTCGCTGCGCAGGTCGAGCCAGGCCCAGGAGTACGGCGTGTCGTTGTTGGGCGTGACGATTTCGCGGTTGTTCGGCGTATACAACTCGCTGTAGTGACGAAAGCGATTGAAGCCACCGACATACGCCGGCGCGGCCGGATCGAGCGCCTGTTTTTCCATGGTCTGATAATGCATGAGCATCGGGTAGGCGTAGATCCACGCATCCCGGGCAATCGCTCGCAGGTCATCGGCACCGGCGGCCAGCAACCAACGCGGCAGCATCAGGCCACCGCCCAATACGCCCATGCCGCCCAGTACATGGCGGCGGCAGACATTCATGTTCATGGTTCGACCCTCGCGATGTTGGGCAAACGATAACTGCCATCGAGCACCCCGCCCTTGGGCAGGTACAGGCGCAACAGCAAGTTGAAAGGACCTTCAGGCGTTGGCAGCCAGTTGCTGTGCTGCGCGGGGGCGTCGGGTTGCAGAATCAGGGTCAGGCCACCATCGGCGTCGTACTGCAAACCTGGGCTGCGATCACCCAGGGCGTAACGCTGGATCGGATTGGCAGCGAGCAATTGCGTCTTGCCGTCATACAGCGTCAGCGACCAAAACGCGCTCACCGGCGGCAATTGCCCGGCCGCGAAATGCAATCGATAGGCGTGCCGGCCATCCAGCAACTGCCCTTGGGCATCGTGCAGCGCCATCGGGTAAACCGCTTCCACCGGGTCGTTGGCGTAGATGTAGCGCCAGGCCACTGCGGCGCGCGTCAGGTCGTCGTCGCCGAATTTACCGACATTGGTCGGTGAACGCAGCCAGCCTTGTTGCTCCACCGAGATCTGGCTGGACGCCGTGCGCACCTGCTCTCGCCCGGCTTCGGCACCTTGGGTGATGGCTTCGCTCAGGTCTGCCGGCGCCTGGAATACCTCGCCGGGCGCCACGCCGATGGCCGCAAAGCGCTCAAGTTTTTTCTGTTCGCGGGTACTCCATTGATGCAATGGCGCCAGCGCGTTGAAGGTGCTGAACAGCGCCTGCGCCGGACCCTGTTTGGTGTCCTGGTAGGTCGGCAGTTGCAGCGGTGGCAATGCGGCGGGCGCCACAGCACCGGTGACGCTGGACAGCGATTGCAGGACATAGCCGGACATCAACTGCGCGGCGTCTTTCTGATCCGCCTCACCCTTGACCTCGGTGCGCCCGAGTAAAAACACCAGGCGACTGGGTGAACGAATCACCGCGTTGAAACCGCTGGGCACTTTACCCTTCCAGTCCGGCCCGACGATCAAGTAGCGCCCGGCCTGATCGCCAGTGGCGCGGGTGCCGATGTAGTCGAGGTTGTCGGTGCGCATGTCGACCAATTGAAAGCTGTAGTAGCGCCCTTTCACCACCGGCACTTGCAGCACTTGTGGTTCAGCACGCAGGTCGAGCAAGGCCCGGGAATAGAACGTGTCGTTGTTCGGCGACACCACTTTGTTGTCTTGCGGGCCGAGCAAACGCGGCTCGCTGTAGAGACGGTTGAACGGCAGCTTCGCGGCGATGGCGCTGAGCACTTTGTCGTGCTCGACGGTGGCGTAGGCAAATACATAAGCCTCTTGCGCCAGCGCCTTGGCTTGCTGCTGATCAAGGGTTGCCGCGTGAGCGGAGCCCAGGCTTGCGCCCAGGGCCAGAGCGGATATCCAGTAGCGCACGGTTGATCTCCTAACCAATGTGAAACCGCATTCCTTTGTAGGAGCTGCCGCAGGCTGCGATCTTTTGACTTTGATTTTTCAAGATCAAGATCAAAAGATCGCAGCCTGCGGCAGCTCCTACAGGGAGTGATGTGTCAGTAATGACTGGGTTACTTCGCCCAGCGCCGCAGGTCCGACGGGGTGTAGTCATCGGTCTTGGCGGCGAAGCCGACGCGCATCGGTTCGGTCTCTTCGTTGGCCAGGCCACCGGCGTAGTAGCGTCCGGAAATCAGGTCATAAGAGGTTTCCAGCACGTTGTAGGTGAAGCCGTGGTCGTACTGCTGAATCGCATGCAGTTCACCGCTGCGCCACAGTTCACCGCGACTGTCGTACTGGTCCGACTGGGCGATCTGCCAACTGTCCTCATCGACATAGAACCGACGCTTGGCGTAGATGTGACGGGCATCCGGCTTGAGCGTGGCTTCGACCACCCACACCCGATGCTTCTCGTAACGGGCCAGATCCTGGTTGACGTGGTTGGGCTTGATCACCTCGTCGTACTTGATGTCGCGGCTGCCGATCTTGTAGCTGTTGTACGGGATGTACAGCTCTTGCTTGCCCACCAGTTTCCAGTCGAAACGGTCCGGCGCACCGTTGTAGCCGTCGATGTTGTCGGCAGTGATCAAGCCATTGCTATAACGCGCACTGTTGTCATAGGCGATCATCGGTGCACGACGCACCCGACGCTGGCCCGGCAGGTATTGCCACGCCGAACGCGGCTCGGCGACCTGGTCGATCGGCTCATGCACCAGCACTGCTTCACCCGACAAACGCGCCGGTTCCAGTACACGGCTCTTGAACATGAACAACACGTTGGAACCTGCCTCCAGGCCGCCGACGGTGTCGGCGAAGTTGATCAGCGACTGGTTGCGCACATAACTGGTGGCGCCGTTTTCACGCACCAGCGCGGCGCTGCTGATGCGCTCGTAACTGCCGCCGCGATAACGGGTCATGTGGTTCCACATCACCTCAAGGCCTTCGGTGGGCAGCGGAAACGGAATACCCCGCGCATAGTCGTGCAAGCCGTTGCCGCCATCGGCCATGCTGGTCTTGGCGACGTTGTCTCGGCTGGCCGTGAGCACTTCCTTGGGCAGGTTGGCGCTGCGGTGGCTGGGGTAGATGTTCATCTTGTAGCTGTCCGGGAAACGCTTGAACAAGGCGACTTGACCCGGGCTGAGAAATTTCTCGTACTGCGCGACGTTCTTCGCCGTGATGGTGAACAACGGTTTTTCGGCGGCATACGGATCGCTGTAACCGCCCTTGCTGTCGACTGTACCGGCGTTGGCGGCAAGGCCTCCGGTCCAGGCCGGAATAGTGCCGTCGGCATTGGCTGCCATTTCCGATCCCATGGGTGTCAGGGTTTTGCCCAGGGCCGCCGAGTCGGTGCCTTTGGCCTGAGCCAGGCCCACGGTGCAGGCCAGGGCCAGCACGCACAATTGCATACGCATAATGGTTCTCCTTAGAAGTCTGCCTTGAAGCTGACGGATGCGAAGTCGCGGTCGTCGAGGGTGCTGTAGTCGTTGGAACCGAAGAAGGCGTTGTAGGCCAGTTCCACGCTGTAATCGTTCATGTAGGTGCCGGTCAGGCTGACGCCCATGGCTTGCTGACCTTCCTGGAACGGCCCTTGCGGATCGTAGGAATAACCCTCGACGTCATGCCGCCAGTTGAGCGCCGGGATCAGGTTGATACCCGGCAGCACATCGCTGTATTCCAGGCTGGCGCGCAGGCGATAACCCCACGACCAATCGGTGGCGAACCCCTTGTCGGTGCAGTATTGATTGGTCACACCCGACGCCACGGTGTTGCACGGCGTGCCGTTGCGCGTCGAGCTGCGACCGAACGCGGCGTTGCGGCCCAAGCGCTCGTCGCCCAGATCGTCGATGTGCACCACACCGGCCTCGCCGAACAGGCTCAGGCGCGTAGCCCCCAACACGTTGTCGATGGCTTGCGTCGCCGATGCCGTCGCCTGCCAGACACCTTTGCGCTCCCACCCGTCGTAACGGTCGCCACGGTTGATGTTGAAACCGGTCGGCAACTGCACCCAGGAACTGCCCGCCGCCCCGGTGATCACCGCGACGTTGATGTCCGGCGCGTTGATCGCCAACGGCATGTTCGGCCGGTAGCTCACCTCACCGGCCAGCGAGATTCCGGTGTTGGGCTCGACACCGTTGAGGCTGATGCCGTACAGGCGAATATCTTCGGGAAATGCCGCGGCATACGTCGGCGGCTGAACACCGCCGGGGAACGTACCGCGCACGGCGGTGTTCTTCGCATCGAGGGTGAAATACGGCAGGCGCGAGTGGTAGTTGATGAAATAAATCGCCGCTTCGGCATCGTTCAGCGCCGGGATCATCTGGCGCAAGGCAAAGCCGAACTGACCATTGTCGGACGGCGATTCGTTACCTCGCGAAGGGGCATACAAACCGCTGGCCTGCATCTGTTGATCGGTCAACACCTGGCTCAGGTACAACGGCCCACAGCCCTTCTGGATCGCATCGCTGCTGGCGAAAAACGTGCCGCAACCATCCAGCACACTGGGCCGCCAGTTGTACTGGTAGAAGCCTTCGAGGTTGGTGGTGTCCGTCAGGCCGAAGCAGAAGGAGACCATCTCCACCGGCAACTGCCCTTCCTTGATCTCCACGCCCGGGCGGTTGAACGCCGAGACGTCCAGTGGGTTGATGACGTTGATGCCGTTCTGGATCAGCAGCGACTCGCCCCAGGACAACACCTGGTTGCCGACCTTCACGCTCAAGGGGTGCTCGGCGATCTGGAAGTCTTTCCAGACGTAAGCGTCGAGCATCTCGAAACCCTTGAACTTGGACAGGTCGTCCCAGCCTGAATCATCGAAATCCTTGAACCGCCCCTGACGGGTTTCATAGGCGTGGTCGTACCAGTATTTGAAGCGTATGAACGCGCCCTGGCCCTGGCCATCGAGACTGAAATCCGTGAGGCCCTTGAACACCTGCGAGATGGGATCGCCCTTCTCGAAATTCAGCCGGTTATCGTCGGCACTGACACTGGTGCCATTGGCCTGCACGCCTTGCGCCTGCAAGGCGTTGGCGCGGGTCATCAGGCTTTTGTCGGGGCCTTGGGTCGACCAGCTACTGCCCAGGCTCAATGTAGTTTTGGTCGACAGGCTCCAGTCTTCGTTGATGTCGAACGTGGTCGCACAGGCGGGTCCCGTCAATACGGCAATGATCGCCAGCGCAAGAGGTTGCGGGCGGGTGTGGCCAGGCCGATGCAGTCGTTGGCGGACTGTGGCGGTGGCCGAGCGTTTTTTTATCATTATTAGGCTCCGGTCAGGTTTGCTCAGCCTGGTCACGGTGCCTGAGGCGCTTTGATGACACGCAAGCGATGACTGACAAAAAGCAATCATCCTGGGGTTCTGGGTTGCAGCTTTTTGGTGGCGTACATATCCGTTGCTGCGGTAACGGTCAATTACAGCCCCAACCGAAACTGCTTCGGCGTAATCCCAAAGTGCTTACGAAACGCCCGAATAAAATTACTCGGCTGCCGATACCCAAGCCGCTCGGCAATCCGCTCGATCGGCTGATCCCCCGCCGTCAACCAATGCCGCGCCAACTCCAGACTGTCACTGCGAACATGCTGCGCAGCTTCAACCTGCCAATGCCGCAACATGCTCTGATGCAAAAACGGATTAGCCCCCAGCAACGGCTCATCAAGAGTGTCCAGCGCCATCAACAGGCACGGATGCGGACCGCGCGACACCTCGATGCCGACACTGCGCAACCACTCGCCAGCCGCCTGCTCCGGCGTCAACGTCACCCCGACAAACACCTCACCCGGCGCCCGCCCCAGCCGTCGGGCGATGTTGCGTACCAGGCTCAATGTCGCCGCATCCAGACCGAAAAAATGCGGTGCCTGATAAACCCCGCGCAAGTGCAGGCGGGCCTGGCCATCGACCTCTTCCAGATGCGCCTGCACGTAATTGGTCACACGGGGCAGGTACTCGGTGAAACACGCCAGACTGGCGCGAAGGGTCGCGGCGGAGTCCAGCAAAATGTTCAAGCCTTGCAGGCTGGTAGTCGCCATGCCGTTGACCAGTTCACAGCCAAACGTTGCGCCCGCACCCTGTCGCTCGCACTCACTCCACAACTGTTCGACCAGGTGCGCCGGAACGTGCAGCCCCTGCCCGTCCAGCCACGACAGGCAAATGCCGGCGCGTTCAAGCAATTGATCGCGACACAAACCCGACTGCTGGGCGTGACTGAGAATGGTGCGGGTGAAGGCGCTGGAGATGAACGGTTGGCTGGTCATGGCAAGCTACGACGAGAAGACAGGCGTGTACTTATGCCAGCCCCTGTGATATCGATCCAATGCATTAAAAGTATCCGCCGAATGCAGGAGACGCATGATGGACCTACGACAGCTTCGCCACCTCGTCGCACTGGCCGATTACCGCAGTTTTGGCCGAGCTGCCGAGGCGATCAATCTCAGCCAGCCGGCCTTTAGCCGAAGCATCCAGACCCTGGAGCGGGATCTCGATTGCCTGCTGGTGGAGCGCAGCAGTCGTGAATTCCGTCTGACCGGTCAGGGCGAACTGGTGCTGCAACATGCCCGGCGCCTGCTCGCCGGCAGTCAGGCACTGCACAACGAAATCACTCAATACAACGGCCTCACCGGCGGCGAACTGCGTTTCGGTTGTGGCCCTTATCCGGCACAACTGCTGGTGCCCGAAGCCTTGGCGCAATTCATCCAGGCCCATCCGGCAATCCGCATCAGTTTCCATCAGGGCGACTGGGAACAACTGGCGCTGTGGTTGCGTGAGCAACAGATCGAATTCCTGGTGGCCGACGCGCGCCATTTCACCGGTGATCCGCAATACCTGGTGCAGCTGTTGCGTCCTCGACGCGGGCGCTTTTTCTGCCGTGTCGATCACCCCTTGGCCCAGCGTGAAAACCTGTCCTTGCGCGCCCTGCTCGACTACGCCGTGGTGGGCACACGCATTCCGCCGATGATTCGCAAGATCCTCGCCGATGCTCAGGGCGAGCCGGACTTCAACCCCAGTGTCGAATGCGCCCAGTTCGATGCCATCTGCCGCGTGGTGAGGCGCTCCGACGCAGTGGGCATCGCCACCATGGAAGCCCTGGCCGAACAGGTCGAACAAGGGCTGATACAGCTGCTTAGTTTTGACGATATCCCCAGCGACGACCCCGGATTGCTGCTGCACTATGGCATTGTCAGCCGCGTCGGTTATTCCCTGACACCGGCGGCGTTGGCGATGGTGGAGGCGATTGTGCGGGTCGACGAATATTTATTGGCAGGAATGCCACGCCCCCTGTAGGAGCTGCCGCAGGCTGCGATTTTGCCTTTTGAAACAAGATCAAAAGATCGCAGCCTGCGGCAGCGCCTACAAAGTGCTTTTAATGGCAAGTTTAGGCGCGGCGTGCCAATGCTTGCGTGGTGCGAGGTTCGCCCAATGCGCGCAGCAAACAATGCATCGCCTCTTCGCGGCTGCGTTCGAAGCGATAGCGGGCCTCGATGTACATCGCCAGTTTCAGCTGCACCGGCTCATCCAGTGGCAATGGCACCTGATGCAAGCCCAACACCGTGGCTACGCGGCTCGGCAGGCTCATGCCGAACGGTTGCCGGTCGGCCATCAATTTCGCCGCCAGGGTGCTTTGGGTGCTCACCGCCAAAGTACGGCGCAATCCCTTCAGGCCGAGTTGAAGATCCACCGGGCTGAGCCCGTCGCGGCGGCTGGAGATCTGGATCTGCGGTTGTTGCAGGTAGGCTTCCAGCGTGCGCGGCGGCTCCTTCAACGCGGCGCCATAGGCAAACACGTAGTGATCGGCCGGGAGCACTTGTTTGTGCAGGCCGGCCAAACCGGCCAGGGGCTGGTCGAGGTCGATCAGGATGTCCAGTTTGCCGCTCGCCAGTTCCTGCAAGGCGTCGCGTCGCCGAGGCTGGAAGTAGCGGACCTGCCAGTCGGCATGGGGCGATTCAAGCAAGGCATCGAGCAACACCGGTTGCAGGCAGTCCAGGCAACTGACGCGCAACAGCGGATTGTTTTGCCGTGCGGCGGGAATCATCCGCAAGCCATCGCGCAAGGACTCCAGTGCAGCGCGCACGTAATCAGCCAGGCGATGGGCGACCAGCGTCGGGGTCACGCCCAGGCGACTTTTGATGAACAGCGGATTACCGCACAACTCGCGCAGACGGCGCAGCGCATTGCTCATGGCCGGTTGCGACAGGCACATCACTTCGGCGGCGCGGGTGACACTGCGCTGCTGGTAGATCGCATCGAAGGCGAGCAGCAGGTTCAGGTCGAGCTGGCGTAAATCAAGCATGGTCTTGCTCCGGCAAATCGCTTAACGTCGAGCAGCCTAACCAGTGTTCCGCCAGACGCCGTGAGCCCTACATGACAAAAAGCGATCAGGCATCGGACAATCAACCTTTGCCCAATGCGTTCTACGCCCCGACCTTGCTGCCAGCGATCGAAGAACTGCTGGCGCGCGGGGTTGCCCGGGAGCGTATCGAAGCGTTGTTCCGCCGCAGCCTGTTCGAATTGCGCACGCCGTTCATGCGCGTGCCGCTCTTTCTGTCGCGGCGTTTCTGGGCGTTTGCGCTGGAGCAGACCGGCGATCCGTTGATCGGTCTGGCGGCAGGTCGGCGCTTTGTTTCCACGGCCACCAATGGCCTGACGTATTTGTTCGACGTGGCCGCGTCACTGGACAGCGCGTGCCAGTATTTCGTACGTTTTTTCCCATTTTTCAACGGCCACTTTGAAGCGCGCATTGTGCGCGGCGAGCACGATGTGCAGCTGCAATTACTCGACCGTGGCAGCGTCAGGGCCAGCACGCCGACCGCTGATTACATCCTCATCAGCCTGTGCAGCATGCTGCGGCGCAAGTTTCTGGCCAGCGGCCTCGGACGTGATCCGATCCTCGGCGTCGACCTGGCATCTGCCTGCACGCACAACCCTGGACAGCACGAGCAAGCACTGCGGGTGCCAGTACGCTGGGGGGCGCCACAGCATGCGATCCGCCTCGACCCGCAACTGTTCGTCACGGCGCTGACGCCCGGCAATCATGAACTGGAGCAGACCCTGATCGAACTGCTGGAGCAAACCCGCCACAACAGCGAGCCGACCTTGCTGGAACAGGTCAGTGATCACCTGATCGCCGACCTCGCCAACGCCAACTGGCAGCAGTTCTGCACCGCCCAGCATTTGATCGAGCGCACCGCAGCGCGTCGTTTGAAGGCGTTGGGCTGGAGTTTTTCAGAGGTGCTGGACGAGTATCGCCGCTGCCGTGCCGAAGACTATTTGCAGGCGGTGGATCTGGAGTTGGTGGAGATTTCCGACCGACTGGGTTACAGCGATGTGCAGAGTTTCAACCGGGCGTGTTTGCGGTGGTTGGGCTGTGCGCCGGGGGTGTATCGGGCGCGGTGTGGGCAGGCTCTGAACTTGAGTTGATTGGACCGACGCCATCGCGAGCAGGCTCGCTCCCACATTGAAATGCATTTCACATGTGGCAGCGAGCCTGCTCGCGATAGGGCCAGACCAGGCTACCAAAACCTCACTGCCCCACTGCCACACTGGACCCCGCCTGCTCCGGCGTCACAATGCTGTTGAGGTCGATGTGTTTCCATTCGGGCTTGGCCCCTAACCGCGCATTGAACCGATAGTTGAAAGTGAAATCATCACCCGTGGCCACGTTCAACGGTTTGCCATACACCGCCTCCACTCCCGCCAGTTCGTAGCCCATCAACTGCAGCAAGGTCGGGAAGATGTTGTAGTGGCTGGAGCGATCCTTGTTGCCGACCAGCTGCGCCTGCCAGTCTAGGGTTTTCAAACCGCTGCCCTGGATCACCACCAAAGGCACAAGACCTTCTTCCTCCACCGGGTCGCCACCGCAATGGGTGTTCAGGCCCGGGTTGCCGCGCTCATGCAAGTCCTGTCCGTGATCGGAGGTGTAGATCAGCAGCGCGTTGTTCAAATTGGCCTGGGTGAACACCCGCGAGAAAAACTCCCCGACATTCCACAGCAAGGTGTTTTTGTAGGCATTGCGGTACAACACCCAGTCATCGGGCTGGCCGTTGAAGCCATCGCGCTTGCCGGTGTCGGCCACTTCGACGAATTGCCCCCGCGGCAGCGTCGGTCGGTAAGCCATGAAGGCGTCCGGGTATTTGTCATGCACGGGAAAGTGTGCGCCGACCTTGTTGATCACCACCAATTGCGCCTTGTCGTCGTTGAGCAGTTCGATCAGTTTCGCCGCTGCGGCCATGTCGCGGTCGCGCACGCTGGTCTGGTCGAATTGCACGAACTCGTCGATGTCCTTTTTCTCGGTGTCGTTCATCAGGTTCTGCAGATTGCCGCCGGTGCGTTGCGCGTCGATGTAGACCGTGCGCAGGCCCGCCTTTTTCGCGTACTGCCAGATCGACGGCAGCGTGCTGTTGATGCGCATGTAATCGCCGCGAGTACCGCCGTAACGCAAGGTGATGTTGGTGTCGGCGCTGCAATTGGCGATTGAAGCGGCGTAGCCGTAGTTGAAGATGTCGACCCCGGGGCGCGGCTCTTTCAGGTTGCTGTGCACGCCGAACGGCGCGTTGATGTCGAGGTAATTGCCGGAGATGCTTTCGTCGATGATCAGCACAATGTCGTGGCTCACCGCTTGATCGACGCGCGTCAGGCTCACCGGTTCGCGCGGGCCAACGGTGTTGTGCAGGGATTCGTAGGCGAACAGGTTCAGATAGGCCAGTGGCGTGTACATCTGCGGCAGGCCACGTGCGCCCTCACCCGCGCGCACGAACAGCACCGCACACAGGAGCAACACACCCAGCAGCGGCGCCGCCACCAATACCGGGCCGGACACGGCAAAGCGTCGCCGTGGCTTGAGGCCGACACCTAGCAGCAGCGGCAAACCGCCGAGCACGCCGCTGATGATTGCATCGCGGTACTGGATGATCGCTTCCTGGATGAAGCCCCCCGAGTACACCAGCGAGACGAAGCTGCTGTAGGTCAGGTAATCGGCGGTGACTTTTGAATACACATCAAAAAACACGGCCGAGCCAAATATCGCCAATGCAAATAAATGTCTAATAAATGTTTGGCGAATGTAGGCCGACATGAACAGTGCAACTGTCAATACGACGAACATTCCGACAAATAAAACTAACGGAAAGGTTATTCCGATCGCACTGATACGCCCAAAGTAATAGTCGTAATGGGTAATCAAATAGACAGCAATTAATATTTCTTTGAGATATCGAATCATAGACATTCCCAAACTCTTTCACGGCGAGGGTCAATAAGTAGTCGGCCATTTTTTGACACTAGCACCTTGCCATCAAAGCGCAAGAAATGACGCAAACGAGACGAAAGCGTCAAAAAATAATCGTCTCAAATCTGACACACTCAAGTGCCTACAAGCCTTGTATTTCAAGCCTTACGACCGTTTATCGCTTTCCTGAAAATTGTTCATGCTGCTTAAAATCACGGTAAACCCAACTGCGGCAAGCCTTTGATGGCAATTGGCCCCCCAAAACCGGGGGTGTCTTACACTTTTAACATGTCATTTTGCTGACACGGTTTTCCAAGGCTGGGCTATACCCCTTTTGACAGTCTCATTTCTGATCTTTCCAGCGAACTTACGAGGCACGCCAATATGGACGTGAGCGTATTTGGTACGGGCTATGTTGGCCTTATACAAGCAGCGGCACTGGCCGATGTCGGACATCGTGTCTTATGTGTCGACATTGATCCCAATAAGATCAAGCAACTTCAACAGGCCGTACCGCCGATCAGTGAACCGGGACTTTCCGGCACGCTGGAAGAAAACATCAAGGCCGGTCGTTTGCTCTTCTCCACCCAGGCCAGCGACGCGGTCGAACACGCCGAGCTGATTTTCATCGCCGTCGGCACGCCTGCTGATGAAGACGGCTCCGCCGACCTGACTCACGTGCTGAATGTGGCCCGGCAGATCGCCAGTTACATGGAGGCTGATCGGACCCTGATCATCAAGTCTACAGTGCCGGTCGGCACCGCTGACCAGGTCGCCGCCACCGCTCTCAAGGAACTGCAACGCAGGGACAAGGGCGCGCTGAAGGTGCGGGTGGTGTCCAACCCCGAATTTCTCAAGGAAGGCAGCGCCCTGGCCGACTGCATGCGCCCGGACCGGATCATTGTCGGCACCGACGATGACGAAGCCCGCAACCAGATGAGCGAGTTGTACGCGCCCTTCTGCCGCAACCATGAAAAGATCATGTTCATGGACAACCGCAGTGCCGAGCTGACCAAGTACGCCGCGAATGCGATGCTCGCCACCCGCATCAGTTTCATGAACGAACTGGCCAACCTTACCGAATTGCTGGGTGCCGACATCGAAGCGGTGCGAAAAGGCATCGGTTCGGACCCGCGCATCGGCTACCACTTCATCTATCCCGGTTGCGGCTTCGGCGGTTCGTGCTTCCCCAAGGATCTGCGCGCCCTGCTGCACACCGCCGAACACAACGGCATGCCCCTGCGCCTGTTGCGCAGCGTCACCGACGTCAACGACAGCCAGCGCCACATCCTGTTCAGCAAACTCAAGGCGCAGTTCCCGCAGGGGCTGGCCGGCAAGTCCATCGCGATCTGGGGTCTGGCCTTCAAGCCCAACACCGATGACATGCGCGAAGCGCCCAGCCGCTATCTGATGGATGCCCTGTGGGCCGAAGGCGCCAGCGTGCAGGCCTATGACCCGGAAGCCATGTCCGAATGCCGGCGTATTTATGGCTATCGCAATGACCTGCACCTGTGCGCCACCCGCGACGACACCCTCGAAGATGCCGACGCACTGGTGATCTGCACCGAATGGAAAAACTTCCGCGTGGTCGACTTCGACCTGCTGGCGAGCAAGCTGCGTTCGCGGGTGATCATCGACGGGCGCAACCTCTACAACCCGGAACACGTCGCGGCGGCGGGCCTGCACTACAGCGGTATCGGCTTGCGTCACGTCGTACCCGAGGCGCCACGCCCATGAAGATTCTCGTGACCGGAGCGGCCGGATTCATTGGTGCCCATTGTGTGTTGCGGCTGTTGCGCGACGGGCATCAGGTGTTCGGGCTGGATAATTTCAACAATTACTACGACCCGCAACTCAAGCACGATCGCGTGCAATGGGTGCAGGAGCAGGTCGGCCATTTCCAGCTTTCAACGGTTGACCTGGCCGATGCTCCGGCCATCGAGACACTGTTTGCCCAAGAACAACCCGAAGTGGTGATTCACCTCGCGGCCCAGGCGGGCGTGCGCTACTCCCTGGACAATCCCCGGGCCTACCTCGACAGCAATCTCAATGGTTTCCTCAACATTCTCGAAAGCTGCCGCCGGCACCCGGTCAAGCATTTGATCTACGCCTCTTCCAGTTCGGTGTACGGCGCCAACCAGCACACGCCGTACTCGGTGCAGGACGGCGTCAATCACCCGCTGTCGCTGTACGCCGCGACCAAGAAAGCCAACGAACTGATGGCCCACAGCTACAGCCACCTGTTCGGCATTCCTTGCACCGGCCTGCGTTTTTTTACCGTGTACGGCCCTTGGGGCCGGCCGGACATGTCGCCGATCCAGTTCGCCCGGGCGATTACCGAGGGCCAACCGTTGAAACTGTTCAACTACGGCGAGCATCAGCGCGACTTCACCTACATCGACGACATCATCGAAAGCATCGCCCGGCTGATCGACCGCGCGCCGCAAGCCAACACTGAATGGGATCGCGAACAACCGGACCCGGCCAGCAGCATGGCGCCTTGGCGGATCTACAACATCGGCGGCCAGCACCCGGTAGAGCTCAAGGATTACCTGGCCTTGCTGGAAAAACACCTGGGGCAAAAAGCCCGGGTCGAGTTGCTGCCACTGCAACCCGGCGATGTTCTGAACACCTGCGCCGACGCCAGCGACCTGGCCCGCGCTACCGGTTTCCAGCCCCGTATCGAGCTGGATGAAGGACTCGGGCAGTTCATCGCCTGGTTTCGTGACTACTACCCACTGCCTATCGCCCACGCGCCGCTCGCGGCTGAATTCCAGCGGAGGACTGCTCAATGACTGGACATGAAAAAGGTGTACCCATCCAACACCTGCGCCGTGACAAGCGCCTGGACCCCGAACACCGTATGCGTCTCGATGCGGCCATTCACATGCAGGGTCGCGGCTGGGTGACAGGCCGGGACGGTGGCCGGCCATGGACGTTGTCGCGCACCAACCGGGTGTTCGCCTGTTTCGGTGCGCTGGTGATTTTGCTGTTGATCTCGCCAGTCCTGCTGGTGTTGGCACTGGCCATCAAGCTCACCAGCCAGGGCCCGGTGATGTTCGTGCAGAAACGCACCGGCTATCGCGGCCGGATGTTCGGCATGTACAAATTCCGCACCATGGTGGCCAACGCCGAGGAGCTCAAGGAGTCGCTGCGCCACCTGAACAAACACGGTGCCGACGCCATCGACTTCAAGATCGACAAGGACCCGCGCATCACCGGCATCGGTGGTTTCCTGCGGCGCACCAGCCTCGACGAACTGCCCAACCTGATCAATGTGGTGACTGGCGACATGCGACTGGTAGGCCCTCGGCCAACGTCGTTCAACGCCTATCGCTACAAGGACAATCATCTCGCTCGCCTGAGCATCTACCCCGGCATGACCGGTCTATGGCAGATCTCCGGGCGCAGCAATATCGACTTCGACCAGCGCGTTGAGTTGGACCTCAGCTATATCGCCGAGCAGAGCCTGCTGCTTGATCTGAAGATCCTGTTGAAAACCCCCTTCAAAGTATTCAGCGGCCACGGAGCAAGCTAATGGACGGTTCAACTGCAAAAAGCCTCAGCATCGCCAACCCGAGCGAGTCCAACCTGACATCCGCCGTGCTCGATCAGGATCTGCGCATCCTGTTTCTGACCGCGGCCAACCCCGGCGCAGGCACCACCACCAGTGCCCTGGCACTGGCCAGCCAACTGGCGCAAATGAGCAGCGGCCAAGTGCTGCTGGTCGACGCCAGCCAGTCCTCGACCAACCTCACCCAACAACTGGGGCTGAGCAAGGAGCGCGGTTTTCGCGACTTGCTCTTCAACGAGCAGAGCCCGCCACTGTTGCAGGACTGCGTGGTGAATGTGTCGAGCCTGCCTTTCCACGTCTTGCCGTTCGGGCGCTTCTCGCGGGGCACTGAACACCTGACGCCGGAGCGCCTGAGCCCGTTGCTCGATCAGCTCGGCAGTCAGTACCGCTTCGTGGTGATCGACGGTGACGCGGTGTATTCGGCCGCCGACACGCTGGTCATCAGCACTCAGGTGGACGGCGTGATCATGGTCGTGCGCTCGGAAGACACGCGCTGGGAAGTGGCGCAGGCGGCGGTTCAGCGCCTCACCCAGGCCGGGGCGAAACTGGTTGGCAGCGTGTTCAACCGGCGCAAGTACTACATGCCCAAGTGGCTGTACAAAAACCTGTAAGCCAACGCAAAAAGGATGACGCCATGAACGCCAAGTTGCTTGTCCTGCTGTTGCTGCCGCTTGCAGGTTGCACCAGCACTTCCGAAACCCAGAACATGCCGGTGAATATCCTCACGGCCTCACCGGCCAACGCCCAGGCCACCGACATGCCCAAGATCGAACAGACCTTGCGGCCCCAGGATGTGCTGGACGTGATCTTCCACATCAGCACCAGTGGCTCGGACGCCTACCGCGTACAGTCCGGTGACCAGATCGGCCTGAACTTCACCGCCGCCAGCCAGCTCAACGGCAACCAGTTGGTGCTGCCCGACGGCACCATCGAACTGCCGGGCGCCAACACCTCGGTGAAAATCGCCGGGCTGACCAGCGAGGAAGCGCGCCAGGAAATCCAGCGTGCCTATCAGCGCAAACAACTGTTCCAGCCCAACCGTAATCAGCTGACCGTGCAAATCATCAGCCCGCTGACCAACGAGCAAAACCTCAAAAGCGCGCTGAACCACCCGGCCACCGGCATGAGCCGGGAGATCACCGTGGGCACCGACGGCTACGCCAGTTTTCCGGAGATCGGCGCCGTGCCGCTGCAAGGCATGACCGTCAACCAGCTGGAAGCTTTCCTCAACAAAAAGTACGCACAACTGCCGGGACGGATGACCGTCGACGTGCTGCTCAAGTCCACCGCGGGTAACGAAATCTACGTGCTCGGTGAAGTCGGCCAGCCGGGTTCCTACCCGATCCGCCGTCCGGTCTCGGTGCTCGAAGCCCTGACGCTGGCCCGTGGTTCCAACGTCAAGGCGCGCCTGGATTCGGTAGTGATCATGCGCCGCAACGGCAATCAGGTTGAAGCCCGTCGCTACGACGTGGAAAAAGCCCTGGCCGGCGATGCCTCGCAGATCGCCTACCTGCAACCGGACGACATGCTCTACGTGCCCAAGACCAAACTGGCCAGCGCCGGTGAGCTCGCGCGGCAACTGGCGGATGTGGTGCTGTTCCAGGGTGTGGGCTTCAGCTTCGGCTACCGCGTCGATAACAAAGACAGTGACGACTAACTTACTCTCAGGTGACCCGACATGAATCCAAAGGAAAACTACCTGCACGAGTTCTTCAGGATCTTCTTCGCCAACAAACAATTGGTGAAGCGTGTATTCCTGGTCTTTGCAGTGATCGCACTGGTACTGCCGTTGGTGCTCAAACAGAGCTTCGATATCACCGCCCAGGTGATCGTGCAGTCGAAAAAACTCTCGCAGGGTGACGCTACCACGTCGCTGAATCAGGAGAACGCGCAGTTCATTCCACCGTCGCTCGCCGACATGGAAACCGAGAGCAACATCCTGCGCTCACCGGCGCTGATTCGGCAGACCATCAGCGAGCTGCGGGACAAGGGTGAATACACCCCGCCTCCCGGCATGCTCAACAAACTGCTGGCGCAACCGTTCAAGAACTACGTCAGCACTCCACTGCGTGAGCACGTGATCAACCCGATGAAATCGGCGCTGGGCATGGAAACCGATCCAGTACGCGACACCACGCTCGACGCCCTGACCCAACAGGCCATGGACAGCCTGAAGATTGAAACCCTGCCGGGCTCCAACGTGATCTCGATCATCTACAGCTTTCCTGATCCTTCCCAGGGCACCAAGTTTGTCGCGGCGCTGCTGCAAAACTACCTGGTCAGCCGTCAGGCGCTGCAATCGATCGACTTGCCGCAGAGCTTCTACGAAACCAAGAAGATGCAGTATCAGGTGCGCCTCGATGGACTGGAAAACAATCGGCAGGATCTGCTGGGCGCGATCGGTGCATCCGATCCCAAGGAAGAGATTACCTTCCGCCTGAACGCGATCAACACCGAGGAGCAAGCGCTCAACCTGTACCGCGACCGCTTGCTGCAAAGCCAGCGCTGGCTCGATTACCTGAAAACCAGCCTGGCCGCCGCCAGCAATTCCAAGCTCAACGACTACACCTTCCCCTACACCTTCACCACCACCGTGGATAACGTTGCCTTCGAAGACCGCGAGATCAAACAGATGGGTGAAGCGCTGACCACACAAGTCAGCCGCTACATGAACGACCTCGCCATCTTCCAGCCAAGCAGTGAACCGATGCTGCTGACCCGTGAGCAAATCGCCCGCACCCGTCAGCAGTTCCTCAAAGTGGTGAGCAACCGGATTCAGGAACGCACCAATGACCTGGCGATTGTCAGCTCGGTGATCGACCAGAAAACCGCGCGCATTGCCGAGTTCAAGAACCGCATCCACCAGTTGCAGGAAACCCAGAGCAAGCTGCGCCAGGTGGACACCGAGATCGACGCCTTGCACGCGGCCTTCTCCACCTACGCCCAGCGCTTTGCCGAAAGCAGCACGGCCCGTTCGCTGGACAACGACCTGTCCAACGCCCGGGTGCTGAGCCCACCGTTCGAACCGACCGAGGCGGCGTTCCCCAAACCGCTGTTGATCATTCCGTTCGGCTTGTTCACCGGGCTGTTGCTGGCGATTGCCTTCGTCTACGTGCGTGAGTTCTTCGATCACCGCTTCAAGCACCCGGCGCAAATCACCCACGAACTGGGCTTGCCGGTGCTGTTGGTGATCAACGATCAAAACGTCGAGCCCAGCAACCCGCACAAGAACTGGAGCGTGCCGAGCTTCGTCCATTGGGTGCGCAATTGAACGCGCCCCTGTCGTCCGGGCACAGCAGCCCTTCACTGCCGATCATTCATTTGCTCAGCAGTGGCGGCTTCTATGGGGCCGAGCGGATGTTGCTCGACCACTGCCTGGCGACACCGGGGCAACATCAGGTGTTGTTTCTCGATGCACCGTACGAATTGCTCGCACGGTTTCGCGAGGCGGGGGTCGACTGTCGCGGTTGCACCGGTCTTGGGGCGTTGCTCGCGCATTTGCGTGAGCGACGGGCCGAGCGGCCGCTGATCAACACGCACAACTTCAAGGGGTTGTTGTTCGGCTGGGTGGGCGCGAGCTTGTTGCGCCTGCCGCTGGTGATCACGCAGCACGGCTTCACTCCGCGCAGTCGCAAACAAAAGTTCTACACCTGGCTGAGCCTGCAACTGTGCCGCACCGCGTCGGTCAATCGCGTGGTCTGTGTCGCCGAAAGCATTGCCGCGCTGCACCGTCAGGCCAGCGTCTGTGCGGAGAAACTGCAAGTGATCCCCAACGGCCTGCCGGCCGCCAACGATCTGCAACCGCACAACGCCCAACGGCAACGCTGGCTGGCCGGTTACGTCGGGCGCTTGAGCAGTGAAAAAGGCCCGGACCTGTTTCTCGACGCATTGATTCCGTTGTGTCAGCAGTACCCGCAACTGGACGCCGTGATGCTCGGCGACGGCCCGGAACGGGACAGCCTGTTGGCGCGAATCAATGAGGCCGGTTTGCAGGCGCGCATCACGCTGCCGGGGTATCAGACCGACATGCGTGCGTGGTGGCGGCAGCTCGATGCGCTGGTGATCAGCTCGCGCACTGAAGGCACGCCGATGATTCTGCTCGAAGCCATGCAGGCCGGGGTACCGGTGGTGGCGTTTGGCGTCGGCGGGATTCCCGATGTGCTGGAAGACCGGCACAACGGCCTGCTGGCGACACCCGCCGACAGCGCCGCCCTCGCTTGGCAGATTGGCACCCTGCTGCGTGAACCGGCGCTGGCGCACCACCTGATCGACAACGCACGACGTACACAACTGGATCGCTACGACCTCAAGGCCCTGGCCGAACGCTGGTCGCAGCTTTATATCCGTACTGCACGGGAGGCACGCGCGTGATTTTTCCACTCTCGATCGTCAGTTTTTTCGGTCTGGTCTGCCTTGCTTTGCTGGCCAGCCCTTATCCATTTCTGGCGCCGGGAGCGGTGTTGGGCCTGGTGGGTGTCGCCGTGCTGTACCGCAAACCGGCGTGGGGCCTGCTGGGCATCGCCGCGCTGGTGCCGCTCGAAGGGTTCTTCAAGGACAACGCGTTGTCGGGCACCAAGCTGATCGGTGCGTCACTGGCGCTGATCCTGATGCTGCAACTGGCGTTGCACCAGATTCCCTCTGAACGCCTGCGCAGCAACATCTGGCGTTTCCTGATCGGCTTCATGGCGCTCTACCTGCTGAGCATGCTCAACACCGATGACCTGGGCATGTCGCTGGGGCATCTGCGAGAGCTGAGCGTGGGGCTGATCCTGTTTGTGATCACGCTGTTGATCGGCCGTGAAATGAACCTGGACCTGTTCGCCAAACTGGTCACCCTCAGCGTCACCCTCACCTGCGCGCTGGCGATGTTTTCCATCAAATACCAGGACCAGGGCCGCGCCGCCGGGCTGCTGGAAGACCCGAACGCCTTTGCCATGCTGATCGCGTTTGCCGTGCCGCTGGCATTGCTGCTGGTGATCCGCTCGCCGAACCTGCTACACCGCCTGTTCTGGATGGGTTGCTTCATCTTGCTGCTGGGCGGCATGACCAAGACCGAGTCGCGCTCGGGGCTGGTGGTATTGTTTCTCAGCCTGAGCATCGGCGCCTGGCACTACCGCGCCCACCTGACACGCATTCGCCCGCGTCATCTGGGCTTTGCCATGCTCGGGCTGGCCATCATCATTCCCTTGGCCATCTACGCTATGCCCGCGGGTTACGTTGCGCGCATCCAGTCCTTGAGCATCCTCAGCTCCGGCGCCAAGGCGCAGGACGAATCCTTGGGCCGCCGCGCCTCGTACATTGTCGTCGGCAGCCAGATGATTCGCGAAAACCCCTTGCTGGGCACCGGTCCCGGGACCTTCCCGCTGCACTACGCCACCACCGGTTACGCCAAGGCGTTTTCCGCCAACCGCAAAATCGGTGACCTGTACCGCCGCGCTCACAACACTTATCTGGAGATCTTCAGCGAACTGGGGATTCCTGCCGGCCTGTTGTTCGTCGGCTTGCTCGCCCTCGGCTTGTATAACCTGATGCACGCCCGCCGCGCCTGGATGCAGCGCCGCAACTGGCAGCAGGCTGACATGATGACGCACCTGGGCATGAGTTTCCTGTCGCTGACGCTGTTCTTGATGTTCCTCAGTGCCCCGAACCAAAAGTACGTGTGGATCATGCTCGCCCTGACCAGCGTCCTGCGTTTGAAAGCCGAAGAAAGTCCAATCCCGGAGGCCAAGGCATGAGCCGCGTCAGTATCGTCATCCCGATGTACAACGAAGCCCGGCACATCGCCCGGACCTTGCTCGCGGCACAACACGCCGCCGATGCCGCCGGCATGGAATGCGAGTTGATCGTGGTCGACAACGGTTCCAGCGACCAGGGGCCACAGATTGCCCGGCAATTCGGCGCGCAGGTGCTGGTCGTTCCCGGCGTGCTGATCGGTGCCCTGCGCAACCGTGGCGCCGAGATCGCCACCGGTGAATGGCTGGCCTTCATCGACGCCGATATTGAAATGCCCGAAGACTGGCTCACTCATCTGTTGAAGCTGGAGGACGCCGGCGTTGCCGACGTGTTCGGCCTGGACTTGCACACCCCGGCCCAAGCGCCGTGGTACGCCACCGCTTGGCAACGACGCACCTTGCGCCCCTCCCGTCATACGGTGCAGACCGTGGACTGGCTGCCCAGCGCCAACCTGCTGATGCGCCGCGCATGGTTTGACAAGGTCGGCGGTTTCAACGAAACCCTGCGCACCGGTGAGGACAAGGATTTCACACTGCGCCAGAGCGCCAACGGTGCACGGCTGATGTCGATCAACGAAAACATCGCCCTGCACTGGGGTTACGAAATGAACTGGCGCGAGTGGATGGGCAAGGAAATGTGGCGTCAGGGCAGCCACCTGCAACTGTTGCGCACCCATGGCATGAGCCTGCGCCTGCTGCGCTTTCCACTGCTGTCACTGTGTGCCTGGCTGCTGGACCTCATGGCGATTTCTGCGCTGTTCAACGGCTTTCCTCACCATGCGCTGCTCATGGTGCTGCTGACCACTGTCCCGGCGCTGGTATTGAGCGTGCGCCAGACCGCCAAGCACCGTAACCCGTGCCTGACCGTACAACTTTGGGGCCTGCATTGGGTGCGCCTGCACCTGGCTGGCGCCGCTTTCATTCTCAGTCTGTGTCATTGGAATGCCAGGAGGCCCGCCCGTGGCTGAACTCATTTTCTGGTTGTGCCTGTTATTACCGGTCTACGCCTACCTCGGCTACCCGTTGTTACTGACCTTGCTCGCGCCGTTCTTTGCCGCGCGCCGGCACGGTCCGGCGGCGCCGATGGACGTGAGCATTGTAATTGCCGCGCACAACGAGGCGCGGCACATCGAAGAAAAACTGCGTACCGTGCTGGCCCAGGATTATCAGGCCCGCACGCTGCAAATCATTCTGGCGAGCGACGGTTCCACCGATGACACCGTGGCGTGCGCGCGCAAGGTCATCGATCCGCGCATCACCGTGCTCGACCTGCCGCGCCAGGGCAAGGCGGCGACGTTGAATGCCGGCGCCGCACTGAGCACGGGCGAGATTCTGGTATTCACCGATGCCGACAACCAATGGTCCCAGGACACCCTGGGGCATTTGCTCGCACCGCTGGCCGACCCTCAAGTGGGCGCTTGTGCCGGGCACATGCTGATCCCCGTGACCGGCAAGGGCCTGAGCATCGGCGACAGTCTTTATCGGCACTACGAAGGCTGGCTGCGCTACGTGGAAAACCGCACCGGGTGCATGGTGTCCGCCGACGGCGCCCTGCTCGCCTTGCGCCGCGAGTTGTTCCAGAACGTGCCGGCGGAGGTCAACGACGATTTCTTTATCAGCACCTGCGCGCCGGTGGCGTTCAAGCGAATCATCTACGTGCCCGAAGCCCGGGTGATCGACACTGGCGTCGATGAGGCCGACAAGCAATTTCGCCGTCGCCAGCGGGTCACCGTGGGCGGTTTGCAGAGCCTGGCCCAGCGCCGCGAACTGCTCAATCCGCTGAAGCATGGTCTGTATGCGATTGCCTTGATCAGCCACAAACTGATCCGCCGCCTGGCGCCCATCCTGTTGCTGCCGCTGCTGCTGAGCAACTTCTGGCTGTGGGACGACCATAGCTTTTATCGCCTGAGCCTGATCGCGCAATTGCTCGGATACACGGCGGCCATCGCCGGTTTGCTCGACTCGCAACACCGCTTGCCCAAACCCTTTCGCCTCGCCGCATTCCTCCTGGTGACTCTCGCCGGAATGAGTATCGGTCTGTGGCAGTTCCTGCGCGGTCAGCGTTATGCGCAATGGAACCCCGAGCAAAATCGTTGAGAGGCACGCGCCATGGCGATCAAGCAATTACTCAAACGCACCAGCGGCTGGCTGTACCTCAATTCCTCGGTGGGCCGCCAGCAACTGCATGGCGCCGGAGTGATCCTGATGCTGCATCGGGTGCTGGCCGACGACAACGCCGCCAACCTGCCTCACCGCAATGAACTGTGCGTCGGGCCTAAGGCCTTTGAACACCTGCTGGGCTGGTTGAAAAAGCATTTCGATTGCGTGCCGTTGATGGACATCCTGCAACCGGGCAGCCTCAGGTCCGAGCGGCCGAAAGTGGCGTTGACCTTCGATGACGGCTGGCGCGACAACGCGGTGAATGCCTACCCGCTGTTGCAGAAATATCAGGTGCCGGCGAGCATTTTCCTGTCCACCGATTTCATCGGCAGCCGCCAGCGTTTCTGGTGGGAAAGCATTGGTGAAACCCTGTGGAACAGCCACGGCGAAAAGGCCCGCGCACATTTGATCGAATGTTTGCAGCAGTTGGGGCGTCCGTTGCCGGTGTTGTGCGACGACCCGGATGCACAACGCCGCAGCCTGGCCCTGCTGCACTTTCTGCAAGCGCTGAAAACCCTCTCACCCCAGGACCTCAATCATCTGACTGACGCATGCCCGCAAGAGTCGCTGCCGCAGGCGCTGGACTGGCATCAGGTGCGTTCGCTGGAAGCCAGCGGCCTGATCCGTTTTGGTCCCCATGGCGCCAGTCACGCGATCCTCACTGGCCTGGATGATCAAACCCTGGACGAAGAACTGAGCCGCAGCCGCCAGGCGCTGTTGAATGGCTGCAACCGGCCGCTGCCAGTCTACTGCTACCCCAATGGCGACAATGACGAGCGGGTGCGACAACACGTGGCCGACCATGATTTCCCGTTTGCCCTGGGCACTGGCACCGGGATTTATCGAGGCGCCAACGACCCGCTGGCCCTGCCGCGTTTTGGTGTCAGCCAGCGCACTGCACGCAATCCGGATTTGTTGTCGTGGCGCATCTACCGTGGGGCACGCCCATGAGTCGCAGCCATTACCTCAAACACCTGGCCCTGAGCATGGGCACCAAACTGGCAATGATCGCCCTGCGCTTGCTGCGCAACGTGTTGCTGGCGCGGATTCTAGGACCGAGCGAACGCGGTCTGTTTGCGCTGCTCAGCACCCTGCCCGACCTGATAAGCGCCGCCACCAGTGGCGGGCTGAATTCGGCGGTGGGTTACCAGGCAGCCAAACAACGGCCGATGGGATTGTTGCTCAGCCAGGTGTTGGTCTTTGGTTGTTTGCTCGCCGGTTTGCTGACCTTGCTGGTGGTGGCGCTGACCCGAGAGTTCGGCAGCGAACTGGACATCACTACGCAACTCGGCCTGCTCGCCTGGCTGTTGCTGCTGGCGGTGCCGCTGACCGTGCTCAAGAGCGGGCTGCTGACACTGCACAACGCTTCGGGCGGCGTAATGGCGTTCAACGCCTTGCGCCTGATCGAATCGCTGGCGCCGCTGTTGCTATTTCTCGCGTTGTTCTGGATGTGGAAAAGCGCCGCCCTCGAAGCGGCGCTGATCAGCTGGCTGGCGGGCATTAGCCTGGTAGTACTGGTCGGCTGGGTCTGGCTCAAGCGCAATCAACCGCTGAGCTTGCAATGGGACCGCGCCAGCCAGAACGAGCTGCTGCGTTTCAGCGCCCGTAGCCATCCCGATTTGCTGTTCCAGCAAGTGATCCTGCGCTCCGATTATCTGTTCATCGGCGCCCTGCTCGGCAGCACCGCGCTGGGTCATTACGCGATGGCCAGTGCCGCCGCCGAATTGCTGTTGATCGTGCCTGAAGCGGTGACCACGCCACTGATGAAACGCTTGCTGCAACAGGAAGAAGGCATCGAAAAGGTCACGCCACTGGCCCTGCGCCTGACGGCCACGGTGATGCTCGGCGCGTGCCTGACCATGGCGCTGATCGGCGAGTGGCTGATCGTCACCCTGTTCGGCATCGCCTATCAGCCGGCCTATCCCGCCTTGCTGGCGCTGCTGCCGGGGCTGCTCGGCCTGTGCTACGCGAGCATTCTGCGCCTGGATCTGCTGGGCAAGGATCGTCCCGGTTCGATTTCGCTGATGATGGGTCTCGGCGCCCTGCTCAACCTGGCGTTGAACCTGTTGCTGATCCCCGCCTACGGCATCGTCGGCGCCGCCGCCGCGTCATCCATCGCCTACCTGGCGGTGACCGTCGCGTTGCTGGTGATGTATTGCCGCCTGAGCCATGTGCCGCTGTGGCAAACCCTGATCATCCTGCCCAGCGACGTGATGCCGATGCTGCACATCCTGCAACGGAAATCGGCATGAAACATTTCGCGCTGGCAGTGAGCCTGGGTCTGTCGCTCGACGCTTATGCCGGGCCGATGCGCTGGGCCGACATTCGTGACGGCAGCCTGTACCTGCAAGCGGACCGCCCCGACAATGTGACGGTGCGCTGGGTACCGGCCTGGCAGGCGGATGCCAACGAAGAACACCTGTACCTGGTCGACGGCAAGGGCCGATTGGCGGCCGAGCGCCTGATTGCCGCCAGCGAAACCAGGGGGACCCAGAGCTGGCCGCTGTTACCGGGCGCCAGCAGTTATCGACTGGAAATTCCCGGCTACAGCTTTCGCCGCTACAAGGTCGAACACGACGAACGCACGGTGGCACTGTTCGCCCCGGCCAAGGTGCATTTCAGCGCCGAAACCCGCGACGGTGACGAGCTGTTTTTCAAGGTGGCGGCGGGCGAGCACGCGGTGCTGGCGGGCAAGTTCCACGGTGGCGTCGGCGCCCTGCAAGCGCAACGGGTCGGCGACGGTAAACAAGTGTCGCTGGCGCTGAAGCCCTACCGCGCCTATTGGCAGTTCGATCAGGTCGCCTTGCCCGTGGCCACAGCCGATCAGGTCTGGCGCGTACGCCTGCAAGGCAGCGGCAAAGCGGCATTCTGGCTTGACGGCACTGCCAACCTGTTTGCGCAGAATCCGCAGCAGCTCAAACCGCTGCGTGAAGACGACGGTCAGACCCGCCTGACCTTGCACGACAAAGTTCTCGGCAACACGCCAAACCTGGGCATCGCCCTGCCCTACGTGTTGCCGCCGCCGTCCAGTTATGCGGTGCTCGACGCGATCAAACCACAGGCCGGTGCCTATTACAGTTTTGTCGACATCACGGCAAAACAACCGCGTTACGAAGATGCGTTCCGCCAGTTGTATCAGGATCGCTTCGGCATCACCCAGGACATCACCCTGCTCGCCGGCAGCCAGCGTCAGGCTGACCTGCGCGCCGACACCATGAGCAATGCCGGCCTCGACGCCTGGCTCGCCTCCACCCGAGCCCTCGGTGGCAAGGGCACCCATTACATCGGTTTTGCCGACGAGCCGAACCTCAACTACGCGGACTACGCCAGCTACCAAAGCATTTTCACCAGCATGGCCCGGCAGGTGCGCAGCAACCCCGAGAACGCCAAGGCCGGTGTGCGCATCGCCATGCCGGCCAGCTCCCGGTTGATCAACGGCCCGTTCGCCGACAACGCCGCCGACAAGCGTGGCATCGATTGGGCCAAACGCCTGCTGAAGGAATCCGGCGACCAGATCGACGCCCTGGCCTGGCACGAATGGATGGTCCGCGATCTGCTGGCCACCCGGGTCTATCGCGACAGCGTGCGCCGCGCCGCCGACCTCGTCGGGCTCGACGCCAACGGCCGGCCCCTCAAGGCCTTGTTGCTGGACCAGACCAACCTGTCCAGCGGTTCGAGCCTGAGCCCCTACGATCAGGAAACCCACTTCACCTCGTTGTGGTGGGCCTCGGTGGTGATCAACGCCTCCCAGGACGGTTTGCTGGACATGCTCAACTGGTTCCAGGCCGCCGACGAGCCCGAGTACCCCAAGGGCATGTTGCGCGTGCTCGGCGACGACCGTTTCGAACTCAAACCCGTGGGGCTCGCCCAGCAATTCATCCAGCAGCACTGGCTGCCCCACGTGATGCAGTTGCAAAACGATGCGTTCGAAGTCGACGTGCTGGCCATGGCCGACGATCTCAAGCGCAGCCTGTTGGGGGTCAACAAAGGCTCGCGTTTGCAGCATGTCAGCGTCAATGGCGCGGCGTGCCCATTGGCCAAAGGCTCGTTGCGTTACTTCGGCGCGGACAACCGCAGCCGCGACGCGCCTTTCACTTGCACCGACGGTCGCGTGAGCTTCGAGCTGCCAGGGCAAACCCTGTTCGCCCTGAGCTGGAGCGCTTCATGACCGCCGCTCGTCTGTTTGGCCGCGCAGGCACATTGCCGCGCGCTGGTTTACTCCACTTACGGGTCCACCCGTCAGGAGCCAATAACATGAGTGCATTGCACAAGCTCAGCCAACACATCAAACAGAAAGGCCTGCGGGCCACCCTGAAAAAAGCGTGGAAACACTACGTGTTTTCCCACCAGGAACTGCTGTGGATGGAGCGCGACCTGGTCAGCCCCATCGCACCGCACAAACTCAAGTCCTACCCGCCGCTGCAAGTGGTCAGCATCACCCCGGAAAACGCCGTGGCGTTCACCCGCTACTTCGGTGACCGGGTGGAAACCATGGCCGACCTGGCCCGGGAGGGGCACACCGGGCATATGCACCTGGACGACAAAGGCGACGCGGTGGCGTTCATCTGGGGCGCCGCCCGCGACTACCACGACCGCCACTATTACGGGTGCTGGTTCCCGGTGAAAGAAGGCGAGTTTTTTGAGTTTGGCGGCGAATTGACCCGCGGTTATTGGGGCACGTCACTGTCGATGGACCTGCAAACCGAGCTGTGGAAAGCCATGTATGCCCAGGGCTGCAACAAGGTGGTGGATGTGTGCGAGTGGCACAACATCCCGGCCCTGAAACTGCACATTCGAACCGGATACAACGAACAGGGACGCATCATGAACGTGTATGAACTGTTTGGCCGTTGGCGCTTTTACCGTGAAACCCGCTACACCGGTTCGCGCCTGGATGCCCTGCGCAAACCGGAACGTTCACCTGCGACAGCTTCGGTGGCCTGAGCCTATGACCGTGCGATTTGAATGGCGTATTTCGCTGTGCGCTGCTGAATTTCCTGCAGCGGCGTACGAAGCGCTGCGTCTGCGAGTGATGGACCACACGCCGTTCAACGCACTGGCCTGGATGGCGGCGTCGCAACAGGCACTGACGGCCGGCGAACGCTTGCACGTTCTGCTCGGCTGGCAAGCTGATGAGCTGGTCCTGTGTCTACCTCTGGTGGCGTCCGTCGAGCGGTTCGGCGGGTTGCCGTTTCGGGTGTTGCATCACTTGGGTTATCCCCTCGCCGATCGGCTCGCGCTGCTCGCGTGCGTGGATGCCGAAGGCATGCGCCAGGCCTTGGCCGAGGTTCGCCGTCAGCTGCCTCATGCTGTGCTGCAACTCAATGAACTGGCCGGTGAGGACAGTGCGTTGACGTCGTGGCGGGCGCGCAGTTCTACCGCCGAGCGCCGTCTCAGTTGTCGCGCGCCGGTGCACCTGATCACCGATGCGGATCGCCAGGAAGTCTCCGGCGATCCGCGCTACAAACTGCGTCGGGCGCGCAAGCGTATAGCCGCGTGTGGCGCCGAGATCCGCCGTATCACCCCCGATGCAACGACCATGGGGCCGTTGCTCAAGGCCATCGCCGAGGTCGAAGCGGTGAGCTGGAAAGGCGATGAAGGCGTGGGCATATTTGCCGATGAACGTCACCGCCAATGGATGGACAAGGCCTTCACCGCACTCGCCGCTCAAGGCCTGGTGCGCGTGGTGATACTGGAGCTGGACGGACGCTGCATCAGCTATCGCCTCGGCTTGCTGGAACAGGGCCGGCTGTACGATTACAACCTCGCGTTCCTGCCGCAATACGCCGATCTGGGAAGCGGTCGGGTGCTGCTTGAAGAGTGGATTCGCTGGGGACTGGACGACAACTGGCGCTGGATCGATGCCTCGCGGGTCAGCCTGGAAAACTCCAGCCATCAATTGCATGAACGCATGACCGGACACATGGAACACTGGCGCTGGAGCTTCTACTCCTGGCGCCCGAGCGGCCTGGCTCTAGGCCTGGCCCTGCGCCTCTGGCAACAGCTCAAACCCGTGATGCAGCAATGGCGGGCCAAGCGTGCAGCGGCGGTCAACTCACCTGCCCCTGCCCCCGTTGCGGCCCCCGTACCCAAGGCGCCTGCATCCACCGACAAACTCATGGAGGGCGAACATGCCACAGCAAGTCATAGTCAACGCTGACGACTTCGGCCTCAGCGCCTGCGAAAACGCTGTGATTCTCGGCGCGTTCCAGGCCGGGGTCATCAGTTCCGCCACCGCCATGGCCAACATGCCGGCCTTCGAAGCGGCGTGTGTCCTGGCTCAACATCCCTTGCTGGCCGGACGCATCGGCCTGCACTTCAATCTGACCTACGGCCGCCCTTTGAGCCGGCGCATTCTCACGCGCCGGACCTTCTGTGACAGTGCCGGGGTGTTCGACCTCAACCTGTCGCGTACGCGTCTGTGGCTCGGTCGCCAGGATCGCCTGGCGGTCGAGGAAGAGCTCGAAGCGCAATGGCAACGTTGCCTGGATAATGGCGTGCGCCCCAGCCATCTGGACTCCCATCAGCACGTGCACAACATTTGGCCGATCGGCGAAATCGTCGCGCGTTTCGCAGCCCGGCAAGGCGTGCCTGTGCGGCTGGCGCGCAACCTGGGGCAAAACCTCAGCCTGCCCAAACGGATGTTCAAACAACTGCTCAACCACCGTTTGAACAGCCTGGCCGGCGCCACCGCCGACTACGTCTGTACCCCGGTGGATTTGCGTGACGCCGCACCACCCAGCGACGGTTTACTGGAGATCGTCGCCCACCCCAACCAACTCGGCGCCGATTTTGGCGATGCCTACCTGGAACAGGGCGAGTCTCTGAGCGCGCTGCTGGAAAAACGTTTGCCCGGGGTGCCGAGGATTGCCTACAGCGAGGCCGGCAACAGCGTCGGCAGGCGGGTGGAAACAAATTGCTGTTAAAGGATGTGCCATGTAATTGCCATGATGATCTATACCCATTAATACCTTCACCCACACATGGCCAATCCCGGCCAAGGAGGGCTTCATGAGCCTGATCGACAAACTCCGCGAACGCATCAAACAAAAAGGCTTGAGCCGCACGTTCAGCACACTGTGGAAACGCTATGTGTTTTTCCATTGGGAGTTGTTGTGGATGGAGCGCGACCTGGTCAGCCCGGTCCCGCCGCACAAGCTGCGCCCCTACTCGGGCGTGCGTCAGGTGATCATCACCCCGGAAAATGCCGTCGCGTTTACCAAACACTTCGGTGACCGCGTGCAAACCATGGCCGAACTCGCCGCCGAAGGTCACACCGGGCACATGTACCTGGACGAACAAGGCGATGCCATTGGCTTCATCTGGGGCAGTACACGGGACTACCACGACCGCCACTATTACGGTTGCTGGTTTCCGGTCAAACCGGGTGAGTTCTTCGAGTTTGGCGGCGAAATGATCCGCGCCTACTTCGGCAGCAGCCTGTCGGTGGACGTGCAGGTCGCGCTGTGGGAAGCGATGGCCGCGCAAGGCTGCAACAAGGTGGTGGACGTGTGCGAAACCCACAACATCCCCGCGCTGAAACTGCACATCCGCATGGGCTATCAGGAACAGGGCCGGGTCACCCACGTCTACGGCCTCTTCGGCCGCTGGCGCTTCTTCCGCGAAACCCGCTACAGCGGCTCACGCCTGGACCCGCTGCGCAAACCAGGACGGCCAGTGGTGACGGCGGCGGCTCAGGTTTGACCCGGAGGTCGACCGGAATACCGAGTCGCTCTATTCGCGAGCAGGCTCGCTCCTACATTGGGAATGCAAATCCCTGTGAGAGCGAGCATGCTCGCGATGGCGTCAGTTGCACCAATAAATCACTCAGCGTTTCACCGCCACCCATGTAAAACACAGCGGCAACTGCGCATCCTGCTGCTGATAGCGGTCATAGAGTTCCTCGCGGTTGGAATGCGGGTACTCCTTGAAGTGGCTGATTTGCAGCCCGGCCGCGATGGCACCGCTGAAAATGTCGCCCAAGTTGTGGACGAACCAGTAGGACGGGGCCGCCTGCTGCTCGACTTTGCCTTCATAGACGATCGGTTCGTTCTGCACGAACGGTTCGCGGCGAAAGTACGAGGAACTCAGGGCATAGGGATCGGCTGAATCGGGGTCAAACATCTCCAGGAACGGATGGGTTTCGTACACCACCAAGGCGCCCCCTGGCTTGAGCGTTTGCGCCACATGGCGGAAGAACTCAGCAATGTCCGGCATCCAGTTCAATACGCCGATGGTGATCAGGGCCACGTCGAAGCGCTCCTGCAATGTCGGCGGCAAATGATGAATGTCGGATTCGATGAACTGCGGCGCATGGGGCGAACGTGACGCCAGCTCGCGCGCCTGATCGAGAAACGCGGCGGACTGATCGACGCCCACCACATGCCGCGCCCCCAGGGCAAACAGAGAGAGGCTTTCGCGGCCATTATTGCAGCACAATTGCACCACGTCCTTGCCGTCGATTCCGACCTGGCTCAGCACTTCGGTCAGGGTGTCATCGAGGCAGGAGAAATCCGCATGGGTCACGGCGGCCCAATGTTCTTGCCACTCGGCAGAGTCTTTGTGATGGCGGGCGGAGTCATTCCAGGCATCGCGGTTGCTGGCGATGGCTTGTTCGTTTGTCGGCATTTCCATTGCGCGCTCCAGATCAGATTTAACTGACCGCACTGTAGCAGCTCGCTCTCCCATTGCACCGCAAAACACGGGGGACTGCGTCCCCGAACGCAGGCTTCGCCAGCTGCTACAGGACCACGCCAACCCGTAGCAGCGAGGCTGCGTTCGGCTGCGCAGCAGGCGCACTCGAAACCCGGCGGCAAATCGCATTGCGCCAAGTAGCGCTATAGTTAATGACCTTGGGGAAAAGCGGGAAAACCGATTTCACAGGTGCTGCCATGAACAAAACCGGACACACGCTGTTGCTTGCCCTTTGCCTGACTGCCGCCAGCATTGCGCAGGCGGATGACAGCCTGATGCAAACCGAGCAATCGAACACTGAATTCCACTATTACGGGGCGGACCAACCCTTCGCCCACCCTGCGCCACCTTCGCTGAGCACGGTGCCACCGGGCGCGTACATCCCGGCTTCACCCCAGACATTTATTCCGGTGTCCAGCGAGCACGTGTTTTCCGACTCGCAGTTGCCGACGGTAGCCGATGCCACCGTGCGCGTGTTCATCCGCACCTACGATGAGGTGCGCGGCGTCTATGTGAACCAGGAGGTCATCGACCCCACGTGCATGCTGGCCTGCCTGAGCGCTCCAGGCCCGGCCTTGTAACAAGGCCGCTCTTGCTTGCCGCTTGAAGCTTGAAACTGCGCCTCTACCACTGCCGCTTGTCCGGACGCGCAAGGCCGAGTTTTTCGATCCGGTAACGCAACATGTCGCGGCTCAGGCCCAGCAGCCGTGCGGACTTGGTGACGTTCCAGTCGGTCTTGTCGAGCATCTTGCGGACCATGTCGCGCTCCACTTCCGGCAGGTTCATCGACTCGGTGCCGTTGTAGGTCGGGCGTGGCTCGCTGGGTGGCATCTCATGCTGAAACATCGGCGGCTCGTCCACCAGGCTCATGCAGACGTTGAGCTGATGCGCGGCGATGGTGTCGCTTTGCGCCAATAACACCGTTTGCTCAAGCATGTTGCGCAGCTCGCGCACGTTGCCCGGCCAGGTGTAATTGAGCAGCAGCTCTTCGGCCTGATCGCTGAAATGCAGATTCGGCTTGCCGTAGCGTTTGCCATGGGCCGCCAGAAAATGCCGGGCCAGCAGCAGGATGTCTTCGCCACGGGCATACAGGCGAGGCACCTTGATCGAAATAATGCGCAGGCGGAAAAACAGATCGCGGCGGAATTTGCCCTGCTGGACCATTTGCTCCAGGTTGCAGTTGGTGGCACTGATCACCCGCAGATCGACTTTGCGCTCCTTCACCGAGCCGACACGGCGGATGGTCCGGTCTTCCAGCAGCTTCAGCAGCTTGGCCTGCAGAATCAGGTCCATCTCACCGATTTCATCGAGGAACAGTGTCCCGCCATCGGCCGCTTCCACCAGCCCCAGTCGACGGTCCTTGGCGTCGGTAAAGGCGCCCTTCTCGTGACCGAACAGCTCCGACTCCACCAGGTTGGACGGGATCGAGGCGCAGTTGAATTCAATGAACGGGCCTTTGCTGCGCGGTCCGTCGAAATGCAGTGCCCGGGCTACCAGCTCCTTGCCGGTCCCGGTCTCCCCTTCCACCAGCACTGGCGGCAAATCACTGTTGGCCATGCGCCGCTCGGCGTCGAGCAACTGGGCGATGGTGCCTTTGAGGTAAGCCATGGGCGCTGATTCGCCGATCAGCGCCTGCACCCCGGATTTCTGCGCCTCGCGCTCCTGATAGAACGACAGCGTGCGCTCCATCCGGTCGGTGGCCAGGGCCTTGTCCAGCAGCAGCTTGAGTTCGGGTAGCGCCACCGGTTTGGTGACGTAGTGAAAAGCGCCCTCTTTCATCGCCACCACGGCGTCTTCGACATTGCCGTAGCCGGTCATCATGATCACTTTCAGATCCGGCGCGCTGATGCGCAGCTTCTGGATCAGCCCGTGACCGCTCATGCCCGGCAACGAATTGTCGGTGAGCACGACATCCGGTGCGAAGGTCTTCAGTTGCTCCAGTGCATCCTCAGCCGAGTGGCAGACTGTAACCTCGAAGTCTTTGCGCTCCAGGTAGGTCTGAATATTCTCGGCGAGGAGCTCATCATCCTCGACCAGCAGTATGCTGTGTTCCATATTCCCCTCCCGTTGCCACTTTGAAATTGAGACAAACGCGGGTTCCTTCCTGCTCCTGGCTGGTCAGTTCGACCGAGCCGTCGAAACGCTCCATTATTCTTTTGACCAGGGCCAGGCCCACGCCCAGCCCCCCTTGTTTGGTGGTGAAAAATGGCTTGAAGACCATTTGCTGCTGCTGTTTGCTCATGCCCTTGCCGGTGTCATTGAGAATCATGCACACCTCATCGGCCGTCGGCTGGTCGATGTCGATGCTCAACACGCCCCCCTTGGGCATGGCTTCCAGGGCGTTGGCAAACAGGCTATTGAGAATTTGCGTGAGCAGCACCTGTTGGCTGACGACCGCAGGGACTGTCGTGGGGATGAATCGCACCTCGACGTTCGAGCGTTTGATTTGCGGCTCGAACGCACTCAGGGTGTCGTCGATGGCCAGGACCAGATCCACGTTCTCGAAGTCATCGTTGACCGGTCGCAACGACACCAGCAATTCACGGACCCAGCGCGACATGCGGTCGACCTGGTTGATGATGTCGCCGATGTTTTTCTGCGCCGTCTGGCTGGCGATTTCCTGGGCCAGTTCGGCACTCGAACGAATGTTCGCCAGCGGATTGCGCAGGCTGTGGGCGACCGCCGAAGACATCTCCCCCAAGGCGACAAAGGTTTCATTGGCCACCAGTTGTTTTTGCTGGCTCTGCAAGAGCATCGCCGCCCGGCGCACGATCCAGAACAGGCCCAGGTAAATGACCGCCCCGCCGAGCAAGGTTGTTAACCAGATCGCCTTGAAGCCACGCTGGATGCGTTCAACCAGATCCGTCGGCTCCTTGTAGATCTCGACCATGGCGATCACTTTACTTTTGTCGGCGTTGAACATCGGGATGTAGTTTTCGATGAACAGGTATTGAGGTTCACGCAGCAGGCGCTGCTCGGGACGCTCCTCATCGATTTCGTGATAGCTGGTGGACACCGCTTCTTTCATCTCGAAGGACTCGTCCAGCTCATCATCATCCTCGATGCGCACGCCGATCAGTTCCGGGTTGGTCGACCACACCACCGTGCGGTCCAGCGCATACACCGTGGCCAGCAGAATGTCCGGCAGATGCTCCACGTGATCGAGAAACTCAATGCGCGAAGACGCACGGGCGGCGGGGTCGACATCGGGGTAGGCGTTGTCAGCCCGGGGGTCGAGCATTTCCGCCATGGTTCGGGTCGGCGTGATCGCTGCATGACGAACTTCGGCTTCACCGATGGCCTGGACAAATTGCGCGGTCAACATCGAATCGCGCTCGATGCTCTCTTCGACCACGAAGCGTGTGGAGATATAACCGAGCCCCAAAGCCACCGCGGCGATGATGAAAAAGCTCGCCAGGGAAAACCAGCGGACCAGATTGAAAGGCGGACGCCAATCCTTGCCTTCTACGGCGGCCGGTGTCGTCGGCACTGCTGTTTTTTGTTCTTCCAGTGTCTGCATGGGACTGTCCTGGTCGCGGGTCTACAAGCCTTTTCTGCTGTGTTTCGAATCAGTGTAGGTGGCATTGATCGCAATGCCTGAGCAATGAAGCTATTTCGCCACTATTGCATCTGGGCCTTCTCCGGCGCGGCGATGGCGTGGTGGTGTTCGGGCTCTTCGTTACCGGCCGCCAACGCGCCGGCCGGTGGGTGTTGGCGATCGGATTCCTCCTGCAAAAAGGTGATGATCGACTGCGCGGAGTTTTCATCCATGCGCAGGTTGGGCATCGGAATCTTGTCGAAGCGCTCGAACAACTCCATTGCAATCGGGTCCTTTTCCGCCAGCATGCGGTCCGGCTCGCGGATCCAGCGACTGAGCCAGGCAGGATCGCGCTGACGGGTCACACCGATCAGGTCCGGGCCGATGCTGCGCAAGCCGATGCCCTGACCGTCCAGCGGCCCCAGGCTGTGGCACGACGCGCAGCGGGTCCGAAACAATTCCTCGCCATTGCTCGGCGGACGGATTTCAGGAGCATTGGCGTAACTCTGTTCGACGCTCGGTTGCTTCCAGTTCTGCAAGGTATTGGCCAACTGATCGGCCAGAATCCACGGATTTTCGAACGGCGACGCTTTCATCCAGCGCCCGGTCGACTGGTTGCCGACGATCAGGCTCAGGTTGTGGTCCTTGCTGCGGCCGTTGTCGACGCCCTCGATGAACAACCCGAGCTTTTGCCGCAGCTCGGTGACGTCGGCGAATTCCCCGGTGAGGAATTGCCAGCCCGGCCCGACCTGAAAGCGTTGCGCATAACCCTTGAGCACCGCGGGGGTATCGCTCAAGGGATCAATGCTGATGGAGTAGAAAAAAACGTCTTTGCCGACCCGGTCGCCGAGCAGCTTTTGCACCTGGCGCAGGCGTGCGGTCTCCAATGGGCAAGAGTCGCTGCACGAGGTGAAGATGAAGTTGATGACCACCACTTTGCCCTTGATCAGGTCATCGAAAAAACGCACCTGGCGTCCGTCCTGGTCGGTCAGCAAGGTGTTGGGGAAATAGTCGGCGCCCCACGGTGTGGCGGTATCGGCGACGGTGGTTTCTTTTGCCGGTACGGGTGTCGGTGGCGCCGGTTTTGTGACCAGCAATTGGCTGGCCAGTAAACAGACCGACAATATCAGCACCAGGTGCATGCCCAAGGCGCGTGAGCGAGTCGAAACCGGGTTTGTGACCATCACCAACCGCCTCGAATACAGGAAGGGTGATGGGAGGATTGCAAGGAGCCCGCCATCTTTGTAACTGTTTTATACAAAAGCGCTAATAGTCGACAAAACAATGGCTTATCGATATCAATTGATCACGACCGGAAAAACGACTGGGGAATGTCACCCGCAAACGGGGAAAGCCATTCCCCATTTTCAAGGGATTAACTTGAACACCAGTCGCACGCTGGTGCCCTCGCCTTCACGACTATCGAGCGCCACCGAGCCGCCAAAGCGCTCCATGATCCGCTTGACCAGTACCAGCCCGACACCGAGGCCACCTTGCTTGGTGGTGAAAAATGGTCGGAAGGCCATTCGCCGTTGTTCTTCGGTCATGCCTTTGCCGGTGTCGCTGATCGTGACACTCACGCGCTGGGAATCGCTGGGGTCGAGATCGATCGTCAACGTACCGCCAACGTCCATAGCCTCCAGCGCATTGGCCAGCAAGCTGTTGAGAATCTGCGTCAGCTGCACGTATTGACTCAAGACCATCGGCGACTCTTTAGGGGTAAATACCACCGTGACCCGGCCCTTGGCGATCTGCTGTTCGAACGCGTTGAGGCTGTCGTGCAGCACGGCGACCAGGTTGACCGGTTCGGCTTCGTCGTTGAGCGGCCGTAGCGATTGCAGCAATTCCCGGACCCACTTCGACATGCGATCAACCTGGCCGATGATGTCGTTGATGTTCTTGTGCGCCGGGCCGCTGTCGAACTCCAGAGCCAGTTCGGCGCTTGAGCGAATGGTCGCCAACGGGTTGCGCAGGCTGTGGGCCACCGCCGAAGACATCTCGCCCAACGCCACGAACGTTTCGTTGGTGATCAGTTGTTTCTGCTGCGTCGCCAGCAAAATCGCCGCTCGCCGTACGATCCAGTACAGCCCCAGGTAAATCAGCCCGCCGCCCAATGCGGTAGCCAGCCAAATCAACACCAGACCGCGTTCCATGCGATTGATCAGGTCCTTGGGTTCCTTGTAGATCTCGACCATCGCCGTGACGTTGTTGCCCTCGGCGTCGAACAGCGGAATGTAATTCTCGATGAAGATGTATTCCGGCGGTATGACGAACTTCTGCTCCATGCGGGCTTTGTCGACATCGTGGTAACTGGCCGACACGGGCATTTTCGAGGCGAAGGCCTGATCCAGATCTTCATCGACATGAATCGTGGTGCCCATCAGGGCCGGGTTGGTCGACCAGATGATCATCCGGTCGGGGGCATAGATGTTGGCCAGGATCACGTCCGGCAAATGTTCGATGTGATCGAGAAACTCACCCCGTGCATTGGCCCGGGCCAGCGGATCGACGTCGGGGAAATCCCGGTCTTTGCGCGGATCGAGCAGCTCACCCATGGTCCGCACATTGGGGATTGAAACGTGGCGAACTTCGGCAGCGGCAATCGCCTGGATGAATTGTGAGGTCAGCAACGCATCGCGCTGCACGCTCTCGGTAATCACAAACTTGGTCGACACCGAGCCCAACGCCACCGCCACCGTACCGATCACCGCCATGCTGATGAGCGAAAACCAGCGCAGCAGGTTGAACGGCTGTTTGCGCGTGCTCAGGCGGATGTCGGCCTTGTCGGAGGCCAGGGTTTTGGCAAGCGTGGTCATGGACGTTGTTCCCGGAAAAGCCCTATAGGGTTTATAGCCCACTGCTGGCAGTTTGCCCGTTTCCGGGAGTGTTTCCCCCAATCTTTGTAGCAGCTGGCGAAGCCCGCGTTCGGCTGCGCAGCAGTCGTGAAATCAGCTAACACGGTGGGTCAGTAAAACCGCGCGCACAGGTTCTGCGACTGCTACGCAGCCGAACGCAGGCTTCGCCAGCTGCTACGCGTTTTGGCTTGCCCCGCTGCCCCCATCTACCCCCAATCCTGGGGAAAGAGGCCCGTTCCCACAATCGGGGGAACGCAGCCCCATCGTCGGGCGAACGCCTGTGGACCGGGCCTCTCACAGCCGTTTTCGGCGGTTGGCATGGGAGTTGCCGAAGCCCTCTCAACTGACCCATATCCAAGGGGCAGGTACTCTGATAGAGGGATTACACATGCACCCTTTACTGTCCAAAACCACGATCGCCCTGATCGTAAGTGCTCTGGCCCAAGGCGCCGCCCAGGCTGCGCTGTTTGCTGTAGATCCTGGTCCGTATCAGCCAACCACGGGCGGTTTCGCCGCCTGGTATCAAGATAGCCACGGTCGAACCCTCGACTTGTGCCTGTCAAAGGCTGTCAGTTCCAGGGTACCAGGCGCCCCCGGCGCGCCTTCCTACATGTGTGTTTTGAATCCGGCTCCCGGGGTTTTCGACGACACACAACCCATCGTTTTTCCGAGCAACTTTCCCGATGAAACGTTCTGGTTCACGGGTGAGGGTTCTCTCGTAGACGCCGCCCGAGGCATCGACTTGACGTTTGTCAGTGCCATCGAAGCAGCCTTCGGCGCAGAAGAAGTGAAAGAAGGTGACCAAGTCAGTTTTGGCCGTATCCGTATTCGGGTCGACGTGCCCACCGCCGGGGTCTACACCATCACTCACCCCTATGGCGTCGACATCTTTGACGTACCTGCCGCTGGACGCCGCGCGATCAACATGACTCGCGACATCGGAATCGGCACGCCGAAAACCTACGATGGCGCGCTCAAAAGTGACATCGGCCCGTTCCTGCGCAGCGTCAACGGCCCCTACACCGAGATTAACCCGGTCACGGGTGCAGCCGATCAATTCATCGGTGATCCAAACCTGGCCGAGGCTTTCACCGGCAGCCCCTTCAACACCAACTACATCCGTATTGAAGGCCCTAACGGCCTGGATATACGCACCAACGTCATGACCATTTCCGGCAAGTTGTCGACGGTGGTCCGCCCTACCCCGATCATCGCCGAGCGCAGCACCTACTCGCGCAAAGCCGGCGCCAGCGCACCGGTCGCGCAACAGGACGTCTTCGTGTTGGCCCCACCGCCACCCGCCACCGTGACGCTGGACAGCAACAGCCCGGTGTTGAACCTGACCGAGGCAAACACCACCGGCCACTGGTACGCCCAGTCCGCCACCAACCCGACGTTGCCGAGCACCCTTGCGGTAACCGCCGACAACCACCTGGCCATCCCTACCAGCACCCCTACCTCCATCTCCATGCCGTTGACCGACCTGGTGGTGATCTCACAGGCGCAGTACAGCCTGAGCAGCGGGCAGATCACTGTCGTGGCCTCGACCAGCGATGAAACATCGCCACCGGTCCTGACCGTCACCACCGGAACCGGAGTCGCCATCGGCGCGCTCAGCGGCGAAGGCGCGGTGAAATCGCTGTCGACCGGCATCTCGCCGATTCCACCGGCCAAGGTTCGAGTGACGTCATCCAATGGCGGCAGCGATACCGAAGAAGTGGTCGTCGTGCAATGAACGCACATATGCCCAGATCCTCATCAGGAGGCATCATGAACAAATTGCCACGCCTGGCGCTCAACGCCCTGGGACTGACTTTATCGTTGTCCGGCAGTGCATTCGCGCAACTCGCTGCCGTCGACCCCGGCCCTTACACCTATGCCACGGGGAAATTCCCCATGTGGTATCAGGACAACAATTCGCTGTCGCTGGAACTGTGCCAGTCGCGGGCGACCAGTTCGCGGTCACCTGGCGCTCCTGGCGCGCCAGCCTACATGTGCATCCTGAATCCGGAGCCCGGGTTTTACGACGACACCCTGCCAATGGTGTTCCCGGATAACTGGCCGCCGGAAACGTTCTGGTACCTCGCCGAAACCAGCATCAACGATGTCGGTGGCTATGGCGTAGACGCCTATGTGGCCGGGATTGAAGCGGCATTCACTGCCGAAGACCCGATCGACGGCGACCAGGCCAGCTTCGCGCGGATTCGTCTGCGGATAAACGTACCGGTTGCAGGCACCTACACCATTACCCACCCGTACGGTGTGGAGACGGTCAACGTCACCACCCCGGGTCGTCGGGCGATCAACATCACCCGCGACATCGGCATTGGTGCACCAGGCAACTTCAGCGGTGCACTCAATGGTGAGGTCGGGCCTTTCCTGCGCAGTGTTAACGGTCCTTACACCGAAGTGAACCCGGACACCGGTGCCATTGAGACGTTCGTGGGAGATCCGAATCTGTCCGAAGCGGTGACCGGAAGTCCCAACAACACTAACTTCCTGCGTGTCCAAGGCCCGCCGGGGACCATCCAGACCACCCTCTTCACGGTGTCCGGCAAAGTCCTCGACAGCCGCGCACAAACCCCGGTGGAAATCGGCCGTGCCACTTACCGCCGTGTCGCTAGCGGTACCCGGGTCGAAGTCTTCGGCAAATCGGCGAACACTTCGAGCCTGTGCTTCCGCGAAACCGTGGCCCTGGTTCCCGGACCACCGCAGTCGCCATGCCTGACCGGCATGCTCGGCGACAACACCGGCCAGTTCTTCGGCCATCGCCTGACCGGCAGCACCGTACCGCCCGTGGTGGTGGTCACTGCGACCGACCCGACGAATACCACCCGGCCAACCGCGGTTTCGAGCAAAGTCTCTGACGTGGTGAAAGTGCAAACCGCTCGCTACAACTGGACCACCCATAGCCTGCTCATCGAAGCCACCTCGTCTGACGAAGTAGTGGTGCCGGACATGGTTGCCCAAGGTTACGGACGGTTGACCAAGTCTGGCACCCTGCAACGCCTGACCGTTGCCGACCTGACGCAGCCACCGGCCACCGTGACGATCAAATCGGCCTCGGGCGGCAGCGATACCGAGCCAGTCGTCGTGGTCGGCACCGCACCGGACACCGGTGAGAATCAGGCGCCAGTCGCAGTCGCCGACAGTGGCACCACCACTGCCGGTGTGCCCGTCACCCTCAACCTGGTGGCCAACGACAACGATCCGGACAACAACACACCACTGAGCATTGCGGCGTTGACCCCAGCGGTCGGCGGCGGCTCCGTGGCACTGAGCAGCACTTCGACGGTGGTCTATACCCCGCCAGCGGTGGTCACTGCTCCGTTGACCGCGACCTTCACCTACAAGGCTCAAGACGCCAAAGGCCTGGCCTCCACCACAGCGGCGACCGTAACGGTCACCGTGAATCCGCCGCCTAACCAGGTGCCGGTGGGTGTGGCTGACAGCGTCGCGACCCAAGGCACCGCCGCAGTCAACATCAACGTGTTGGCCAACGACAGCGATCCAGACGGCAACGGACCACTGGTAATCGCCAGCGTGGCGCCACCACCGGCCGGTCGCGGCACGACCACCACCAATGGCACGACGGTGACCTACACGCCTCCGGCGGTGATCCTCGCGCCTTTCACCACGACCTTTACCTATGTCGCACGGGACAGCCTCGGCGCCCTGTCGGCACCGGTCACCGTCACGGTGCAAGTCTCGCCAGCCGTGGTACTTGAAGCCTTCAACGTAACGGCTGCCAGCGTCACCGCACGTGCCGGCAACCGCTTTACCTGGAACTTCACCGGTACGTCCTCGGCGATCCTCGGCAACACCGTGACCGTCCAGGTCACCACGCCGACCGGTCTGGTCACCCTGGGCACCGCCACCGTGGCGATTACCGGACGCTGGACCTTGAACGTCACCAACGCGATCGCCCCATCGGTCAACCCGACGGCGACCATCCGTTCAACTCCGGGCTCTGTGCGGACCGTCAACGTCACCGTGCAGTAAGCGCTCGCCCCACCGGCCGTCGGCTGGTGGGGCAAGCCCTCAACCAAAAGGACAATGCGATGAAAACGCCGACCGCCGCCCTGCTCTGCCTGCTTCTGCTTTGCAGCAGCGCGGGTGTGCGCGCCGACGACTTGATGGAGAACGACGACCTGGCGCCCGGCGCCGATCTCGGCGAGCTGCCACCCCCTGTGGGCCAGCAGGCTTTGATCGACCAGAACGGCCAGGCCAACGTCGCGCTGCTGCAACAGAACGGCCAATCGCTGCTCGGCCAGATCGTGCAGTCCGGCAGTAATCAGGAAGCCTACATCCTGCAGCAAGGCAGCGACCTGATGGCTTTGATCAACCAGCAAGGTTCCGGCAACGCCGCGTCGATTACCCAGACCGGCAGCCACAACCGTGCGCAGATTACCCAGAACGGCAATAACAACGACGCCAACATCGTCCAGGCAGGTACGGGTCAGCAAAGCGCTGTCACCCAGGCTGGCAATGGCATGAGCGTTTCGGTCACTCAATATCGCTAAAGCACTGCACCACTTGGAGGTTTCATCATGTTCAAACTGACGCCCCTCACAGCCGCCATCCTGGTCATTGTCAGTGCCCAGGCAATGGCCGATGACAGCGTGTCCACCCAAAACCAGTTCGGTACGGCCAACATCGCCGATGTGAAACAGAAAAGCGCTCCGTTCAGCACCGCCACCCAGCAGCAACTTGGCTCGGGCAACGATGCGGCCGCCGTCCAAGACACGGCGACCAGCACCATTACCCAGACCCAGATCGGTGACTACAACGCCGGTTACGCCGAGCAACTGTTCGAAAATAACAGCACCATCACCCAGACCCAGACCGGCACCTTCAACACCGCCCACGCCAGCCAGTCGATCGGGGTCGGCGGCGGCGAAGCGCTGCAACAACAGCAAGGCAATGGCAACTTCTCGTTCGTCTATCAGGACAGCCAGGAAAACACCTCAGGCCAGACCTACCAATTCGGCGACGGCAACGAGGCCAACATCGAACAGATCCAGCTGGGCACGGCCAACAACGCTGTGATCATTCAGTACGGCACCACCAACTACGCGACTGCCGAACAGATCGGCCATATGAACGGCCAGATCAACATCAACCAGGCCGGCAGCACCAACTATGCCTATGGCGACCAGCGCTACGGCGAAGGCGGCACGCTGACCATCAACCAATATGGCGACGGCAACGGCACTGAAGTCTGGCAAGACACCCAGATCAACGCTCAGGCGACCATCAACCAGTACGGGCAGACCAACGAAACCATCGTCGATCAGAGCTTCGGCCAGGACAACGTGGCCACCGTGCTGCAAGTGGGCGATCTCAACGCCATTTACGCCGACCAATTCGAGTCCCTGGGCTCAACCGTGGCGCTCTATCAACAGGGCACCGGCAACGTGCACTTCACCACCCAGGGCGGCGACGGCCATGTGCTCAACGCCAACTCGGTGGGTAACGACAACAAGGTCTACGCCAGTGACTGGAAAGGTCCGCAGCTGGGTGGCCAGTTCGGCAGCAATCAGCGCGCCACCGTCAACCAGGTCGGCAATGGCAACGTTGCCAGCTTCACCCAGGATGGCATCGGCCACATCATGACCACCAACCAGACCGGGACCGGCAACAAAACCACGGTCAGCCAGACCAACTCGTTCAACGAGTTGTACTTCGATCAGAACGGCAGCGACAACATCCTGATCTCCGATCAACGCGGCACCACCAACCTGGCCCAGGGCAGCAGCAACGGCTCCGGGAACAGCACCGAGTTCAACCAGGAGGGTCTGGGCAACCAGGCATTCACCACGCAGCTGTATGGCGACGACAACATGATCACGGTCAAACAGGCTGACACCATGAACGTGGCCTACGTCACCCAGGGCGGCACTGGCAACATTGCCAGTGTGGATCAGAGCGGCAACTACCAGAACGCCAACGTGCAGCAGTTTGGTACAGCCAACCAGGCAACAGTGTTGCAGCAATAATCGCGCAGCGTGAGCAACCGCGGCCCTCGGGGGAGGGTCGCGGTTTTTTTATGGGTGCATGTAGATCAGATTCAGGCGGGTTCCGGGATATCCAGTGACACCGACATGAACTGACTGATGCGCGAACGCAGCCAGCGCTCTGCCGGGTCATTGTCGTGCACCCCGCTCCAGGCCATCGACAACTGCGCCGCCTCGATCTCGAACGGTGGGTCTTCCGCGCGCAGGCCGCAGCCTTCGACCAGTGCACAGGCGGCATAATCGGGCACGGTGGCAATCATTTCGGTTCCGGCGAGCAAGGCCCGCAAGCCACTGAACTGCGGCACGCCGAGCACCACTTTGCGGCACCGCCCGACCTTGGCCAGATCCAGGTCGATGTTGCCACTCAGGTCCCCCGAAAACGACACCATCGCATGGGGCCGTGCGCAGTACTCGTCCAGCGTCAAAGGCCCGGGCCGATCATCGCCGCGCAGCACCTTGCAGGGAATGTCACGCAACTTCTTGCGCTTGGCATTGGCCGGCAGTTCGGTGGTGTAGCTGACGCCAACCGATATTTCCCCGGACGCCAGCAACGCCGGCATCAACAGGTAATTGGCCCGGCGCACCACCACGACAATACCCGGTGCTTCTTCCTGCAACTGGCGCAGCAACGGTGGAAACAAGCCGAACTCGGCATCGTCCGACAGCCCGATGCGAAACACATCGCAACTGGTCGCCGGATCGAACTCCTTGGCGCGGCTGACCGCTCCGGAAATCACGTCCATCGCCGGTTGCAACTCCTTGAGAATCGACAGGGCCCGCGCCGTTGGTTCCATGGCGCGGCCGTTGCGCAGCAGCAACGGATCGTCGAACAGATCACGCAGGCGACCGAGCGCCGCACTCACCGCCGGTTGGCCCATGAACAGTTTTTCGGCAACGCGGGTCAGGTTCTTTTCGAACATCAGCGCTTCGAAAATCACCAACAGGTTCATGTCGACGCGGCGCAGATCGTTACGGTTCATGCACGGGTTCCTTGTGAATGCAGTCAGGCGCGAGTGTGCCGATTGTGTCTGACTTTACTCAAGACTTCCCGTACTGCAGAAGGAATTAACAACGTTTAACTCGCAAGCCAGAGCCCCCGGACCCAAGAATGAGGCCTACCGACTCGGACATTCGCCATGGCTCACTTCCAGCAAAACGCCGCCCGCGCGACCGTCACACAGGCACTGAAAAAAAACGCCGGAGGCCTCAGCCTCCAGCGCGAACGGCTGGTGAAACAATTGATCCTCGAACGCCTCGGCGAAACCCTCGAGGTCACCGAACTGGCCGACGCCTGTGCCTTGTCACGCAGTCACTTCTCCCGCGCCTTCAAGTGCAGCACCGGCTTCTCGCCTCAGGAGTGGATTCGCCAGCAACGCATCGCCCGCGCCAAATTGCTGATCCAGCACACGGACCTGAGCCTTACGCAAATCAGCCTCGAATGCGGGTTCTGTGATCAAGCGCACTTCTGCCACATGTTCACCCGCAGCGAAGGGATCAACCCGTTTGCCTGGCGCTGCCGGGTCATGCGGGATACAAAAAACCCTTGTGGAAGCGAGCCTGCCCGCGATGAAGCCGGCACATTCGACATCCATGTCGCCTGCCAGTCCGCCATCGCGAGCAGGCTCGCTCCCACAAGGGATCGAGCGCTGCCTCAGCCCAACGGAACCAATCGTTCCAACGCCTCGGCCACGCCGCGACCATAGGCCGGATCAGCCTTGGTGCAGTTGTCGATGTGGCGCTGGCGAATCATTTGTGGCACGCCGTTCATGGCCCGGGCGGTGTTTTCGAAAAGCAGTTGCTGACGCGCCGGTTCGAGCAAACGGAACAGGTTGCCCGGCTGCTCGTAATGATCCTCTTCAAGCCGATGGTCATAGTGCTGGGCAAAGCCTTCCAGCGGCAGCGGCGGTTCGGACAACTCTTTGGAATCTTCCCATTCGCCGACGCTGTTCGGAAAATAGCTGGCTGTGCCGCCAAGGTTGCCGTCGGTGCGCATGGCACCGTCGCGGTGGTAGCTGTGATGCGGGCAGCGCGGTGCATTGACCGGGATGTGATTGAAGTTCACTCCCAGGCGATAGCGCTGTGCGTCACCGTAGGAAAACAGCCGCGCCTGAAGCATGCGGTCTGGCGAGAAGCTGACGCCGGGCACCACGTTGGCCGGGGAAAATGCCGCTTGTTCGATTTCAGCGAAGTGGTTCTCGGCGTTGCGATTGAGCTCCATGGTGCCAACTTCGATCAGCGGAAACTCGCCATGGGGCCAGACTTTGGTCAGGTCGAACGGGTTGTGCCGATACGTGTTGGCCTGTGCTTCTTCCATCACCTGAATGCACAGTTTCCATTGCGGGAAATGGCCTTGCTCGATGCTCTCGTACAAATCCCGCAGATTGCTTTCCCGGTCGTTGCCGACCACCACCGCGGCCTCGGCATCCGAGAGGTTTTCGATGCCCTGCTGGCAAACGAAATGAAACTTCACCCACACCCGCTGGTTGTCGCGGTCGATCAGGCTGAAGGTATGGCTGCCGAAGCCATGCATGTGGCGGAAACTGGTGGGAATGCCGCGATCGCTCATGACGATCGTCACCTGGTGCAACGCTTCGGGCAGCAGGGTCCAGAAATCCCAATTGCTGGTGGCATTGCGCAGGCCGGTGCGCGGGTCGCGTTTGACCACATGGTTAAGGTCGGAAAAACGCAGCGGATCACGGAAGAAAAACACCGGGGTGTTGTTGCCGACGATGTCCCAATTGCCTTCATCGGTATAGAACTTCACCGCGAAACCACGAATGTCGCGTTCGGCATCGGCGGCGCCGCGTTCACCGGCCACCGAGGAAAAACGCACGAACAGCGGGGTCTGCTTGCCCACTGAGCTGAAAATATTGGCTTTTGTGTAACGAGTGATGTCATTGGTTACAGTGAAGGTGCCATAGGCACCCGCACCCTTGGCGTGCATGCGCCGCTCGGGGATCAGTTCGCGGTCGAAGTGAGCGAGTTTTTCCAGCAACCAGATGTCTTGCAGGAGCGCCGGCCCGCGAGGCCCGGCGGTCTGGATATTGAGGTTATCGGCTACCGGGGCGCCGGTGGCGTTGGTCAGCTTTTTCATGGATGGATTCTCAATGGACTGCTGCTCATCAGGAGCGAAAACCGCCGCGGATCTACGCCCGCGTCGGGGTGCATCAACCCATGGGTCACGCCGTAGGCGCACCGGGGCAGACATTCAGCGTAGAACCTTTCAACGATTTTGCTGGCGCGCGATCACTGCGCTCTTGATCCGGGTCAATCGATGACCCTCCCCATGCGCGCGGCCAGTCGCGCCACCCGCTCACCCAGATGCGCAGCCGTGCAGCGGTCCTCGGCAGGCGGCGCCAGCTCGGGGGATTGCTCGACGTTCGACTGGGCCATGGCACCCAGCGAGCTGCCCAGGCGATTGAGCTGCCCGTCGAACGCGCCGACGGCTGAGCGTGCGGGCAGCAGATCAAGGCCGACCCAGATCATCGAATGTTGCGCGGCAAACACAGCCATTTGCAGCAGGGTGTTGAGTTTGTCGCCGCACAGGCAGCCGGAGTTGGTGAACCCGGCCGCGAGCTTGTCACGCCAGGGTTGCGCCAGGTAGAACGAGGCGGTGGCTTCCATGAAGCCCTTGAAGGCCGCCGAGGCGCTGCCCATGTAGGTCGGGGCGCCGAAGATGATCGCGTCGGCGTGGTGCAGGCAATCCCAATGCTGGTCAACGTCTTCGACGGCGATCAACCGGCAGGTGCTGCCGGGGTGGCGTTGCACACCTTGGACCACGGCTTCGGCCATGACCCGGGTATGCCCGTAGCCACTGTGATAAACCACCACCACCTTGCTCATGCCGCTGCCTCCAGACGTTTTACTTCCTTGTAGGAGCTGCCGTAGGCTGCGATCTTTGATATTTGCACCTAAAAGATCGCAGCCTGCGGCAGCTCCTACTGCAGAGTGTTGGGTGCAGGCCGCGTGCACGACGAGTTAAAAGATGTTAATTCTCCATGGCCGACTAAAAGTCATTACCAGCTACCTTCCGACGCTTCGCTCAACAAACACGGAACCTGCCGACTATGCTGGAAACCCGCAGTCGCAGCGAACACCCGGCAGTCATCCTGCCAGCGCATTGCACAGATGAAAAAACTTGAGGAATATGCTCGAAACCGCGATCTAGACGGATGCAGCAGGAGTGAGCGTTGACCCTTTCCCTAGAACAGGCTGTGCATTTCGGCCCCTACAGGATCTACCCCGAACAGCGCCTGGTAATGGAGGCCGACCAGCCCCTGCGCCTGGGCCGACGGGCCATGGACATCCTGCTGATCCTGTTGAAGCACGCCGGGAACGTGGTCAGCAAACAACAACTGATGGCCGAAGTCTGGCCCAACAGCGTGGTCGAAGAAATCAACCTGCGCGTCCACATGGCCGCCCTGCGCAAAGCCCTCGGCGACGGCCAGGCCGGGCAGCGCTACATCGTCACCGTGGCCCAGCGCGGCTACAGCTTTGTTGCGCCTTTCTCGCTGGAGCATGTCGAGCAACACCCGGCCAATCCTGCCAAGGCTTCACACGGCCATAACCTGCCCTTGCGCCGCACCCGCCTGATCGGCCGCCAGGCGTTGGTCGACAGTCTGGTGATGCAGCTGCCCCGCCAGCGTTTCATCACCCTGGTCGGCCCCGGCGGCATCGGCAAGACCACCGTGGCCCTGCGTGTCGCCGAACAATTGATCGGGCGTTACCGCGACGGCATTCGTCTGCTCGATCTGGCTCCGGTCAATGACCCGCGGCTGATTACCGGCCACCTGGCAACGCTGCTCGACCTGTCTCTGCACGATGGCGAACCGATGAGCAGCCTCGCGAGCTTCCTGCGCGAGCGGCAAATGTTGCTGGTGATCGACAACTGCGAACACCTGATCGATGCGGTGGCGCTGCTCAGCGAAAACCTGCTGCGCGGCGCACCGCAGGTTCACATTCTGGCGACCAGCCGCGAGAGCCTGCGAGCGGAGGGCGAATTCGTCCAGCGCCTGGAGTCGCTGGACTGCCCTCCTCCCATTGCCGTGCTGGACCGCGCCCAGGCCCTGAGCTTTTCCGCGCTGCAGTTATTCGTCGAGCGCGCCATGGCCAGCCATGACAGCTTCGAACTGAGCGATGCCGAGTTGCCGTTGGTGATCGACATCTGCCGCCGCCTCGACGGTATTCCACTGGCCCTGGAACTGGCGGCTGCGCAAGTCGCCAGCCTTGGCCTCGAAGGGTTGTTCACACAACTGCAAGACAGTTTTCGCCTGCTGACCCACAGCAGCCAGGCGACGCTTGCCCGGCACCAGACGCTGCACGCCACGCTGGACTGGAGCTTTGCCCTGCTCAACACCTGCGAACAAACCTGCTTGCGCCGCTTGGGTGTGTTCCGTGGCGGTTTCACCCTTTCATCGGCGGCAGCGGTGATCGTCGGTGAACACATCGAGCCGTGCGAGGTGTTTGGGTCGATCACGCAACTGGTGGCCAAGTCCCTGCTGAGCGTGGACGTCGGCGACGAAGAGGTGTTCTACCGCCTGCTCGACACCACTCGCAGCTATGCGCTGGAAAAACTCGAGCAGGCCCACGAGTTGCCCGGCACCCGGGAGCGCCACGCAGAACGCTGCCTGGCCCTGATGCAACAGGCACAGACCGACTGGGAACTCATCCCCACCACGTTGTGGATCGAGCGTTATGCCCGGGGTCTGGAAGACATCCGCGCAGCACTCGATTGGGGCCTGAATGCTCGGGGGCCCGAGGCGCTGGCGATCCGCCTGACCGCCGCCTCCACGCCGCTTTGGCAAGAACTGTCGCTGCTCAAGGAACACGGCGGTTACGTGCGCAAGGCCCTGGCCTTGCTCGACGCGGCGGCCGAACCTTGCCTGCCGCTGAAAATGGCCCTGAAGCTGGCCCTCGGCAGTGCCTGTTATCACGCTCAGGGTGGCAGCGCGGAAACCGTTGGCGCCTTCGTCACCGCCCGCTCCCTGGCCAGACAGTGCAACGACGTCGTCGGCGAGTTGCGCGCCGTCTCCGGCCATCTGGCGGTCAACCTCAGTTGTGGCAACTATCAAATGGCGTGGGTACAGAGCCAGCAATTCGATCGACTGGGCCTCGACGGCGATCCGGTGCTGTCGCTGAGCACCCATCGCCTGCGGGTGCTGGCCCTGCATTTTGTCGGGGATCAGCAACAGGCGCGGGTGAATGCCGAGGACGTGATCCAGCGCATGGCCCAGAGTGGCCATCTCAACCGCTTCACCCATGGCTTTGGCGTGCAATACGATCAGAGCGTCGCCGCCCTGACCATCCTGGCACGCATCCTCTGGTTGCAGGGGCATCCGGAACAGGCCTGGCGCACGGCGCGGCAGGCCTTGGACATTGCGTTGCAGATCAACCATGGCACCTCGATCTGCTACACGCTGGCCCTCTCGGGCTGCCTGATCGCCCACTACAACGGCAACACCCGCACTGCACGCGACTTGTTGCACCTGCTGCTGGAACAGGCGCAAAAACACTCGGTGCTGCTGTTCTACTCCTGGGCGCAACACTATGCACAAATCATCGACAGCGCAGAGACGACGCCATCGCCCCGCGCGGCGGTCGGCCTGATCAAGGAAATCATGGTCACCCTCGACACCGAGCGCGTCGACGACGACCTGTTGCAACGCGCCGACAGCGGCGCCGCAGGCTGGAGCACAGCGGAGATTCTGCGAGCCCGCGCCGAGGCGCTGCTGGCAGCCGATTGCCCGGCCAAAAACAGCACGGCAGAAACCGTGCTGATCAAAGCGATAAACGTGGCGAAATCCCAAGGCGCCCTGGCCTGGGAACTGCGCAGCGCCACCTCGCTGGCGCGGCTTTGGCAGCGTCAGGGTCGCTACCGTCAAGCTCACACATTATTGGCGCCGATCTATCAGTGCTTCACCGAAGGTCATGCCACGCCTGACTTGAAAGCCGTACGGCGCTTGCTCGACGAGCTACAAAGCCAGGTGCCGGTCTGAGGACCGCGCGTGGCTGATGTAACCGGCATAGCGCATTTCGTACGTACGCAATGCGCCGCTGTGTTCGAGTTTTTCCAAGGCATAACTGCGGGTGGTATTAAGGAAACGGTAGCGACTCGCGCCATTGACCGGTTCCAGTGACAACAGCGACTTTTGCACCAGGCTTTCCATCACGCAGGTCAGGCTCGCCGGTTGCAGCGTGGCGCAGCTGATCACACCCTTGGCCGCCTCCAGGTTGAACGCCGACTTGAACACCGCCAGGCGCTGCAACACGGTTTGTTCCTGCGGGCTCAGGCGTTCGTAACTCCAGTCGAGCGCAGCCTTGAGGGTCTGGTGACGGGGCACGGCGGTACGACGCCCCTGGGTCAGCAGCTGAAAACAGTTGTCCAGTTGCGCCTGCAATCCCACCAGCGCCAGCGCATCGATCTGCGCCGCCGCCAACTCAAGCGCCAGCGGCAAGCCATCGAGCCGCCGACAGATTTCCCGAACGGCCTTGAGATCCTGTTCGCGCAGGGCAAAACCCTGCTGGCGAGCCCGGGCACGGCTGACGAACAATTGCACTGCCGAGTAGCCCATGAATTCCTCGACACTGCGCAGCGCCGATGCAGGCGGCACCACCAGCGGCGGCAAAGGCATGAGCGTTTCCCCGGAGGCCAACAGCGGCTCGCGGCTGGTGACCAACAGTGACAGGCGCGGTGCCGAGGTCAGCAGGGTTTCGATCAGCGTCCGACAGCTTTCCTGCAAGTGTTCGCAGTTGTCGAGGATCAACAGCGCGTGCCATTGCTCCAGCGCTTGCAGGGTGGTGCCGACGCCCAGACCGAGGGTGCGCGTCAGGTGATCAACCACCTGCGCCGGGTCGTCGATCATTGCCAGATCCACCAGCCACACGCCATCGCGATAGTGCTGCAACAACAGCTCGGCGACGCGCAAGGCAACGGTGGTCTTGCCGATGCCACACGGCCCGACCAGGGTCATGAAGCGCCGCACCGGCAACTGCCGCACCAGGCTGCCGACCATCGCATCACGCCCGATGACCGGGGTCAGCCGTGCCGGCAAATTATGTCGAGGTTGATGCGCGGTTTCGATCGGCACCGGCACGGCCTGCGAGGCTTGTTGCACCGAGGCGACAAAACTGTAGCCACGCTGGGGAATGGTGGCGATGTAGCCATCACCGTTGTGCTCGTCACGAAAGGCCCGACGCAACGCGGCGATGTGCACGCGCAGGTTGATGTCCTCGACCACCGACCTCGGCCAGACTTGAGCGATCAGCTCGTCTTTGCTGACCACCGAACCTGCGTGCTCGACCAGCACCTGCAGGATATCCAGGGCCCGGCCGCCCAAACGTAGCGGCTGATCACCGTGCAGGACCAGTCGCTGGTTGAGGTGGAACGTGTAGGGGCCGAAGCGCAGCACCGTGTCGCTGTGCAAATCTTTAAGGCTGTTCATGCTTCACCCGCCGGGAGCCTGCTCGGCACGGGAGTCCGTCCAGGCTCCGTACCTTCCTTGCAATGAGTTCACGGTTATCTTGGCAGGCCTCGGTTACGGTACAACCGCCACGGGGGGAGCGTCACGGCCATAACGGTGCCCATGACAGCCAAGAGCGCTAGCTGAACTGTTCGCGGTACTGAATCGGGGTCAGGCCGAGTTTCTCACCGAACAGAAAACGCATGTGCCGCACGCTGCCGAAGCCGCTTTTGAAAGCCACGGTCTTGAGCGGCAGCTCAGTGGTTTCCAGCAGATTGCGGGCGCAATCGATGCGTGCACTTTGCAGAAACTCCATGGGCGTCATGTTCACTTCCCGGGCGAAAACCCTGGCGAAGTGACGCGGACTCATGGCCGCCAGACTGGCCATGCGTTCAATGCTGTACGCTTCATCGAGGTGCTCCAGCACGTGGTTCTGCACCCGGGTGATCGCTGTTTCGTGGGGCGCCACGGCGGCCATCAACGGGCTGAACTGCGCCTGTCCACCTTGGCGTTTCATGACCACCAGCAGCACCTTGGCCACATCCTGCGCGACTTTTTTGCCATGGTCCCGAGCGACCACCGACAGCGCAAGGTCAATACCGGCGGTGACGCCACCGGAAGTGATCAGGTCGCGGTCCTGGATAAAAATCTGGTCGGTTTCGACGCTGGCCGACGGGAACGCCTTGATCAACCGCTCGGTGTAATGCCAGTGCGTGGTCACGCGATAACCGTCGAGCAACCCCGCGTGCCCGAGGACAAACGCGCCCGTGCAGATCGAACCGTAACTGGCCGAGCGGCCAACGTTGTGCTTGAGCCAGTCGAGCAACGGCGGATGTCTTTCGTTGTACGCACCGGGGCCGCCGGGCACCAGCAACAAGTCATAGCCGTCGCAAGCCTGATCGATAGTCAGATCGGCTTGCACGCAGACACCGTTGGATGCGCGCAACGCGCCGGGCTCGGTACCGATGGTCGACAGCACATAATGATCGTCAGGTTTCAGATAACGATTGGCGATGGAAAACACCTCCATTGGCCCGGCCATATCGAGCAGGAGGAAGTCGGGGAACAGCACCATTGCCACGGTTTTCATGGGTTGCACATCACTGAAAGTAAAAAAGTCCTGACTGACACCGTTCCCTCTTAGTAGCGAGCCCGCTCGCTCCTTCAGGTCACGTGTCGTGAATTATGACGAAGTATGCCTCAAACCCCGGCAATTCATCCCACCCAATACTGTCAACTTGAAGGAGACAGTATTTCAATTTTCATCTACTTATTGCACCAACCAGTAACCATTAACCTTCTCCTCACTCGGACGAATCAACGTCCCCGCAGGAGATTCCATCATGCTGACCCTTCGCAAAGCTTCTGATCGTGGCATGGCCAACCATGGCTGGTTGAAGTCGTTCCACACCTTTTCCTTCGCCAACTATCGCAACCCCAAAGAGCAGGGTTTTTCCGACCTGCTGGTGATCAACGACGACCGTGTGGCCGCCGGCAAAGGCTTTGGCCAGCACCCGCACCGCGACATGGAGATTTTTTCCTATGTGCTCGAAGGTGCGCTGGAACACAAGGACACCCTCGGCACCGGCTCAGTGATTCGCCCGGGTGACGTGCAGTTGATGAGCGCCGGCAGCGGCGTGGCCCACAGTGAATACAACCACTCGGACTCGCGGCCCGTGCACTTTCTGCAAATCTGGATCGTGCCTGAGGTCAGCGGCGCCAAACCGCGCTACCAGCAGGAGCACTTCAGCACGCAGAAAAAACGCGGTCGACTGCAACTGATCATCTCCCCCGACGGCGCCAAGGGTTCGTTGAAAGTGCGTCAGGATGCACGGGTGTACGCCGCACTGATCGATGGCAAGGAAAGCGCCACCCTGGAACTGCCGGCAGATCGCTACGCCTACGTGCATGTGGCGCGCGGCAGTGTCGAACTCAACGGCATGCCATTGCAGGCAGGCGACGGCGTGCGGGTTCGCAAAGAACAGCTGCTGACCTTGAGCAACGGCGTGGATGCCGAAGTACTGGTGTTCGACCTGCGCCCGCAAGAGCTGCCTGAAATGCCGTAACCGAAAGATCGCAGCCTCGCTTTGGCTCGACAGCTCCTACAGGTGTTCGCAATCTCTGTAGGAGCTGTCGAGCCAAAGCGAGGCTGCGATCTTTTCACTCACCGGTCCCGGAAAACCCCGCCACAATCTCGTCAATCACCACCCGCACCCTGGCGGTATGGCGCAAATCGGCGTGGGTCACCAGCCAGATGTCATAGGGCACCGGCTTCGTACGCTCCGGCCACAGCCTGACCAACCCGTCCAGCTCGCCCATGTGCACCGGAGTCTCGCCAATCCCGATGCCCGCAGCGATGGACCGTCGCACCAGCAAACTTGAACTCAGGCTGGAGACAATCCGCCCGCGTCCAATCGGTTCGCCCACCAGCGTTATGTCCTTCCCGGCCTGCACATACGGCTGATACACCACCAGGTCATGCCCCTCGAACGCCATCCCCGGCTCCGGGATGCCATGCGCGTCGACGTAAGCTTGCGAAGCGAACAAACCCAATGGCCAACGGGCGATCCGTCGGGCAATCAGGTCGGGGTTTTCCGGCCGGGTATTGCGCACGGCGATATCGGCCTCGCGCTTGGCCAGGCTGAGGATTTGCGTCGAGGCGTCCAGTTGCACCCGCACATCGGGGTGCTGTTGATGCAGGCGTGCGATGGCCGGGATCAAAAAGTCGATGGCCAGCGAATCCGTGGTGGTGACCCGGACAGTCCCGGTCAACCGATCATCCAGGCCTTGAATGCGCCGCTCAAGCTCCAGCGCCGAGGTTTCCATCTTCTCCACCGCTTTCAACGCTGCTTCACCGACAGCCGTCAGCGCGTACCCCTCGGAGGTGCGCAGAAACAGCGTCGCACTTAAGGACTTTTCCAGCGCCGTGATCCGTCGTCCGACGGTGGCCTGATCCACCCCCAGCACTCGCGCCGCGCCCCTGAGTGTCGATTCGCGGCACACCGCCAGAAACACCCGTGCGTCATCCCAATTCATAGCGTTCTCCCCGTGATGCATTTACGCATCACAATAGCGCGAAATCGCTGCATTATCGCAACAGCCAATCTGGATAAGCTGGGGGCCATTGAGAAACCATCAGGAGAGCTCCCATGCTCAGCCCTACGCCCACCTCACGCCAAGGCATCTGGCTGCCAATCTTTGCCGGCCTCTGCGCCAGTCTGGTCAGTATTGGCCTGGCGCGTTTTGCCTACACGCCGCTGATTCCTTCATTGATCCAGGCCCACTGGTTTTCCGCCAGCGACGTGGTCTACCTCGGCGCCGCCAACCTGGTGGGCTATCTGGTCGGTGCGCTGACCGGTCGCCCGCTCGCCCGTGCTACATCGAACAAAACCGCACTGCGATTGATGATGCTCGCGGTGACGATGTCGTTTTTCGCGTGTGCCTTTCCGCTATCGGTCAGTTGGTTCTTCGGCTGGCGCTTGCTGTCCGGCATTGCCGGAGGAGCGATCATGGTGTTGGTCGCAGCCACCGTGCTGCCCCACGTACCGGCCTCGCGCAAAGGCTTGGCCAGTGGCGCAATTTTTCTCGGCCTCGGGTTGGGCATTGCCGGCTCGGGGACCATTGTTCCGCCTCTGCTGAGCCTGGGGTTACAGCAAACCTGGCTCGGCCTCGGCCTGTTGGCGCTGATTTTGACGGCGGCAAGCTGGTTCGGCTGGCCGTCGACTGCAGCACCTGAAACAGCGGCGCCGCCGGTCAAGGCCACCACCCCTCCCGGTGTGTATCTGCTGTTTGCCCAATACGCGTTCATGGCGGCGGGCCTGGTGCCGGCGATGATGTTTCTGGTGGACTACGTGACGCGCGGGCTCGGCGCCGGGCAACACCTCGGGGCGCTGATTTGGGTGATGTATGGCATTGGCGCCATTATCGGCCCTGTCAGTTATGGTTTTTTGGCGGATCACCTCGGGGCCAAGCGTGGCATTCGTCTGGTTCTGGGGGTGCAGGCAATCGCGGTCGGCCTGTTGTCGATGTCCAGTTCATTCACCGCCCTGGCATTGCTGGCCGTGATCATCGGTTCCTTTCCGCCGGGCATCGTGCCCCTGGCATTGGCACGGGTTCATGAGCTGATCCCTGAGCACCGTCAACAGCAGATCGCCTGGAGCCGCGCCACCGTTTCCTTTGCCACGTTCCAGGCAATCGCCGGGTTTGCTTATTCGGCATTGTTCAATGCCAGTGGCGGGCACCACGAGTTGATGTTCGTGATCGCGGCCGGGGCAATTGTTGTCGCGCTGTTGCTGGAACTGGTGGTGCGCCTGCTGGCCCAACCCAATGAACATGCCTGCACCCGACCTACCACCGCATGAAAAATCACTCCTCATCCCCAAAGGTATCCAACATGTCTCTTCCCCAGACCATGACTCAGATTGAAATTGACGAGCCCGGTGGCCCCGAAGTCCTGCAACCGCATCAGGTGCCTGTTCCCAAGGCCGGCGCCGGCGAAGTGCTGATTCGCGTCCACGCCGCCGGGGTCAATCGCCCCGACGTGCTTCAACGCGCCGGCCAGTACCCGATGAAACCGGGCATGAACCCGATCCCTGGCCTGGAAGTGGCCGGTGAAGTGGTCGGGGTGGGCGCAGGTGTCAGCGACTTCGTGATCGGCGACAAGGTGTGCGCTCTGACCAACGGCGGCGGTTACGCGCAGTATTGTGTCGTGCCGGCCAGTCAGGCCCTGCCGATTCCCGATGGTCTGGATTGGGTACAGGCTGCAGCGATCCCGGAAACTTTCTTCACCGTGTGGGCCAACCTGTTCGAGATGGGTGGCGCGCGCAAGGGTCAACGGGTGTTGATTCATGGCGGCACCAGCGGCATCGGCACCACCGCGTTGATGCTCTGCCGCGAGTTCGGCATCGAGGCGTTCGCCACGGCGGGCAGCGAAGAAAAGTGTGCGGTGATTCGCGAGTTGGGCGCCACGGCAATCAATTATCGCGAGCAGGATTTTGCCCAGGCGATTCTCGAACAAACCGCAGGCCAAGGCGTGAACGTGGTGCTCGACATCATGGGCGGTTCATACCTCAACAATAACGTCAAAGCCCTTACCCTTGAAGGTCGGTTGGTGATGCTGGGTTTCCTCGGTGGCGCCGTGGCCAAGGACATCGACCTGCTGGCGATCATGGCCAAACGCGCTTCGGTCACCGGCTCGCTGTTGCGCTCACGCACCCGGGAAGAAAAAGCCGAGATCGCCCAACAACTGCGTGAACACGTGTGGCCGGTGCTGGCGGCCGGTCGTTGCCTGCCGATGATCGACGAGGTTTATCCCCTGACCGAAGCAGCCCGAGCCCATGCACGCATGGAGGGTGGCGATCACATCGGCAAGATCGTGTTGCGGGTGGACTGACCCGCAGCAATTGACCTACGCAACTCCCCTGTGGGAGCGAGCCTGCTCGCGATGACGGAAGCACATTCAACAGCAGCGTCGACTGATACACCGCCATCGCAAGCAAGCGCCACCCCCACAGGTCGAAATTGTTCCCCTCGCCGTCACACATCTGCTAAAACGCGAACTTCATGTCCGTGCTGGTGAAACAACCGATGCCCACTGCCCTCCTCACACGTTTGCGCCGACGCTGGCTGCCGCTGCTGTGCATGGCCGCGCTGGTCGTCGGCCTGCCCGTGGGTTGCGGCGCGCTCCAGTACAAGGAGCGTGAGTTGCTGTTTCGTATCGAACCGGGCACGGCCGGCTGGTATCGCGGCTTGCCGCAGGACGTCCAGGAAATCGACATCAAACCCGCCAGCTTCAAGGCCGGACAAAACCTGCATGCCTGGTGGTGGCCGGCGGCTCGGCGTGATGCACCGTCGATTCTTTACCTGCACGGTGTGCGCTGGAACCTCACCGGCCAGGCGTTCCGTATCGAGCAGTTGCGTGCCATGGGTTACTCGGTGCTGGCCATCGACTACCGCGGATTTGGCCAAAGCAAAGGCGACCTGCCTTCGGAAGCCAGCGTCTACGAAGATGCCCGGGCCGCATGGGAGCGCTTCACGCTCATGCAACCCGATGCCAACAAGCGCTTGATCTACGGCCACTCGCTTGGCGGTGCGGTCGCCATCGATCTTGCGGCAGACCTGGCCGCCCAAGCCAAAAAAAGCCATGACCCGGTGCCGGTACGTGGTCTGGTGATCGAGTCCACTTTCACCTCCCTGGGCGATGCCGTGGCGGAAGTGGCCGGCAACAATCTGCCGGTGAACTGGCTACCGGTACGCTGGCTGCTGTCGCAGAAGTTCGACTCCATCGACAAGATCGTCGACATCGACATGCCTCTGTTGGTCGTCCACGGCCTGGCCGATCAGTTCATGCCATCGCGGTTCAGCCAGCAACTGTTCAATGCGGCCAACCAGCCCAAACGCCTGTTACTGATCCCTGGCGGTACGCACAACAACAGCATGAGCCTGGGCGGTTCCCAGTATCGTCAGGCGCTCGATGGCTTGATGAAAGCCAAGCCCTCGCAAATGGCAGGACCGACCCTGGCGCGCAGCGCTCAGGATTCCTGAGGTTCCGGCGCACACTCATCGATACCCGTCACACTGCTGCGGGGTACGAACTGCACGGCCTTGGCCTCAGCTCGCCAGGGACGAACGATGTACATACCATCCGCTTCGGCCAGTAGACGCAGGCGGATACTGCTGCCGGGATTGCCCGGGTCCTTGATCGCGTCCAGTAGCTGGGTGCTGGGTGCCCAGGTCATGACCGTGCAATTGCGCGCACCGGAGGATGGCAACTGCAAGGTCACGCCGGCCAATTTGGCACTCGTCTGCGGGATGAGCCCCACAACAAAGATGACCACCATCGCCACCAGCGCCGAATGTGCGACCGGGTGCTCATGGCGACGCACAACCACAACAAAATAAGCACCGCCCAGCTGGATCAACCACAGCAACACCAGCTCAAGAAACATGAACGGGATAAACAGCCAGACATCTTCGACGTACTCGCTGACGCTACGGGCAACCACCACCGTGACATTGAGGATCGCGACCCATTGAATGAGTGCCGACATCACACAGGCAAGCCAGAAATCAAGGGAAACCCTGGTTTTCCAGACCCGCGTGATAATCCAGGCATGCCCCAGCAACGTGGCGATTCCCAACACCACCTGCCCTAGAATCCACCCGCCACTGTTGTAGCCATAGGACGCGAGCGCACCGATCAACCAGACGAAAAGCCCCAGCAGCAACACCCCATACAACCAATGCAGTATCAGGCGTCGATGCAGAGGCGTCAGTGCGGACTTGCCCCGATCAAAACTCAAGTGGTCACTCAGCCGCTCGCCGGCATCATTCAACCGGTGAAAGAGAATGAACGCCGGCATGACGATCAATGCTCCCAGCATCGCGATCACGAACACCAGCATGGCGAACATCGCCGGCAGTGCCGCCACCACGGCCGAAGACGTGATGCTCAAGGGTATTTTTTCGACCTGGATGTACTGGAACAAGTAAATCCCGGCAATCAGCAAAACACTGCCGCCCAACGGCCAGGCTCGCTCATTGAGCCATAACAAGCCTTGGCTCAATTGGGCATAGCGGTGTCGTGAGGGTTGTGTGGTGGGTTCAACTTTTGTTTCGCCGTGGGTGACGTCGACCGGTTCCAGTTCCATGAACACAAAATCCTTGTTTCAGCAGTTTTTGGCAGCGAGAGCAGACCTCGAATGTACAGGCCGACACCGGCAAAAACATCAGTCGCCCAACGAATCAGAAGCCTCTGTCAGAAAATTCGCTTCGCCGCTTTGAAAACGCGCCCGATACCGGCCCGGACTCTCCCCCGTCCATTTCTTGAACGCCCGGTGAAACGCACTGGGCTCCTGAAACCCCAATTGTTCGGCAATGTCACTGATACTCGCTCGGCTTTCACGCAGTTGCTCGAACGCCACGCCCCGTCGCACTTCGTCCTTGATCTCTTGGTAAGAACAGCCCTCACGTTCCAGTTTCCGGCGAAAGGTGCTGGGGCTCAGGTGTTGCTCCAGGGCAAAGGCCTGCAGCGTCGGCCATGCGCTGTAATGGCTGTTGCGCAAGCGTTGATGCACTTGCGACGCCAGGCCATGCTGATTGCGAAAACGGATCACCAGCCATTGCGGCGCGGTGCGCAAGAATACTTTCAACGAAGCCAGGTCCTGGACCACCGGTAAACGCAGGTAGTGGCTGGCGAACTCGATTTCGGTGCGCTCGGCACCGAAGGTCAGATTGGGCCCCCAGAGCAACCGGTCATCGCTCAGTGACAGACGTTCATGACGAAAGTCCGCACGGTCGATGGGGATGCGCCGGCCGCCCAGCCAACAGAGCAAACTGATCATCAGCACCAGGAAGGTTTCTTCGCCGAAGCGACTGGCGTCGTCGTTGAGCGATTGCGTGTCCAGGCTGATCACCGCCCGTTTGCCGCGCACGGTCAACGTGCCGCGAAAGTCGCGCAAGAACAGGGCGAAGTTGGCCAGGCACTGGCGCATAGCCTTGTGCAGGTCGGGCTCTTGAATCAATGCCCGGCAAATCAGTGCAAACGCACCGGGCGGCATGCCATGGGAGTCGAGGCCGAAGAACTCGTCGTTCAGCTCACGGATCTGGATCAGCCACAACGCCGCGAAGGCACTGGCCGGCACCCGCGCCGACGGCTGCTGCATCACGGCCGGATCGACGCCAGCCTGTTCCAGCACGGAACGCACGCGCTGCGGATCGTCCCTCAGCCCATGGATCATTGCCTGCACGAAGTAGGCGGCCACTGAATCCTTTTCCCGCATGTGAACGCTTCTCTCCCGATCACCCGAAATGGCAAAAAACATCAGCCCCGTTGAACAGTTTCGGCATAGGACAACCGCTCTGCCGGTTCTAGACTCGCGGCAATAGTACGCTTTCGGCCGCCACGGCGGCCAAGGTATCGCAGGGTTTATCGGAAGGATGGCAACATGAATCTGCAAAACATTGGCGTGATCGGCGCCGGCACCATGGGCAACGGCATCGCGCAAGTCTGCGCCCTCGCCGGCTTCAACGTGACCTTGCTCGACATCTCTGAAAGCGCGTTGCAAAAAGCCATCGCCACGGTCGGCAAAAACCTTGACCGGCAGATCGCCAAGGAAACCCTGACCACCGAACAAAAGAACGCCGCCCTCGACAAGATCCGCACCAGCACCGATTACAGCAGCCTGCACAACGCGCAGTTGGTCATCGAAGCCGCCACCGAGAATCTCGACCTGAAACTGCGGGTGCTGCAACAGATTGCCGCGCAGGTCAGCGCCGAGTGCGTGATCGCCTCCAACACTTCGTCGCTGTCGATCACCCAACTCGCTGCCAGTGTCAGCCAGCCTGAGCGCTTCATCGGCCTGCACTTCTTCAACCCGGTGCCAGTGATGGGCCTGATCGAAGTCATTCGCGGCCTGCAGACCAGCGACGCCACCCACGCCCTGGCGCTGGACATGGCAACCACCCTGGGCAAAACCGCGATCACCGCTGGCAACCGCCCGGGGTTTGTGGTCAACCGGATTCTGGTGCCGATGATCAACGAAGCGATCCTGGTGTTTCAGGAAGGTCTGGCCAGTGCCGAAGACATCGACGCCGGTATGCGCCTTGGCTGCAACCAGCCGATTGGCCCGCTGGCCCTGGCCGACCTGATCGGCCTCGACACCCTGCTGGCAATCATGGAAGCGTTCTACGAAGGCTTCAACGACAGCAAATATCGCCCGGCGCCACTGCTCAAGGAAATGGTCGCCGCCGGTTACCTGGGACGCAAAACGGGGCGCGGCTTCCATGCCTATGCCTGAGCGTTGCTCGCGTTTCGCCGAATACCGGGACAAGGTGCTGGAGCTGTTCGCCTGCAAGGGTTTCGGCCAGGTCGGCATGCGCGAGCTCGCGACGTGCCTGGGGCTGTCCCCGGGCTCGTTGTATCACCATTACCCGAGCAAACAGCACCTGCTGCTGGACCTGATCGAAGAGTTCTACGAAGAGTTGCTGGCAACGCTGGGACGCATCAAACAAAAGGCCCCGGCGAAACGGGACCGACTCAACCACGTGATCCGCGCTCACCTCAATCTGCACCGCGACATGCCCTGGCATTTTCGCTTGGTCGAGCGCGACAGCGGCTGCCTCAATGAAGAGCAGCAGGCACGGGTTCAGCAACTGCGCGAGCAGTACGAGCGCACCTTGCTGGTGGTGCTCGGCGCCCGTTCGCGCTTCAGTGAATCAGGACAACTGGCCGCCGGGCATGCCATTGCCTCGCTGCTCAACAGCGCGCCCAGTTGGCTGACCACCCATGCACTGGACGAGCAAGAACACAATGAGTTGCTGGAGAACCTGGTGAGTGGCGCCATCGAGCGCTTACTGGCGCCCCGTCGCACAGGCGAAGCCATAAGCATCGCCCGAACTATCGAAAAATCATCTAACAATATTCAGGCAGCCGCCGCGTTTTAGCGCTTTGCTGTCCCCGGTCAGCCCCATCAGAATTCATCGCGCCAAACGATGTCAGATCCGAAGTGCACCTCCATTGACCGGGAGCAGAACCATGAAAATAAATCCCTACCTTATCTTCAACGGCGACTGCAAAGCCGCGTTCACCTTCTACGCGCAAGCTCTGCAAGGCAAACTCGAAGCAATGATGAGTTTCGGCGAAACGCCTGCCGCCGAGCATGTGCCCAAAGAACACCACCACCTGATCATCCACACCTGCCTGAAAGTTGGCGATCAAATGCTGATGGCCTCGGACACCACCCCAGACCGCCCGACCCCAGGCATGAGCGGCTGCTCAATCTCGTTGAATGTCGACAGCGTCGCCGAAGCCGATCGAGTGTTTAACGCGCTGGCCGAGGGCGGCAAAGTCGAGATGCCATTGGAGGCTACGTTCTGGGCGGCGCGCTTCGGCATGCTGGTCGACAAGTTTGGTGTGGCATGGATGGTCAACTGCGAAAAAGACCAATAACACCAGCCTTCCTGTTCGACGATGTTCCAATGCTGAAACAGCCCAATCTGAAAGGTTGGGCTTTCTGGCAACTCACCGGCCGTCTGCTACCGTCAACATTACCGTTGCGGCCGCCGCGGTAGTGGCCGGATATAGCCGGGCCACAGGCGTTGCACAACCTTTCGTCGCAAAGCAAATCACGGGGCGCCATTCATACCCGTGTCTGGCTTACGGCTTGCACAGGCGGAGCGTCGCTGCCCGGAATGACATAATTCTGACACGGCAGCACCTCAAACTAATGCTTAAGGACTCCAGCGAAACGCTTGGTCAGTCACCGGAGATGTAACGTGTCAACTCTCAATGAAATCGCAGCGAACCACGCGAGAATGGCCAAGGCAAAAGAGTTGGAGGCGACCGGGTTGGGCGAGCGACAGCTTCAGATCGTGGGTAGTTTTGAAATCCCGTCACTGGAACACCAACAGCCGGTTGTTCCGCTGCACCTGGTGGCTGGCGCACAGGACAACAACCTTGGGCAGGCGGCTGGGTATCTGATTTAACCCGAGAGTCCCTTGGGACCGAGGACGAGCCTTCTGTTCAGAGGGGGCTTAACGCGTGATCATTTCATAACAGCGGCGTTTGCCTGGCTTGCGCGCCGCTGTTTTACCAGAACCTGGCCCCCCTACTTCGCCGTAATCACCGACAATTTGGTAATCCCCGCCCGCTCAATCGACGCCATCGCCCGCGCCACTTCACCGTAGTTAACCCCGTTATCCGCCTGCAACTGCACGCGCACTTCAGCGTCTTTGGTCTTGGCTGCCTTGAGGTTGGTTTCCAGCAAGTCAGGCTGGATCTCGTCCTTGTTGATGAACACTTTGCCCTTGTCGTCGATGCTCACCACCAGCGGATCTTTCTGTTCCACTGGTGCCACCGCTTCGGTTTTTGGCAGGTTGATCGGTATGGCGTTGGTCAGCAGCGGCGCAGTGACGATGAACACCACCAGCAGCACCAACATGACGTCCACCAGCGGCGTGACGTTGATTTCGCTGAGCACTTCATCGCTGTCTTGGGTTGAGAAGGCCATATCAGGACGCCTCCTTGATTTTCTGGCCGGCGACGGTCGCGCCGGACTTGCTCAACACCGGGTGCAACAGCACACGGAACGAATGCTTCTGCGCCAGGCTGTAAAAGTCGTGGGCAAAGTCATCCAGATCGGCGGCGGTCAGTTTCAGGCGACGCAGGAAGTAGTTGTAAACCAGTACTGCCGGCACCGCGACGGCGATGCCGACACCCGTAGCGACCAGGGCTGCACCGATCGGCCCGGCCACGGTTTCCAGGCTCGCCGAGCCCGCCGCACTGATTCCCTTAAGCGCCGACATGATGCCCCACACTGTCCCGAACAGGCCGATGAAAGGTGACGTGCTGCCGATACTGGCGAGGATCGCCAGGCCTGTTTCCAGGGAACGCCGCTCACGGACAATCTGCTGGCGCAGGGCGCGTTCGAGACGGTCTTGATGGTTGATCGACTGGCTCAGGTCGGTGTTCTGACTGTCGCTGCCGTGCTGCTCGCTGACCTGAATCGCCGCATAACCGGCGAGCGCCACGCGGGCCGCCGCACCGGGCTGGTTATGGGCAAGTTCGGCGGCGGAATCGAGGCTGGAAGCGGCCCAGAATTGTTTATGGAACTTGCGGTCTTGCGTCTTCAAGCGAGTGAACTGCACGCCCTTGAGCAAGGCCAGGCCCCAGGTCGCGACGGAAAAGAGGATCAACAGCCAGATGACGGCGTGTTCGATGGATTCAAACGGGGATGCAATCAGGTTCATGGTCAGGCTCTCCAGCAAGGCATTGGATCGGTTGTAGCGATGCGCCTTGTGTCAGGTAGCCCGCGATGTCTTTCAGTAGGGTTCAGTTATTTGATTTTGAAATCGATCGGCACGCTGACCCAGCCGTCCTGGGCGACATCGCCCTGCTTGGCCGGTACGAAACTCCAGCGCTTGACCGCTGCCAGCGCCGCGTCATCAAGTTGATCGCGGCCGCTGCTTTTCTGGATCTGGATTTCACCGGGTTTGCCGTTGGCCAACACATGCACCCTCAGCAACACCGTGCCTTCCCAGCCGCGACGCATTGCCAGCGACGGGTATTCCGGTGCCGGGTTCTTCAAGTAAGCGGCGCTGGCCGAGGCCGGCGTCACCGGTTTTGGCGCAGGCGGCGCGGGTGCAGCTGGCGCGGCAACCGGTTGTGGCGGTGCAGGCGGTGCCGGTGGCTGTTCCACCGGTTTTGCCACGGGTTTGGGCACAGGCTTGACCACCGGCTTGGGCTTGGGAACCGGTTTGGGCGGTGGTGGTTTCACGGCCAGCTCATCCTCCACCGGCGGTGGTGGTTCGACCACCGGCTGCGGGATCGGCTCCGGCGGTGGCGGGACCACCACGGGTGGTGCCGGTTGCGAAAACTCGATGGTCATCGGCGGAATCTCCGGCGGTACCACGGGCAGTGGCGGCGTCGGTGCCTGGTTGACCCAGACAATCACCGCGCCATGCAACACCAGCGCGAACACCCCCAACAAAACCACTTCACGACGGCTCAACACGCGCTGGGGTGTGCTGTGCAGCCGCGACAACCCCAGGGGTTCGCGGAACACCCGACCGATGTCGAGCAGTTCGCCACCGGGTAGCGGACGTTGGAACACCTCTAGGGCACGGGTGGCGCTCTGGACATTGCCCATTGTTAGACTCCTGTAAGGCTTCAGATTGAACGCACGCCGCAACCCGGACTATCGCGCGGCGCCGGACTGCGTCACGGTCAACGGCGTTGCGGAAAACACCTCGGTGTCCGTGAGCTCTTCCACGTCGACGCGATGGGGAAAGATGTTCTTGGCCACGAACAGATCATCGACTTGCTGCAAGGCCTGGACATCCCGCTGTTCGAGCGGCAGCAGCGATTCGTCGCCCCAACTGCGCAGGCGTTGCGAGACGTCCAGCGGTATGTCGTTGACCTTGGCAAACACCCGCGCGTACTCGTCAGGGTTTTGCCTGGACCACTCGAACGCCTTGGCGAAACGCTGCAACACGTCGCTGAGCGCCTTGCGCTTGAGCGGGTCAGTGAGCGCTTCGTCCGAAGCGGTAATAAACGTCAGCCCGGTGTTGATGCCCTCGCCGCTGATCAACACCCGTGCGCCCTGCTGCTCGGCAAACGCCTGATAGATACCGAACGTGGCCCAGGCTTCGATCTTGCCGGCATTGAAGGCCGCCAGTGCGTCGGTCGGCAGGACGAAACCAACGTTGACGTCTTTCTCGTCGACCCCAGCGTTGGCCAATGCGCGAATCAGCAGGTACTGGGAAATGCTGCCGCGGGCCGACGACACCACCACGTTGCGGCCTTTGAGGTCCGCCACGTCATGGATGGGCGAATCAGCGGGCACCAGAATCGCAATGCCTCTGGATTGGCTGCGCCGCACGGCAACGATGCGCAACGGTGTGCCGCCGGTGGCAGCCGCAAGCACCGGCGTATCACCGGCGGGCGCAAGGTCGACGGCGCCGGCGCGCAAGGCTTCGAACAATGGCGCCGCGCCCTGGAAATTCGCCCACTCGATCTTGTAGTCGATACCCTCCAGCGCATTCGCTGCCTCAACCACCGTGCGCAAGCCTTTGGCCTGATCGCCCAGCACCAGCGTCACACCGGACAGGTCGGACTGCGCGGTGGAAGCCGCTTTGTTATCGACCGTTTCACCGCAACCGCTGAGCAGCAGCGCGATGCCCGAGAGCAACACCGCAGCAGGTTTCCAAACGCGAAGCGACATGGCGGACCCTCCCTGGATCAAAGCGTAATCAGCCATGGGCGAAACGCCGGATCGATGCATTCGGTGCCCGGCGCTCAGCGGCCGCAGCGGTATCCACTTCAACACCCAACAGGCTCAGCAACCGCGCCCGGATGGCCTGGAAACCTTCCTGACCGGTGTCTCGGGCGCGGGGCAGATCGATGGTCAATTGATCGGCGATCTTGCCGTTGGCCAGCACGATGACCCGGTCGGCCAGCAGGATGGCTTCATCGACGTCATGGGTCACCAGCAACACTGCCGGCGTGTGTTTGCGCCACAATTCGATGATCAGCCGATGCATGCGAATGCGGGTCAACGCATCGAGTGCGGCGAACGGTTCATCCAGCAACAGCAGTTTCGGTTCGCGGACCAGACCTCGGGCCAGCGCCACGCGTTGTGCTTCCCCGCCAGAAAGCGTGGCGGGATAGGCTTCGAGCCGATGCGCCAGCCCCACTTCGGTCAACGCCTGCACTGCGCGAGCTTTGGCGTCCGGGATGTGCAGGCCGAGAATCACGTTTTTCCAGGCGCGTTTCCAAGGCATCAGACGCGGCTCTTGAAACACCGCCGCCCTCGCCTTCGGTACCAACAACTGACCACTGTCGATACTGTCGAGCCCGGCCAGGCTACGCAGCAGCGTGGTCTTGCCCGAACCGCTGGCGCCCAGCAACGCGACAAATTCGCCGGGGGCAATGTCCAGGTCCAGGCCGTCGATGACCCGCTGCTCGCCGAACTGGCGCACGACATTGCGCAGTTGTACCGGCGCTGGCGAATGTGCAGGTTTGGTCGTGTTCAAAAGATCGATGCTCGACATATCAATTCCTCACAAAAGATGGGCGCCAGGCCAGGGCAAAACGTTCCAGCGTACGGATCAGACCATCGATCAACAGACCGAGGACGCTGTAAATCAGCAGGCAGATCACGATCACATCGGTGCGCATGAAGTCCCGCGCATCACTGGCCAGGAAGCCGATGCCGGCGGTGGTGTTGATTTGTTCGACGAACACCAGCGCCAGCCAGGAAATCCCCAGCGAATAACGCAGGCCGACAAAGAAGGAAGGCAAGGAGCCCGGCAGAATCACGTGCCAGATCAGTTCGCGACGATTGAGCCCCAGGGTGTTGGCGGCTTCGATCAGTTTGGGGTCGATGTTGCGGATGCCGGCGAACAGGTTCAGGTACACCGGGAAAGTCGTGCCGGTCACGATCAGCGCAATCTTGGTGAATTCGCCGATGCCGAACCAGAGGATGAACAGCGGCACCAGCGCCAGCGAAGGAATGGTGCGCAGCATTTGCAGCGGTGAATCGAGTATCACCTCGCCGCGCTTGGACAGCCCGCTGATCAGCGCTGCAACCACACCAATGCTGACGCCGATACTCAGGCCCACCAGCGCCCGTTGCAGTGACACCAGCAAATGCTTGCCCAGTTCGCCAGAAGCGATCATCGCCCAGAGCGTGCCGCCAATCTGCGAAGGCGCCGCAATGACACGTTGCGGAATCAGACCGGCTTGCGACGCCAGTTCCCATAACAACAACAGCGCGATCGGGCTGAGCAAACGCAGCAACACTTCAGGCGTCCGCCAGTTGCGCACCCAATTGGGCAACAGCCTCGACGCGCCCTGTAACTCACCCGTGTGGCGAGCAGCCTTGTTGACGGAAAACGAGCTGCTGGCGCTCGATGGATCGAAGGTCTTTTCAGTCATCAGGCTTCCTTCCTCATAAAGAACATGGCCAGAAGTGCCATGCGTCAGCTTCGGTTTTCATGCTATTCGCATAAAAAACCTCAGTGAAATTCTTTTTAGGAATAACCTAATATGATTAAAAATCAGATATCGGGGGCGCCTGATAAATTATTTGCATAATAAATAGGCTTGGTCCTTTCCTGCCGCGGGCTACAGGGAAGGCATCCCTTAAAATGCATATATTTTATTCATATCAATTATCTTCATTCTTTATTTTAATAATTAACTTAGAACCAAACGGCATTTCACAGCCCCGACCGCTACGCCTATTTTTGGCCCTACAGACCGACCCCAATGCCAGGTGGAGGCTTGAACCATGCCTATCCAACGACAAGGAACTCCCATGAGTATTGAATTCATCGGCTACATCGGCGGTCACCAATCTTCGGAAATCCATCCGCGCAGCGGTCCTGTTCTGCAGCCTGACTACGTGGAAACAGTGGCCCGCGCACACGACGAGGCCGGGTTTGATCGGGCCTTGATCGCCTTCCACTCCAACAGCCCGGACAGCACACTGATTGCCTCGCACGCTGCCAGCGTGACCAAAAACCTCAAGTTCCTGATTGCCCACCGCCCGGGTTTTGCCGCGCCGACCCTGGCTGCACGCCAGTTCACCACCCTCGATGTTTTGAACGGCGGGCGCACCGCCGTGCACATCATCACCGGCGGCGATGATCGCGAACTGCGCGCCGATGGCAGCTTCATAGGCAAGGACGAGCGCTATGCGCGCACCGACGAATACCTCGACGTGCTGCGTCAGGAATGGACCAGCGAAAAGCCGTTCGACTATGAGGGCAAGTATTACCAGGTCGAGGGTGCGCACTCTTCGGTGAAGTCGCCGCAACAACCGCACATTCCCTTGTACTTTGGCGGTTCATCGAAGGCGGCCATCGAGGTCGCGGGCAAGCATGCGGACGTGTACGCGCTGTGGGGCGAAACCTACGAACAAGTACGCGATGTGGTGAAGCAGGTCCGCGCTGAAGCCGCCAAACATGGCCGCAAGATTCGCTTCAGTTTGTCGTTACGCCCGATTCTGGCGGACACCGAAGACCTGGCCTGGGAACGTGCCGAGCGTATCCTGCAACAGGCCACCGCACTGGCCGAGCAGAGCGGTTTCGTGCGCCGCGAACCACCGAACGAAGGCTCACGCCGCCTGCTGGCCGCTGCCGCCCAAGGCTCGCGCCTGGACAAGCGCCTATGGACCGGCATCGCCGGCTTGCTGGGCGCACAAGGCAACTCGACCTCACTGGTCGGCACGCCGGAACAAGTGGCCGAAGCGTTGCTCGACTACTACGACCTGGGCATCACCACCTTCCTCATCCGCGGCTTCGACCCGCTTGAAGACGCCATCGACTACGGCAAACGCCTGATCCCGCTGACCCGCAAACTGGTGGCCGAGCGTGAACGGCAAGCGGCGGAAAAAGTCGCCTGATCCTGACTTCATAACCACAAAGATCGCAGCCTGCGGCAGCTCCTACAGGTTTCGAGTGCACCCGGGAATTCCCGGGTGTCCACGTCTCTGTAGGAGCTGCCGCAGGCTGCGATCTTTTTGATCTTGCCTCCAGCTATTCCTTGTAAGACGTATCGCTACGTTCCAGCTGACGAATCAACGCATCCCAGTGCCGCGCCACGCCTGGTCCGGTGCCACTCTTGAACACTTCGGCCTGTTTCTCGACTTTGGCCACGACTTCGGCCGGCGGGAAAATCAGTTCAACGTTACCGGCAGCCTGCGCTGCGATCTGAATGTTGCACGCCCGCTCCAGGCCATGCAGCTGTTGAAACGCATGCTCGACACTGACGCCCGCCGTGAGCAAGCCGTGATTGCGCAGGATCAACACACTTTTATTACCGAGATCCGCCACCAGACGCTCGCGCTCGTCGAGGTCCAGCGCCACGCCCTCATAGCCGTGATATGCCACGCGCCCGGAGAAACCAATCGAATGCTGGGAAATTGGCAACAACCCGTCGCGCTGTGCGGACACGGCAATGCCGTCGCGGGTATGGGTATGCAGGACGGCTTGCAGGTCGGGACGTGCCGCGTGAATCGCGCTGTGAATCACATAACCGGCAGGGTTGATGCCGAGCCCGGTGGGGTCATCGACAATGCTGCCGTCGATGTCGACCTTGACCAGGTTCGAGGCGCTGATTTCATCGAACAACAGACCGAAGGCATTGATCAGGAAATGTTCGTCGGGCCCCGGCACCCGTGCCGAAAAATGCGTGTAGATGTGGTCGGTCCACTTGAACAAGGCCGCCAAGCGATAGGCGGCGGCCAGTTTGACACGCACTTCCCACTCTTCGGGAGTGACGCGTTGACGTACATTTTTCGAAATGCTGGATAACGGACTGACGCTACTCATGGCAAAACTTCCTGGATGGCCTTAAGGACTTCCAGCAAGCCTAGGGGAAGGCAAAAAATAATAAAAAGCACATTTTAATCTAAGCTAATTATTATTTTTTTTTATTATCTACCAGGGCGTCACGCTGCACTCTTGATCTTGTGCAACGATCCGGCAACCAGTTTGCCAAAGGCATCGACCGGTCCTTGCAGGTTGCCAAGGAAGTGCGGATAGATCAGCCACAGGTCCATCACCGGTTTGAAATCCTTGAGCGGCATCACCGCCAACTGATCGAAATGCGCGCTGCGCTCCAGCAACGGCCGTGGCACCAGCCCCAGACCCAGGCCATCGGCGACCAGCCCCAGTTGCAGTTCGGTGCCGAAGGTTTCCAGGTTAACCCTCAGGGCCAGGCCCTGGTCCGACAAGGTTCGTTGCAGCCCGGCGCGGAAGCCGCAGCCGTCGGGGTTGAGAATCCAGCCATGCTGATAAATGTCGGCGAGCTTGCACGGTCGCTTGGGCAGTTGCGCCTTGGCGCACACCACCACCAGCTCCATCTTGCCGGTCGACTCACCGACAATGTTGTCCGGGAAAATCTTCCCGGCCGGGAACAATGCCGCCGCCGCGTCCAGCTCTCCGCGCTCGATCTTGCTCACCAGTTGGCTGCCCCACCCCGTGGCTACTTGTGCCCGCAGCTCGGGGTATTCGACGCGCAGGTGTTTGAGCGCATCGAGCAGCACCACATCGCCAATGGTTTGCGGAACACCCAGGCGTAAAAGCCCGGTGGGCGGCGCATCAGTGGCCACCAGTTCGCGCAGTGCATCCATTTCCCGCAGGATCACCCGGCACTGCTCATACACCCGCGTACCGATCAGCGTGGGCTTGAGCGGTTTGGTGTTGCGATCGAACAATTCCACACCCAACGCCTGCTCAAAGTTCTGCACGCGCCGCGTGATGGCCGGCTGAGTCAATTGCAGCGACTCGGCGGCATGGCTGATGGACTGGCAACGAATCACTTCGACGAAGGCGTCGATATCATCAATTTTCATTTGGCCCGCACATAGAGAACAGTCAATAAGATGTCTGAAAAGCATAGTTCTATTGCCCAAAGAAGGATAGCCCGGCCCACGCCGGCCCTTCGATCAATAGCGTCTGGCGCTATGCGATAGGGTTATAAATTCCTTTCAGCTATAACCTAATCATTAAACAATCGCATATTGATATAAAACATTATGCTTAAATCAAAAGGTCAACATTCACCACGAACGATGGAATCGCCATGACCCAGGCCCGACACCCGGAGAGACTCAGAGCATTCATAGGCGCCTTGGCGGAACTGATCGACAGCCACCCTCGCGAGGGTGACCTGTTGCATCGTGGCGGCAAGCTACTCGGTCAATTGGTCAGCCATGACGACTGGCTGCCCGAAGACTTTGCCCGCCCCGACCCGGAGCGCTATCAGCAATACCTGCTGCATGCCGATTCACGGCAGCGGTTCAGCATCGTCAGTTTTGTCTGGGGGCCGGGGCAAAGCACACCGATCCATGACCATCGGGTATGGGGGTTGATCGGCATGTTGCGCGGCGCCGAGTACTCGCAAGGGTTCCAGCGCAACCGCGACGGCGCCTTGATCGCCGACGGTGGCCGGGTACAACTGCGGCCGGGTCAGGTCGAAGCGGTGTCACCGAAAATCGGTGACATCCACCAGGTCAGCAACGCTTTCGATGATCAGGTCTCGATCAGCATTCATGTCTACGGCGCCAACATCGGGGCTGTGCGCCGCGCGGTGTATCAGCCCGACGGCAGCGAAAAGCCGTTCATCTCCGGTTACTCCAACGCCCTTCTCCCCAACATTTGGGATCTGTCCAAAGAGAGCCAAGCCCTATGAGCACTGCACTCACCCGCTCCTACGCCGACATTCGTCAGGCCCTGCTGAACCGTGAAGAACTGGCGCTGGTGGATGTGCGCGAGGAAGCGCCCTTCGCTGAATCGCACCCGCTGTTCGCCGCCAACATTCCCTTGTCGAAACTTGAGCTTGAGGTGTACTCGCGGATTCCAAGGCGCGATACCCAAGTGACCGTCTACGACAATGGCGAAGGTCTGGCGAGCATCGCCGTGCAACGTCTGCAAGATTTGGGCTACACCCATGTCAGCCTGCTCGAAGGCGGACTGGACGGTTGGCGCCGCGCCGGTGGCGAACTGTTCATTGACGTCAACGTGCCGAGCAAAGCTTTTGGTGAACTGGTGGAAAGCCAGCGCCACACACCGTCGCTTGCGGCGGAGGAAGTCCAGGCATTGCTCGACAGCGAAGCCGACGTGGTGGTGCTCGATGCCCGGCGTTTCGATGAGTACCAGACCATGAGCATTCCCACCGGCATCAGCGTACCGGGGGCCGAACTGGTGTTGCGCGCCCGCGAGCTGGCACCGGACCCGGCCACGCGCATCATCGTCAATTGCGCGGGCCGCACGCGCAGCATTATCGGCACGCAATCGTTGATCAACTCCGGCATCGCCAACCCGGTTTCGGCTTTGCGCAACGGCACCATCGGCTGGACTCTCGCCGGTCAAAAACTGCAGCACGGCCAGTCGCGCCGCTTCGCGCCAACCAGCGAAGAGCATCGGCAAATTGCCGCACGCGATGCCCGTCGCGTCGCCGACAAAGCGCTGGTGGGTCGCGCCACACTGGCGGATTTGCAGCGCTGGCAACAGGAACCGACCCGCAGCACTTACCTGTTCGACGTACGTACCCCGGAAGAATTTGAAGCCGGCCACCTGCCCCACGCCCGCTCGACACCCGGCGGCCAATTGGTCCAGGAAACCGATCACTTCGCCAGTGTGCGCGGCGCCCGTCTGGTGTTGGTCGATGACGACGGTGTGCGGGCCAACATGTCGGCGTCCTGGCTCGCGCAACTGGGGTGGGAGGTGCACGTGCTCGATGACGTGCAACCTGCGCACTTCCGCGAACTAGGTGCATGGCAGGCGCCCGTTCCCGCGCCACGCCAGGCCGAAGAAATCAGCCCCGAGACACTGGCGCAATGGTTGAGCCATGACGACATCGCCGTGCTGGATTTCACCAGCAGCGCCAACTACGTCAAGCGCCACATCCCCGGTGCATGGTGGGCCTTGCGCGGGCAACTGCGTGAAGCGTTGGCCAAGGTGCCGCCAGCGGAGCGCTATGTGCTGACCTGCGGCAGCAGTCAACTCGCTCGACTGGCAGTCGCCGAGGTCGAGGCGTTGACCGGCAAAGCGGTGTTCCTGCTCAAGGGCGGCACGGCCAGCTGGATCGCCGCGCAACAGCCTCTTGAGGAAGGCGAAACCCGCCTCGCTTCGCCACGCATCGATCGCTATCGCCGTCCTTATGAAGGCACCGACAACCCGCGCGAAGCGATGCAGGCCTACCTTGATTGGGAGTTTGGACTGGTCGACCAGTTGGCCCGCGACGGCACCCACGGCTTCTTCGTGATCTAACCCCCACCCGTAGCAGCTGCCGAGCCTGCGAGGCTGCGTCCGGCTGCGAAGCAGTCGTCGATCCCGGAACGTTGTGTTTCTGACACACCGCGTCGCCTGAATTTACGACTGCTGCGTAGCCGGACGCAGCCTCGCACGCTCGGCAGTTGCTACGGGGCTGTGTTACCCCCCCCACATCCGACCCCTCTCCAGGTGGAGGCTGAACAGGCAATCTTCCAGGAATTGGTGTCATGCGTTCATCCAGCCCCCGAGTGAAATACGACTATTACGCCGCTGCTGCCTTGAGTTTGCTGGCAGCGAGCATTCAGGCTCATGCCGAGAGCAGTGAGCCGGACAAGACCCTCAACACCGTGGTGGTGACCGGTAACCGCGGCAATCAGCAGCGCACCATCACCGACAGCCCCTCGCCCATCGATGTAATCAGCGCCGAGCAACTGCAAGCCAGCGGCAAGGTCGGCATCAAGGAACTGCTGGCCCGTTTGCTGCCCTCGTTCAACCTACCGGCGATCAACGGCGGTGGCACGTCGTGGTCGGTTCGCGGCGTGACCATGCGCGGCCTGTCGGGTGATCAAGTGCTGGTGTTGGTGAACGGCAAGCGCCGACACAACACGGCGTTGATCAACAACCTCGCGCGCATCGGCACCGCCGCCGTGCCGGTCAACCTGGACCTGATTCCGGTCTCGGCAATCGACCATATTGAAGTGCTGCGCGACGGTGCCTCCGCGCAATACGGCTCGGACGCCATTGCCGGGGTGATCAACATCATCCTCAAGGAAAATGACAGCGGCGGCAGTGCCGAAACGTCGTTCGGGCGCTATGACAGCGGCGACGGCGACACGGTGCACCAGACCATCAACTACGGCCTGGCGCTGCCGAACGACGGTTTCGCCAACCTGGCGCTCGACAGCAAGGAGCAAGAGCCGTTCGACCGCAGCGGCAGTGCCACAGGCAACCTGTATTCATCGCCGGGGTTTCCCGACAGCCGCGACCAGACCGTCAACCGCCACGGCTGGAACCCCAGTTATGGCTTGGGACGCGAGAAGGTCACCAACGTCAGCTACAACCTCGAATTGCCCTTACACGACGATTTGCGCTTCTACTCGTTTTCCACCGCCAGCTACATGGAAACCACCAAGGTCACCGGCAACTATCGACCCAACGATATCTATTCCCTGGCGGGCGACCCCGATACTCCCTACCCCGACGGCGTCCACGCCCAACGTCGCAATCGCACCAAAGACTTTCAGATCGCGGGCGGTTTCAAGGGCGAGGTCGGTGGCTGGAACTATGACGCCAGTTCCACCTGGGGCGAAGACGACTCGACACTCAATGCCAGCACCACGCTCAACCCGTCCTGGGGGCCGACCAGCCCCACCTCGTTCCATCTGGCCTCGCAAATCTTCGATCAGTGGACCAACAATCTCGACTTCAACCGCGGCTTCGACATTGGCCTGAAAAATCCGCTGCAAACGGCGTTCGGCTTCGAATACCGCTGGGAGAAATACCAGATCGAACCTGGCGACTATGCCTCCTATACCCCCGGCAACTACGTCATTCCCAGCGGACCGTTTGCCGGCAGAACCCCGTTACCCGGCCTCGCCTCCTACAACGGCACCAGCCCGGCGGACGCCGGCGAAATCAGTCGCAGCAACGTCGCCAGTTATGTCGACCTGGGCCTGGACGTGACGGACAAATGGTATGTCGGTACGGCGGCGCGCTACGAGCGCTACACCCAGGACATCGGCAGCACCTGGAGCGGCAAGTTCTCGACGCGCTATGCCTTTACCGACGCCTTTGCCCTGCGCGGCACAATCAATAACGGCTTCCGCGCGCCATCGCTGGCGCAAACCATTTATGCCTCGTCGACCTTCACTTCGGGCGGCGTCGTCAATGGTCAGCAGGTCTCGGTGCCGGTCAAGGTGCTGCCGGTGGACACGCCCGAGGCCCAGGCTCTGGGCGCGGAAAAACTCAAACCGGAAAAGTCCCTGAACTACAGCGTCGGCTTCACCTACGAGCCCACGCCGAACTATCGGCTGACCACCGACCTCTATCAGATCGACATCCGCGACCGCATCGTTTCCACCAGTCTGCTGGGCGGCCCGGCGGTGTCGCAGATTCTCGCTGCCAACGGCTTGTCGCCCGGTCTGTTCGCCCAGTACTACACCAACGCGGTCGACACCCGTACCCGCGGCATCGACATCATCAACGAGTATCGCCAGCAACTGGATGAGTACGGCCAGGTTCGCTGGAGCGCCGCCTACAACTGGAACCAGACCAAAATCGACAAGCTGCAGGACAGCCCACCGCAACTCAGCGGCTCGAACCTGCAACTGTTCGACCGACGCCTGCAAAAAGATCTGACCGTCGCCACGCCGCAATCGAAACTGATCCTGGCCGCCAACTGGAAAGTCACCGACTACAACCTCAACCTGGCGCTCACCCGCTTCGGCAGTTACATCGAGGGCGATAACAATCCGGCGAACGACCGCAAGTTCAGCGCCAAGTGGATCACCGACCTGGATGCCGCCTACGAGCTGACCAAGCACCTGACCGTCGCATTGGGCGCGAACAACGTGTTCAACGTGTACCCGGACAAAAACGGCATTCAGGACTGGGGCGGCGGCTACAAGTACGGGCAGTTCTCGCCGTTTGGTTTTGGCGGCGCCTATTACTACACACGGCTGGCTTACAACTTCTGACAGCCACTCAGGCGTGCAGACCGTAGCAGCTGCCAAAGGCTGCTACGGTAGCGAAGTGACATTAAATGCATTTATTTAATAATCATCATCATGATAATCAGCTAACTTCATAATTAGCATATAACCATAAAGAATTTCACAGACGATTCTTATAGAGATAACTTCAAACCTAGACCGACCCCTTCTCCAGGCGGAGGCCACACGAAGCGCAACAACTTTCGCCTGGAGTTACCCCATGTCAGCAAAATCCCTGTTGTTGAGCCTCTTTTGCACCCTCGGCTTCGCCGCATCCAGCCACGCCGCCGACCTGCAACCGCTGCTGGTTGCCAATCAGAAATCCACGATCAAAGTGCTGCTGGAGGTGTCCGGCGAACTGAAGAACGTGCCCTACGACATCCAGTTTTCCGAGTTCCCCGCCGCCGCCCCTCTCGGTGAAGCGCTGAATGCCGGCGCCGTGGACATCGGTGCGCTGGGCGATGCGCCTTACGTGTTCGCCCTCGGCGCCGGTGCGCCGATCAAGGTCGTCAGCATTGTGCATGCCGAGGGTCGCTACACCACCGCCATCCTCGCGCCCAAGGATTCACCGCTGAACAACGCCAGCGACCTGAAGGGCAAACGCATCGTCACCACCCGCGGTTCCATCGGCCATTTCCTGGCGATCAAAGCCCTGCGCAGCGCCGGTTTGAGCACCCAGGACGTGCAGTTCATCTACCTGCTGCCGAGCGAATCGCGAATCCTGCTGGACAACGGCAGCGCGGACGCCTGGTCGACCTGGGATCCCTACACCACCATTTCCACCACCCAGAATCAGGCCAAGGTGCTGGTCAGCGGCGAAAAACTGCTGACCAATCATCTGTACTTCGCCGCTACCAGCCAGGCCATCGCCTACAAGCGCCAGCAACTAGACGACTTCATCGCCCGGGTCGATCGCGCCTATCGCTGGACCAACGCCCATCCCGAGGAATATGCCGCCGCCCAGGCGCGCGTCACCGGCCTGCCGCTGGACGTGCACATCGCCGTGGCCAAGGGCACGCACATGCAACCGGTGCAGATTGACGACCAGGTCATCGGCGGCCTGCAAACCACCGCCGACATCTACCAGCAAGAAGGCATTCTCAACAAACACATCGACGTCTCCCAAGGCTTCGACAAGAGCTTCAACGCCAAGCGTGCCCCACTCAATCAGGCATCCCGCTAACGCTGCGACGGATAAAGGAGAAACACCATGAGCAAACAACGCCAACTGAAACTCGGTGCAATGGTCCATGGCGTCGGTCACGGATGGGGCGAATGGCGCCACCCGCAGGCTCAGCCTAACGCCAGCGTGAACTTTGGTTTCTACCAGCAGCAGGCGCATCTGGCCGAGGCCGCCAAGTTCGATTTCGTGTTTATCGCCGACAGCCTGCACATCCACGCGAAGTCCAGCCCGCATTACCTCAATCGCTTCGAGCCACTGACCATTCTTTCGGCATTGGCCGCCACGACCCACAACATCGGCCTGGTGGCGACCGTCACCGTCAGCTACACCGAACCGTTCCAGGTCGCCCGCCAGTTCGCTTCGCTGGACCACATCAGCGGCGGGCGCGCCGGCTGGAACGTGGTGACATCGTGGCTCAGCGGCACTGCCGACAACTTCGGCAAGACCGAACACCCGCCCCACGCCGTGCGCTACCGCATCGCCAAAGAGCACGTGAATGTGGTCAAGGGCCTGTGGGACTCCTGGGAAGACGATGCCTTCGCCTATGACAAGCAAAGCGGCGAGTTCTTTACCCCTGGCAAACTGCATGCACTGGAGCACAAGGGCGAGTTCTTCTCGGTGAAAGGTCCGCTCAACATCTCCCGTTCGCAGCAAGGCCAGCCCGTGATTTTCCAGGCCGGCACCTCTGAGGCCGGGCGCAATTTTGCGGCGGAAAACTCCGATGCGATTTTCGTCAGCCCTGAAGGTTTCGACGATGCGCGCGCCTACTACCAAGACCTGAAAAAACGCGCTGCCGACTTCGGTCGCGACCCGCTGCAACTGTCGATCCTGCCGGGCATCCGTCCGATTGTCGGCCGCGACGAAGCTGAAGTGCAAAGCCGTTACCAGCAAGCCGTGGAGTTGGTGACCATCGAGGACGCCATCGTCGCCCTCGGCCGTCCATTCAACGACCATGACTTCAGCCAATACCCACTGGATGAACCGTTCCCCGAGTTGGGCGATTTGGGCTCGAACAGCCAGAAAGGCGGATCGGACCGGATCAAGCAACTGGCCAAGGACGAAGGCCTGAGCTTGCGTGAAGTGGCGTTGCGTTTCTCAAGGCCACGCCGAGACTTTGTCGGCACGCCCGAGCAAGTCGCCGACGCCCTTCAGAAATGGTTCGAACAAGGCGCGGCAGACGGTTTCATCATCAACTCGCTGCTGCCCGATGGTCTGCAATATTTCACCGAACTGGTGGTGCCGGTTCTGCAGCAACGCGGCCTGTTCCGCGACGAATACAGCGGCAGCACTTTGCGCGATAACTTCGGCCTGCCAGTGCCTGCCAACCGTCACGCACAAATCACCGAAGTCCGGGAAGAAAGCGAGGCACTGGCATGAGCGAATCCCTCAATCAACTGCTGGCGGATTTGCACGCGCAACGTGTGGCGACCTGGGAACCCGCGGCCCTGCAGATCAATATCGACCAGCGCCAACGCCTGGTGAACGAGGCCAGGACCGAAGACTTCGTCAGGGCTGGCGACACACTTGAGCCCTTCACTTTGTTGAAGGTCGAAGGTGGCAGCCTGAACCGTAACCAGTTGCTGGCCAAGGGGCCGGCGGTGCTGATTTTCTTCCGCTTCGCCGGTTGCCCGGCCTGCAACATTGCCCTGCCTTATTACCAGCGTCAGCTCTATGCGCCACTGCGCGCATTGGGTGTGCCGCTGGTGGCGGTCAGCCCGCAAGTGCCGGAGCGCCTGGTGGAAATAAAGACCCGCCACAACCTTGAGCTGCAAGTGGCCAGCGACCCGGACAATCAACTGGGGCGACGCCTGGGGATTCTCTACAGCTTCGACGAGGCTTCGCGCAACGCCGCGTTGGCCAAGGGCAACAGCATCGGGGAAACCACCGGCACCGGCACCTGGGAGTTGCCGCAACCGACCGTCGTGGTCATCGCCCGGGACGGCAGCGTGGCCTTCGCCGAGGTCAGCCCGGACTGGCTGGTGCGCACCGAAGCCGCGCCGATACTGCGTGCGGTTGAACACTTGCTCGGACAAACACCCGTGCAAATCGCCATCTGACAAGAGCCTGACCATGACGAAAAAGATCACACAGGGACAGTTCAATCGTCGCGGCTTTCTCACGGCCAGCTCGATTGCCATTGGTGCGCTGGGGCTGTCCTCACTCGGGCTGACGTCCCGTGCATTCGCCAAAGCCAACAGCCTTTCGGACCTGACCCTGGGCGTCGCCACATACCGCGGCCAGGACTCGTACTTCACCGAAGACGCCGGTACCGCCAATACGCCTTACAAGGTCGAGTATGCGGAATTCGCCGGCGGCAACCTGATCGTCGAAGCGCTGGCCTCGGGCAGTCTGGACGTGGGCGGGATGAGTGAAATCCCGCCGATCTTTTCGATCCAGAGTCACCGTCAACCGAAGCTGGTCGCGGTGCTGCAAGGCGACGTGAACAATCAAGTGTTCCTGATTCCCAAGGACTCGAAGATCGAATCGGTCGGGCAATTGCGCGGCAAACGGGTGGGTTACGTGCGCTCCACCACCTCGCACTACTTTCTGATCAAGGCCTTGAAGGAACAGGGCCTGACCATGAAGGACATCACCGCAGTGGCGCTCACGCCTCAGGACGGCTTCAGCGCTTTCCAGAGCGGGCAACTCGATGCCTGGGTGATCTACGGCGTGTTCATTCAGCTGGCGAAATTCCGCAGTGGTGCGCGCGTGCTGAAAACCGCGCTGGGTTATTTGTCCGGCAACTACCTGATCGCGGCGCGCCCCGCTGCGCTGGAAGACCCGCTGCGCAAGCAGGCCATTCAGGACTACCTGCAACGCCAGGCGCGCACGCTGGAATGGATCAACAACAACCCCGAACCCTGGGCCGCCAAATCCGCGCAGTTGCTGGGCGTCGACAAAAGCGTGTTCCTCGACATGTACAACAACCGCAGCCAGTCCTCGCGAATCATCGAAGTGAACGACCAGGCCATCGCCTCGCAACAGGAAGTGGCGGACCTGTTTTTCGACGCCGGTGTGTTGAGCGAACGGCTCGATGTCAGCCCGCTGTGGGACAAAAACTTTCCGTTGCTGCCGTTATGAGTCAGGCCGAACCCTGACCCTGTAGGAGCTGCCGAAGGCTGCGATCTTTTGATGTTGTTTTTAAAAGATCGCAGCCTTCGGCAGCTCCTACAGGGATTGTGCTGCGCTCACTTGCGGCTCTCATCTTTTTTGATCGAGTGAAATCACCATGAGTCTTTCATCCCAACACCCGCCCCTGCTGCGCTCGGTCGAAGTGGCCAACTTCGAGGCGTTGCTTGAAGGCATCAGCGAACAGCTGGCCGCGACCGCGCACATTTATGACGAGAGCGGCGACTTTCCCCATGACAACTTCAAGCTGTTGCAGGAGCACGGTCTGCTTGCGTTGACCGCGCCCAAAGCGTTCGGCGGTGGCGGCGCTAGCCTGGCACAGGCGCGCAAGGCTATCGGCGCAATCGCCAAAGGTGAGCCTTCGACGGCGTTGATTCTGGTGATGCAGTACCTGCAACACTCGCGCCTGCAAGACAACCGCAACTGGCCCGAAGCGTTACGCGTGCAGGTGGCGCGGGACGCCGTCGAGCATGGCGCACTGATCAACGCGTTGCGCGTCGAACCTGATCTCGGCACCCCGGCTCGCGGCGGTCTGCCCGCGACGGTGGCGAGACGCACGTCGGCTGGCTGGCGGATCAGCGGCCGCAAAATCTACTCCACCGGCAGCCATGGCCTGAGCTGGTTCAGCGTCTGGGCGCGCAGCAGCGACGAGGACCCGCTGGTCGGTGCCTGGCTGGTGCACAAGGACACGCCGGGCATCAGCATCATCGAGGACTGGGACCATCTCGGCATGCGCGCCACGTGCAGCCATGAAGTGGTGTTCGACAACGTGCTTGTGCCGCTGGATCACGCGGTCAGCGTCAGTCGCTGGAGCGCGCCGCAAGCCGAACTCGATGGCGATGGTTTTCTATGGATGTCGGTGTTGCTGTCCTCGGTCTACGACGGCGTTGCCCAAGCCGCCCGCGACTGGCTGGTGCAGTGGCTGGAAACCCGCGCGCCGTCCAACCTTGGCGCCCCGCTGTCGACCCTGCCGCGCTTTCAGGAAACCGTCGGCCACATCGACACGTTGCTGTTTGCCAACCGCAGTCTGCTCGACGCCGCCGCCGAGGGCCACACCTCAGCCAGCAACGCGGCGCAACTTAAGTATCTGGTGACCGGCAACGCGATTCGCGCCGTCGAGCTGGCCATCGAAGCGTCCGGCAACCCGGGGCTGTCACGAAGCAATCCGCTGCAACGGCATTACCGCGACGTGTTGTGCAGCCGCGTCCACACCCCGCAAAACGACGCCATCCTGCAAGGCGTCGGCAAAGCCGTATTCGCCCAGCGCCAGATCAAGGAACGCCCATGAGTCAGCTTGTCATCGCCAGCCAACTGGATGAAGACTTCAACGAAGTAATCCGCCAGCGCCTCAGTCAAACCCATCCCGAGGCCCGCGTCATTGGCGTACCGGCCGGTGTGCCGAGCGACCTGCCGGGGGAAGTCAGCATCCTGCTCGCGCGGCCCATCAATGTGCGCGGCTATCAGGCACCGGACACACCGCCACCGGGCTGGCCCTATGGGCTGCAATGGATTCAAGTGGTGTCTTCGGGCATCGACTTCTACCCGCAATGGTTGTTCAACGGTCCACCCGTGAGCACCTCGCGGGGCAGCGCAGCGGAAAATATCGCCGAGTTCGCCTTGGCCGCGATCTTCGCCGCAGCCAAGCATCTGCCGGACATTTGGGTGCATGACGCGCAATGGAATTTCACGGTGCTGACACCGCTCAAGGGCACCACGCTGGGGATACTCGGTTTTGGTGCGATTGGCCGCAGCCTGGCGACCAAGGCGCATGCGTTGGGCATCAATGTAGTGGCGCTGCGTCAGAGCCAAACGCCGTTCGAGGTTGAAGGGGTGGAAGCGGCGCGAGATATCCATGAGTTGTTTGCGCGCGCCGATCATCTGGTGCTGGCCGCACCGTTGACCGAGGCCACTCGGCATATCGTCGGCAGTGCAGTGCTCGCCAGCGCCAAGCCGGGGCTGCACCTGATCAACATCGCCCGGGGCGGGTTGCTTGACCATGGGGCGTTGCTAGAGGCGCTGGACAGCGGGCGCATCGGCCTGGCTTCGCTGGACGTCACCGAGCCCGAACCCTTGCCGGACGGCCATCCCCTCTACAGCCATCCGCGGGTGCGCCTGTCGCCCCATACCTCGGCGATCTCCAGCAACAGCCGCCACGAGATCGCCGACAGCTTCCTGGCCAACCTCGAACGTTTCCTCAATGGTCTGACGCTGGAGAATCAGGCGAACGTTCAGCGCGGGTATTGATCCTCACCCCACCCACCCATACACAACCCCTGTGGGAGCTAGCCTGCTAGCGATGAGGCATTCAGTTTCAACATTTATGTTGGCTGACAGACCGCAATCGCCAGCAGGCTGGCTCCCACATTGGTTATGGGCACTCGTCAAAAATAACATCAGCTTTGCGCATTTAAATTATTAACTTAATGCCTACTTTTTATAATTAACTTATAACTAATCGGACTTTTACAGCAGCTACTTATATAAATATTGTTACAACCATCACCGACCCCTGACCAGGTGGAGGCCCACGGAACGACAGATTTTCCGGCCGACACCACTCCACGGTCACCGCTGAACCCAAACCAGAAACCGGCTCAAGCCACCGCCGCCACGGTTCTCAAACCCTGGCCCCGGCAACGCTTTGCCGAAAAAAACCGACAACGCCAACACAGTACCTGGGGATCACCATGCACAGCACTTTCCATTCAAACCGTCTGACGCTGGCCGTGTCGCTGGCACTGTTCGGCTTGTCGGCCCACGCCGAAGAAAACACCAAGGATGGTGCCCTCCCCGTCGTCACCGTCACCGCCGAACACCACAGCGAAGATCTGCAAAAAACCCCGCTGGCGATTTCCGCTTTCGATGAAAAAGCCCTCGAAGACAAGCAGATCAAAAGCATCCGCGATCTCTCCGGGCAGGTGCCGAACCTGACCCTCAGCCGCCAGTCGATCTCCTACAGCGCGCAGACCTATGGGATTCGCGGCATCGGTGAAACCGACCCGATCCAGGAATCAGCCGTCGCGGTCTACGCCGATGACCTGTACATCCCGCGGGCCATTTCTTCGATGCTCGACTTCAACGACGTCGAGCGCGTCGAAGTGCTGCGGGGCCCACAAGGCACGCTTTATGGACGCAACAGCAGCGCCGGGGCGATCCGCGTGATCACCCGCGATCCGACCCAGGAAACCCGTGGCTTCTTCGAACTCGGCGCCGGTGACTACAACGCGCAGAACGGCCGCCTGCTGATCAGCGGGCCACTGGTGGACAACGCGTTGTTCGGCAGCTTCTCGGCAATCCGCTTGACCCGTGACGGCACCGTCTCCGACCCGACACGCGGCTCGGACGTGAACAACATCGACATCCAGTCTTACCGCGGCAAGCTGCGCTACAACCCGGATGACTCGCCCTGGGATGTGCAGCTGACCCTGGCCGGCACCTTCGACCGTGGTGACACCACCAGCTACACGCCGTTCGACGCCAATGGCCGCTTCGACAAATTCAAAAGCTACAGCAGCCTCAATCCGAAAAACCGCCTGGACCAAGGCAGCTCGGTGCTGCGCGCCATCTACGCCATCGACGATCACTTGAACATCAAATCGGTGACCGCTTATTCGGCGTTCCATCAGCCGGTGAACTATGACAATTCCGGTCAGGCGGCACTGATCCAGAACAACCTGATTCTCTACAAGCAGGATTACGCCACCCAGGAACTGCAACTCAATGGCGACTACGACGATTTCAGTTTCAGCACCGGCCTGTACCTGTACCGCGAAACCTTCGATGCCGACCGCGACAACCTCACCTACTCCGTGGCGCGCAACCGGGTCATTGGCCAGGGCCAATACAGCACGACCAACACCGAAAGCTACGCCCTGTATGGCCAGGGCAGTTACAAGGTCACGCCAAAGCTGTCGCTGATCGCGGGGCTGCGGTTCACCCGCGAGCACAAGAACTTCGATTACACCAACTACGCCATCACCACCGACCGGCAGATCACCGGCACCAACTTCAGCGCCGATTCGAGCAAGTCGTGGCAATCCACCAGCCCGAAAATCGGCTTCGAATACGCCTGGACGCCGAACCTCAACCAGTACGCTTACGTGGCCAAAGGGTTCAAGGCTGGCGGCTATGACAACCGCGCACCGACGCAGGCAGCGGCGGAACAGGCGTTCTCGCCGGAAGACGTGACCACTTGGGAAACAGGCTTCAAGGGTGACTTCTTCGACCGTCGCCTGCGCGCCAACCTGGCGCTGTTCTACAACGACTACGACGACCTGCAAACCAACGCCTATGACCCGGCGCTGGGTGTGAGCCTGCGGACCAACGTCGGCCAGGCGCACACCTACGGCGTCGAGCTGGAAACCCTGACCGCGCTGACCCGCGACCTGCAACTGACCGCCAACATCGGCTATCTGCAAAGCCAGTACGACGACTTCGAAAATGCCAGCGGTGCCGGCGTCGATGCCAACGGCAAGCAGTTGGTGTTCTCGCCGAAATGGAACGCCAGTGTCGGCCTCAACTACACCATCCCGGCCGGTTTGCCCGGCGACTGGCTGGTCGGCACAGACGCGCAGTTCCAGACCAAGTCCTACGCCAACGCACTGAACGATGACATCCAGGAAATCCCCAAGCAGACCTTCTGGAACGCCAACACCCGCTACATCTCCGGCGACGGCCACTGGACCACCACGCTGTCGGTGAAAAACCTGCTCGATCGCGCCTACCCGCAATCGGTCGGCTACGTGCCCTCCAGTGGCGCCCGTTACTACGCGATCAACGATCCGCGAACCCTCTTGCTGTCCGTGCGCTACGACCTCTGATTCCCAAATCCCCCCTGTAGGAGCTGCCGCAGGCTGCGATCTTTTGATGTTGCCTTTCAAGACCAAGATCAAAAGATCGCAGCCTGCGGCAGCTCCTACAGGGAATCTACAAAGCAAGATCTAAGGAGCATCACTATGGCTTTCACTCGCAGGGAACTGATTTCCCGCATTGCCGCCGTCGGTGGCTATTCCGCCGCTGTCAGCGCCCTCGGTGCGCTGGGGCTGACGCCTCAGGCCGTGGCGTCGACGTTCAATCCGTTGCAACTGGGCAGCAGTGGCAAAGGCAAACATGTGGTGATTGTCGGTGCCGGGATTTCCGGTCTGGTCAGCGCCTATGAGCTGCGCAAGGCGGGTTTCACCGTGACCATTCTTGAAGCCCGGGAACGGGTCGGTGGACGCAACTGGACATTGCGTCGGGGCAGCAAAATCGACTTCGACGACGGTGTCAGCCAGACCGTCGACTTTGATGACGGGCAGTTTTTCAACGCCGGCCCCGCACGCATTCCCAGCCACCACCAGACCATCCTCGGCTACTGCCGTGAGTTGGGTGTAGAGCTGCAAGTGCTGGTCAACAGCAGCCGCAACGCTCTGGCCTTGCCGGACCCGAAACAACCGGCGTTCCAGTTGCGCCAAGCGGTCAATGACACCCGCGGACAACTGTCTGAACTACTGGCGCGGACCGTCAGCCGCAAAGCCCTGGATCAGGATTTGACCGCCGACGACCGTCAGGCGCTGTTGAATTTCCTCAAGGTCTATGGCGACCTCAATGCCGATTTCAAATACAAGGGTTCGGTGCGTTCGGGCTATACACGAGTGCCCGGTGCCGGTGATCAGACCGGCATCACCCGCGCCCCGCTGGAACTGCAAACCCTGCTCAACCCCAAACTTTGGGGCGCGTTGGTGTTCGATGAAATTCCGGAGTTTTCCTCGACCATGTTCCAGCCGGTCGGTGGCATGGACCGCATTCCCTATGCGTTCTATGACAAGGTCAAAGACGCGGTGCGCTTCAATGCCGAGGTCAGCGATATCCAGACCGCAGAACTTGGCAGCCGCATCACCTACCGCGATCGCAAGACCGGCGCCACGCAAACCCTGAACGCCGATTACGCCATCGTCACGGTGCCGCTGCCGTTGCTGGCCAAGCTGCCGAGCAACTTCAGCCAGCCGTTCAAACAAGCGATCCTCACCGCGCAAAGCGATCAGGCGAACAAGGTGGCCTGGCAGTCGCCACGATTCTGGGAAACCGATTTCAACATCTACGGCGGCCTCTCTTACCTCGACCATGAAGTCAAAGGCCTGTGGTATCCCAGCGATCGTCTCAACAGCGCCCAAGGCATTCTGGTGGCGGCTTACAACACCAGCGAATCGGCCCAGGCCTTCAGCAGGAAATCCCTCGCCGAACAATTCGCCTCCTCCCGCCAAGCCGTGGAGCTGCTGCATCCCGGACACAGCAGCAAGCTGCAAAAACCGGTGGCCATCAACTGGGCCAAGGTGCCGTTCAGCAAAGGTCCGTGGATCGTCAACGACGAGGTCGGCGAAAGCGCCTACCAGATTCTCAATGAACCCCAAGGCCGCACCTATCTGGCCAGCGATGCCCTGGCCCATGGCGGTGTCGGCATCTGGCAGAACAGCGCCGCCGACTCGGCCCGGCGCATCGTTTCGTTGATCGGCCGACATGCCGAACGCAACCAACCGGGCGTTGCCGCCTGACTCATTCAATACAAGGACTGAACGATGAAAACCATCACATTGCTGACAGGACTGCTCATGACCGCCACCGCCTTCGCCAGCCACGCCGACGAGATCAAACGCGTCGCCTTGCCCAACTCGAATTTCCCGATCTCGCTGGCGGTGTCGGTACCGGCACAAACTGAACTGCTGTTCGTCAGTGGTCTTTTGGCCGACCTGCACGACCCGAAAGCGCCAAAGGATTCCTTTGCCGCCTACGGCGATACCGCGACCCAGACCACCTCGATCATCAACAAACTCAAAGGTGTCTTGGAGAGCCAGGGCCTGGGGCTCGGCGATGTGATTCAACTGCGGGTGTTCCTGGTGGGTGACCCGGCCAAGGGCGGCAAGCTGGATTTTGCCGGACTGCAGGAAGGCTATACGCCGTTCTTCGGCAGCAGCGCGCAGCCGAACAAACCGGCACGCACCGCCATTCAGGTGGTGGCCCTGCCGCTGCCTGGCGGCCTGGTTGAAATCGAGGCCGTCGCCGCTCGCAAGAAGTGACACGGAATTCACCCGCCATTCAGGAGCTTCACGTTCATGCTCAACTGCCCAGCGCGCCGAACGGCGCCGCCCTATCGTCCCTTGTTAGTCCCGCTGTCCATTGCCTGCGGCCTCGCCTCGTTCAGCCTGGAGGCCGCTGAAACCAGTTCGCCGACCCTCAATACCGTAGTCGTCACCGGCAACCGTGGCGCCGAACAACGCACCGTCACCACCAGCCCGACGCCGATTGACGTGGTGACTGGCGACCAACTGCGCGCGGTCGGCAAACCGAGCCTGTTGGAAGCACTGAGTAAATTCATTCCGTCGTTCAACCTGCCAGACCGGGCGGGTTGGGATGCCAGCGGCGTGGTGCGTTCGGCGACCCTGCGCGGCCTGACCGCCTCCCACGTGCTGGTGCTGGTCAACGGCAAGCGCCGCCATACCAGCGCGACGCTGAACATCAACGGCATCAACAGTGGCGCAGCGCCCAGCGATCTCGACCTGATCCCGGTGGCCTCCATCGATCACATCGAAGTGCTGCGCGACGGCGCTGCCGCGCAATACGGATCGGATGCGATCTCCGGGGTGATCAACATCATCCTCAAGCAAACCACTGGCGGCAGTTCCGACACCACGCTGGGCCAGAACTACGACGGCAAGCGCGGCACCGCCACGGAGGCGCTCAATTACGGTTTTGAAGTCGGCAAGGCCGGCGTGCTCAACGTCTCGCTCGACACCCGATATCAGGAGCGTGACAACAAGGCCGGCAGCAACGGCTACAGTTCGCATTACTATCCACAAGCGGACGGCTCACCCGACCCGCGCGAAGCCACGGCCAGCCATCACACCTACAAAGGCTATGGCCTGCCGCGCAGCCAGTTGGCGGATGTCGCCTACAACCTCGACCTGCCGCTGAACGACGCCGTCACGCTCTACTCGTTCTCGACCCTGGCCACCCGCGAAAACAACGACGGCCAGAACTTCCGCCTGCCCAACGGGCGCAACACCATCACCACTGGCCCCAACGGTTTCCCCGACGGCTACAGCCCTTACTGGCTGGTCAACGAGACCGACTTCCAGTCAGCCTTCGGCGCCCGCGGCGACGACATCGGTATCGGCGGTTGGGCCTGGGACCTGAGCAGCACCTATGGCCGCAACTACGCTAAGCAACGCACCTACGACAACCAGAACCCGTCACTGGGGGAAAACACGCCGAACAAATTTACCTCGGGCATCTACATCGCCGATCAATGGACCAGCAACGTCGACCTGAAAAACAGCTACGACATCGGCCTGGCCAAGCCACTGGATGTCGCCTTCGGTTTCGAGCATCGACGCGATGGCTACGAGACGCGCGCCGGCTCCGAAGCTTCTTACATCGATGGCGGCTACGTGTTCCCCGTCGGCCATCCCCGCGCCGGACAACGCCCCGATCCCGGCGCGCAGGTCACCAACGGCATCACCCCTGACGACGAGCAAAAAGTCAGCCGCAACAACGTCGCCACTTACATCGACCTGGGCTTCTACCCCGTTGAACAGTGGTACCTGGGCGTCGCTGCGCGATACGAGCACTACAACGAAGGCGTGGGCAGCACGCGCAGCGGCAAGCTCAGCACCCGCTATGAGTTCAACCCGGTGTTTTCGGTGCGCGGCACCATCAGCAACGGCTTCCGAGCGCCGTCACTGGCCAACGAAGTCTTCACCGCACGCTCGACCGGTTTCGACACCATCAATGGCGTCTACCAGTCCTACAACTACGTGATTCTGCCGGTGGATTCGGCGGGCGCACAGGCCCTCGGGGCCGAGTCCTTGAAGCCGGAACGCTCGACCAACTTCAGCCTCGGATTCGCCCTGACACCCAGCGAAGACCTGAGCCTGACCGTGGACGGCTACGTGATCAACCTGCGCGATCGCCTGGTACTCAGCGAACGCTTCCAGGGCCCGGGTGTTGCGTCCCTGCTCGACAGCATCGGCGTACCCGCCACCGCCGGCGCGCAGTACTTCACCAACGGCGCCAGCACGCGCACCTCCGGGGTCGATGTGGTGGGTAACTATCGGCAGAACCTGAACAGTTTCGGCACGGTGCGATGGACCGCCGCGCTGAACTACAACCACACGCAAATTCTCAGCGTCAACGAAACCCCGGCGCAACTCACGGCCCTCAATAGCGGCTACCAGTTGATGGGACGCCAGGCTCGCGCGCTGATCACCAAGACCTCCCCCAGCAGCAAAGCAATCTTCTCCGCCGATTGGGCGATTCACGACTTCGATGTCAACTTGCGGCTGACCCGTTACGGCACTTACACCGAGGTCAACAGCTCCGCCGACCCGAGCCTCGACCGCGACTATTCCGCGAAATGGATCACCGACCTCGATGTCGCCTACGCCCTGACCAAACAACTGACCGTCGCCGTTGGCGCCCAGAATCTGTTCGACAAATACCCCGATCACATCGGCGTGCCCAACTCTTCGTTCGGCGATAACTGGGGCAGTTACTCGCCCTTCGGTTTCACCGGCGGCTACTACTACACGCGCTTGCAGTATGCGTTCTGAGGCCCGTGCATAAGCCACTAAGCTAATGCTAATAAATTATTTATAAATTGTTTTTTAGAACCATATGCTTGATTGCAGATAGCCCTTCTTTCTTGCCGAATAGCGAGCGTGCCATGTCAAAACCCATCAACGATGCTCAAGCGAAATTCCGTCGTCCACTGCTGACCGGACTGGTCGTGGCCTTGGCCCTGTCTTTTGCATTGCCGTCCCAGGCTCGGGAAACGCTGCGGATCGGTTACCAAAAATCGTCGACCCTCATCACCCTGCTGAAGACCCAGGGCACCCTGGATAAAACCCTCGCCGAACAGAACATCGACGTAAGCTGGCATGAGTTTCCCAGCGGCCTGCCGCTGCTGGAGGCGCTGAACGTCGGCAATGTCGACATCAGCGCCGACGTCGCCGACACCGTGCCGATTTTCGCCCAAGCGGCGCAGGCCAAACTCACCTACTTCGCTCAGGAAGCCCCCTCGCCGTCGGCCCAAGCCATCGTCGTGCACAAGGACTCGTCCCTGCATCAATTGGCCGATCTAAAAGGTAAAAAAGTCGCCGTCACCAAAGCCGCCGGCAGCCACTACCTGCTGATCGCCGCTCTGACCAAAGCCGGCCTGGCGTTTTCGGACATCCAACCGGCCTACCTGTCACCCGCCGATGGCCGCGCCGCGTTCGAAAACAACAAAGTCGACGCCTGGGTGACCTGGGAACCCTTCCTCACCAGCGCCCAACAGCAACTGCCCACCCGCACCCTGGCCGACGGCGCCGGCCTGGCCAGCTACAAACGCTACTACCTGACCAGCACCAACTACGCCAAGGCCCACCCGCAAGTACTCAAAGTGGTTTACGACCAACTGGAAAAAACCGGCCACTGGGTAAAAACCAATCCGCGTGACGCCGCCCAGGTGTTGAGCCCATTGTGGGGCAACCTTGGCCTGGAAACGGTCGAGACCGCTAACAGCCATCGCAGCTACAAGGTGCAGCCGGTGAAAAGCGATGAGTTGGGTGAGCAACAGAAAATCGCCGATGCTTTTTTTGCCGCGGGTCTGTTGCCTAAATCGGTGGATGCGAAGGATGTGGGGATTTGGCGACCTTGAGGCGGGAGTGATTGAAGGTGTTTTGCAGTCAAGAAAAGCCCGGCTAAATGCCGGGCTTTAACTTGGTGAAAGTGTGGCGTGCTGCTTCCACGATTAAAGGACGAGGGAGGTATTAATGTCACTCCGACTCCAAATCGGCCTGTATGCGGGCCGCAATGGTTGGCGCCCAGTTCTGGCCAGTAATCTGGTACGTCGAACGTTTTTTGCTAACTATTCGAATCGAATAACTGTCTGCTGATGGTACGACCGGCGTAACAAATAGCCCTACCACCTCTCCCCACGTAGCCATACCAGCGGGCGCTTCAGATTTAATGACTCCTGCTTTTTTGTTCATTTCGACAATTGCCAGGTTAGTGCTCATAGCGCTAATTGAAGATTTCCAAACCTCATTGTAGGACTTATTGGAAACATCAATGGTAATGCCGGTATCAGAAGGCTCAAGGCCATCGACAGTGGAACAAGCAGAGATGCTGAGGATCATTGCACTGGATGCCAAAGCCTTAAAAAAGACATTAATCACGGTAAATTCCTTTTTAACTGGTTACTAGATCATAGACAGTCTGGGTTTTGTTACCAGTAAACCTGTTGGCTGCGTGGTGTTTTGCAACGCAGATCCATTCCCATGCCACCCTGGAACGTTGGCGTGCAGGTTGTGCGGGTTGTCGCTGTTGCTTCCGTACATCACACAATCCGGCTATCGACGTCCAGCCGGCCCGGAGGGATGCCTTGGCGACAGGTGAATTTGAGGCATAAAGAAGCCCGCTTGAGCGGGCAATCGGAATGCTTCGAACTTGTCAGGCACCGGATTCAGGGTCGCTCGCCGGCACGCCGCGCTGCTCCCTTTCGTCTTCATCCTGTTCGTTCATCTGTGGGTCGGCATCAGGATCATCGACGTGCCCATTCCTCCCGGCTTCAGGGTGAGTCGTCTCTGCGTCAGCCATATCTTCATCGACGGGAGATTCATCGTCGGGCGGAAGTGGAACTTCGTAATCGTTCCAGCCCGAGTCATGACCCGTTTCGTTGTCCGTTGTACGTGTTTCGCGTTGTTGTGATTTGTTGCCGGGTGCGCTCTCGTCAATTTCCATGGTGGCTCTCCCTTCTCGTGCACAGTTGATCGGTGCATAAACGTGAGAGCGTCACACCACGATCGAGTGCCCGGTATTGGACAAGCGGTGGGTGATAAGAATGCGGGGTTAAAAGCAGGACCTAGGAGCCCGCCCAACTCTGGCCTAGCAATCCGTGCCTGGTAAAGAGCCAGAGTCAGGCGGGTCATCAGATTCTAGCTGATTGGATCCAATAAATTCAGACTTTTTACTTAATTTAATATCACTTTGACAGTACCCCGCCCTCAACAGGCTCTGGCAGGCGTACAAGAGGTGGCGGCGACGAAGTCAAGATCGCTTGTTGCCCTTGGCCCAGCCAGCAACCATCAAGGCCAAACCGGGAATCCAGAGGCCTGGCGCGGTGATAGCGATGCCGCAGATCACCAGCGGCAGCCCGGTTAAGAACAACGGATTTCGAAACGCCTTTTCCATAGCACTTACTCCTTAAGAACGTATCTCATTACACCACAGTCCCCGATGGCGAACGGTGGTAACGGCAGCAGGTAAGCTCCAGACGCAATGGCATTCACGGCAACGATGATGAATTAAACTCTGGATTTGACCGTAGGGATTGCGATCATGAGTTGGCAAATTAGACAGGCAGTCCTCAGCGACTTCAAATGGTTGGTGCGCGTGGATTCTTTGGCGGAAAACGACCATGGTCGTCGGAGGCAAATTGCAAGAGCTATTAGCAAAAGTGAATGCTGGGTTGCTTGTGATGCGGAAGATCCCGCTGCCCCTGTCGGCTACGGATGCCTGGATAAAAGTTTTTTCGGTGAGTGGTTTGTTCCGCTCGTGGTCGTCTCGAATACACACAGACGATGCGGGATAGGCAGGAAGATCGTTGCTCACTTAGAGCATTGTTCCTCTGCCAAAAAGATCTTTACTTCGACCAACATGTCCAACACACCCATGCGGGAATTGCTCTCGCAGCTTGGATACCAATCTAGCGGTGTAGTGGAGAATCTTGATCCTGGTGATCCGGAGCTGATTTTTATGAAGATTCTTGAAGAGTAGAGATGCCTGCATTTCTCTGAATTCATCTTCATCGATAGCGGCTTACCATTGATGTTCAAATCTTGGGGGGGAGTCCGAGCTCTACGACTTCGGCATCCGCCTGACTCCCGCCCTTGAAGTATGGAATGGGTTCAGCCGGCCAGGCTGAGCAGGTAGCGTTCGACGCCGATGGTAGGCAGAAGGCAGGAAAAGATGTGAAGAACTACCGTCTGTTGTTGGGGGAGATCCTTGATCAACTGGACTGAAGGCCGCCACGGAACTGGGGCTGACATTAAAACTACAAGGCGTCAGAGACTTAGGCGACTTTCAGAGTATCGACAACTACCCGCCCATCAGCCATGAGCTGAAGATACTCGCGCCATTTTTGGAAGGCTTGCTGCTGCCTGGTGGACGCCGCGAGCCACTGAGCGCCACCAATCAGTCCTACTGGGATGGACATCATCTGTTCGATTGCAAGATCAAGTTCATTTGCGAGCTCACGCCCATTCGGCAAATCGAGGATTAGTGGTCGCATAAAAAACCTGTTTTATTTTTTGGGCTTCTTCATCGACTTTTCAATGTGCTGATCGTGCGCCAGCTCCGACGAACGGCTTACCCCAATACCACCTTCTGCCGCCCGGCGCTGGGGCGAGAACGGCACCTCCGTGCCCTTAAGCGTTCCGTAACTACATTCGAAACGTCCAGGTGCCCGGCGAGCAGACCCGCAAACTCGGGTACGTTGATTGGACAGCGTTCAGTCGGTCGACGGCAATGACCTGGTCGCGATGGTATTGAAAGGAGCTGCATGGTGGTCGCACGGGTTATCGACCTAGCATTGATTACCGCGCAGACGCGCACGGATATTCTGAATATGTGGTTTTACGCCAGTTTTGCGCGGGTTTTGCGCAGACACAAAAAAGCCGATCTAGCTGATCGGCTTAAGTGCCTGAATTTAATCAGAAAATATGGTCGGGACGGAGTGATTCGAACACTCGACCCCTAGCACCCCATGCTAGTGCGCTACCGGACTGCGCTACGCCCCGACTAGGCGTGAAACTCGTTCCTCATCTCGAGGAACGCTCAAGAATATATCGCAAGCTTTTGAAA
>Ga0247818_10000015_pt1 | contig 94534 bp, 81 predicted proteins | sample 13C_Glucose_Day1_FD_192424 | JGI IMG/M metagenome (GOLD analysis project Ga0247818, IMG submission 192424) | Soil microbial communities from agricultural site in Penn Yan, New York, United States - 13C_Glucose_Day1 | ecosystem: Environmental > Terrestrial > Soil > Agricultural land | place...
TAGCAGACGTTGGCGAGCTTGTTCGATTTGCTGACCTGCATGGCGATGTGTTCCCGAAAATGAACGATCCAGGCGGCGTATGAACAACCGTACTGGGAATCCTGCGTAATCACACAGGCCTGACGCCTTGAGAGGCAGCACCCATAAATCTGTTTGAATGCGCGTGGTCTGGCTGCCAGACTGGCGTTTGACGAGGCGCAATCATACGTGCCGCCCGATCCGTGGAAAAGGTACAGATCGGGCTTTTTCAGCCGCCGAGGTGTGATGATGGAAAAGTTGGAAAAAACCCTGGAAGAATGGAAGGCCATGCTCGATCCAGAGCAGTACAACGTGTGCCGCCTCAAGGGCACCGAACGACCGTTCTCCGGCAAATACAACGACAGCAAGGTCGACGGGATCTACCACTGCATTTGCTGCAACGAACCGTTGTTCGATTCCAAAACCAAATTCGATTCCGGCTGCGGCTGGCCAAGCTTCTATGCGCCGATCGGCGACAGCGCCATGACCGAAATCCGCGACGTCAGCCACGGCATGATCCGCACCGAAGTGGTCTGCGCCAAATGCGACGCGCATCTGGGCCACGTGTTCCCGGATGGCCCGCCACCCACCGGCCTGCGCTATTGCATCAACTCGGTATGCCTGGACCTGGTGCCACGCTCGTAATGCGAGCCCCGTAGGAGCTGCCGAAGGCTGCGATCTTTTGATCTTGATTTCAAAAAATCAAAAGATCGCAGCCTTCGGCAGCTCCTACAGTTGGTCAGCGTCATGATTATTTAAATTGCACACAATTCAATTGCTCGCTATTTTTGTGCTTCGTCCTTCCAATCGGAAACCTGAACCATGAGCGACAATCTGCTGAGCATCCCTTGCACCACCATCAAGGGCGAGCAAAAGACCCTGGCCGATTTCGCCGGTAAAGCCGTGTTGGTGGTCAATACGGCCAGCAAATGCGGTTTCACCCCGCAGTACAAGGGCCTCGAAGAGCTCTGGCAGACCTACAAGGATCAAGGCCTGGTCGTGCTGGGCTTTCCCTGCAATCAATTCGGCAAGCAGGAGCCAGGGAACGAAGGCGCGATCAGCGAATTTTGCGAGTTGAACTTCGGTGTCAGCTTCCCGCTGTTCAAAAAGATTGAAGTCAATGGTGCAGGTGCTCATCCGCTGTTCGTGCAGTTGAAAAAACGTGCCCCGGGCCTGCTCGGTTCCCAAGGCATCAAGTGGAATTTCACCAAATTCCTGATCGGCAAGGACGGCCAGTTGGTCAAGCGCTTCGCCCCTGCTACCAAGCCGCAGGACCTGAGCCGCGAGATCGAAGCCCTGCTCAAATGAACAGCCTGTCAGTCGATTCGCTGAATCTCGACAGTCAGTTGTGCTTCAAGCTGTACGCCGCTTCGCGCGCAGTGATCCGCGCCTACAAGCCAATGCTCGATCAATTGGGCCTGACCTACCCGCAATACCTGGCCATGCTGGTGTTGTGGGAGTGGCAGGAGTTAGCGCCGGAGCAGCCGACCGTCAAGGCATTGGGCGAACGTCTGGCGCTGGATTCCGGCACGCTGACGCCATTGCTCAAACGGCTGGAGCAGCTGCAGCTGGTTCAGCGCCAACGCTCGGCGCGGGATGAGCGCGAGGTGCACCTGAGCTTGTCGCCCGCCGGTCTGGCCTTGCGCGATCAAGTCGGGCCGCTCAAGGCTCGGTTGTTGTGCGACAGCGGCGTTGACCTCAATCGCCTGAATGACTTGCGTGATGGCCTGGACCACTTGTTGGGACAGATCAAGGCACTGTCGTAGCGGGTACCCACAGGTCCAGCAGCGCGGCCAGTTCTTCGCGGCGGAAGGGTTTGGCCAGGTAGTCGCTCATGCCCGCCGCGCGGCAGCGCTCGCGTTCTTCAGACATCGCGTTGGCGGTCAGGGCGACAATCGGCAGTTGCGGCCAGCGACCGCTGCGACGGATCTGCCGACTGGCCTCATAGCCGTCCATCACCGGCATGTTGCAGTCCATCAACACCAGATCGAATTCGTCTTTTTCCAGTTGATCCAGCGCCTCAACCCCGTGAGCCGCGACCGTCACCTCGCAACCGAGCTTGCCCAGCATGCCTTTGGCCACCAGCTGATTGACCGGGTTGTCTTCGACCAACAGCACGCGGGCGCGGCGCTGCGGGCTGAGGGGGTCGACGGGTGTGTCGCTGACGGTGCTGATTTCCGGTTGCAGGATACGTCGCAAGGTCTGGTGCAGCGCATTGCGTGCCAAGGGCCGCGCTTGTTGCTGCAAGGGGGCCAGGGCGTTGGCTTGTTCGCTGGGCATGAAACTGCCGTAAGCGGTGACCAGCAGAATCGGCGCGGTGAGCGTCGGGCGCAGGTTGAACAGGCATTCGGGGCAATCGGTAATCAGCACGTCGGGATTCAAGCCGAGCAAGGGATCGTCGATGGAGCGTTGCTGATACTCCAGCCCCCAACTCGGCAAGACGCTGCCGAGCATTTCCGCCAGACCACTGCTGGCAGCGGTGATGGCGATGACCTTGCCGCGCATTGGCGTGGGAACCAGGGCGCGGGTGTGGCGGGGCAGGGGCAGTTCGGCGCAGAACTGGCTGCCGAAACCCGCTTCCGAGCTGATGGTCAGGCGCCCCTGCATCGCTTCGCAGAGGTTGTAGGTCAGGGCCAGCCCCAACCCGGTCCCACCGAACTGCCGGGTAATCCCGGCGCCGGCTTGGGTGAACGGCTGGAAGATTTTTACCTGGGCATCCTGGGGGATACCGATGCCGGTGTCACAGACCTCGATTCTCACCCCGTCGCCGAGGCTCGACAGGCGAACGTCGACCCGCCCGAAACGGGTGAACTTGAGGGCGTTGGACAGCAGGTTGCTGACGATCTGCCGGACGCGGGTCGGATCGCCGAGCACCAGTGCCGGAAAGTGCGGATCGATCAGGCAAGTCAGCTCGACACTCGGCGCAGCGTTTTGCGACAGCAGGTTGGCGGTGTCTTCCACCAGCGCGCCGAGGTCGAACGGGATGTGTTCGAGCTCAAGCTGGCCGGCATCGAATTTCGACAGGTCGAGAATATCGTTGAGCAGTTCCACCAGCACTTTGCCCGAGTCGTGGGCGATGGACAGCTGTTGCTGTTGCTCGGCATTCAACGGCCCGTCCAGCGATAACGCGATCATGCCCAACAAGCCATTGAGCGGCGTACGGATTTCGTGGCTCATGTTGGCCAGAAACACCGAACGCGCTTCGGCCATGTCCAGCGCCGTGCTGCGGGCCAGCTCCAGTTCTTGATTGGATTGGCTGAGCCGGGCGTTGATCGCCTTAAGCTCCGCGGTGCGGGCCGAGACGATGTTTTCCAGTTGGCTGAGATAATCGGTCAGGCGGTTTTCGGCATTGCGTCGCTGCTGGATTTCGGTGGTGACGTTTTCAAATTGTTGGTTAGCGACCTTCACCAGTACGCCGATTTCATCGTTGGCATGGCCTGTCGGACATTCCAGGGGCGTGGGTTCGCCGCTGCTCGAATCCCGGCCACTGAGTTCATGGATGATCCGCACCAAGGGTTTGGTCAACATGACATAAAACAGCGTGAGCAATATGCCGCTGAGGATCAGGCTGCGGGCGAAGCCGTTGAGCAACGTCACTTCGGCGCGACGCAGAAACCGGTAACCGAAGGAGTAGGTGTCGACGTCCAGTTGCAACGTGCCGAGGGATTCGTTGGGCAAGTGATCCAGATAGAGGCGGTCCTCGAACTGCCGGTCCGCGCCGAACAGCAGGTCGCTGATCACGCGATAGCCGCTTTGCAGGCCGGGGCGCTTGACGTCGGCCAGCACGTTACCGTTGTTGTCGGTCAGCCTGGCGCCGATGACGGCCGGCGAACGTAGCAGGCCCAGGGTCAGCTCCTGAGCGAGCTCGGCGTCGATGTTGTAGGCGATACGCGAAGCGGGGTTGTGGCTGATTTCCAGCAAAGACAATATTTCACGGTTGATGGAGGCGTCTTCACTGGCATAATCGATGCCTATTTGCAGCAGGCTGAGCAGCATGCCCAGAATGAAACCGACCAGCACGGTAAGCCGGGCTTGCTTGTAAGAAAGCCGGTTGGTGAATTTGATATCCATGGGGTGTTGAACCACTTCCGTTTCCCTTCGCTGCTCAAGCATAGTCGATCATGCATGGATACCGATGTTCTCGCGAGCCCTTGTATAGCGGTGTAATCGCTCATCGAACGCTATGTGTCGGCGCTGTATCGCCATCATTACTGTGAACGTGCCCGAGGAAAAGACGTGGACTCCCGATTGAATGCTTTTCTTGAACGCGCCGATGCCGTTCTGGCGCGAATCGAACCGTTGCTGCCAGCGCCTCGGCAAGCCATTGACTGGACCCATTGCCTGGCTGCGCGCTGGCAGCGCGAAGGCCGCAGCGGTTTTCTGTTGCCGCTGGAAGTCAGCCTCGACATGCGCCTGTCCGACCTGATCGGCGTTGACCGGCAACTGGAACAACTGGGGCGCAACACCCGGCAATTCCTTGATGGCATGCCGGCTAACCACGCCTTGCTCTGGGGTTCACGCGGGACCGGCAAATCGTCGCTCGTGCGGGCATTGCTGGCTGAGCACGCCAAGGGCGGCTTGCGCCTGATCGAGATCGAACGCGATCACCTGGCGGACTTGCCACGCGTGGTGGAGCAGATCGCCAAATTGCCACAACGCTTTGTGCTGTTCTGCGATGACTTGTCGTTCGAGTCCGGCGAGGGTGATTACCGCGTGCTCAAGAGCGTGCTCGACGGTTCGCTCGAACAAGCGCCGGACAATGTTTTGCTGTACGCCACTTCGAACCGTCGTCACTTGGTGCCGGAGAAAGAAAGCGATAACGAAAACTGGAAACGCGTCGATGGCGAACTGCACCCGAGCGAAGCGGTGGAAGACAAGATCGCGCTGTCGGACCGCTTCGGCCTTTGGCTGTCGTTTTATCCGTTTACCCAGGAACACTATCTCAACGTCGTCGAACACTGGATCGGTCAACTGGCCGACAAGGCCGGCCTCAAGTGGCAACGGGACGAGGAGCTGGACATCCTCGCCGTGCGTTGGGCCACGGGGCGCGGCAATCGCAACGGACGTTGCGCGTATCAATTTGCCCGCTATTGGGTCGGGCTGAAACTGTTGGAGCACAACGCATGATCGATTTACAACAGAGCGGCCAAGGCCTTGAAGGCTACGGCATGCTGCACGCGCAACTGGAGTCGCTGCTGGCTGACGAGCGCGATTTCATCGCCAACGCCGCGCAGTTCTCGGCGTTCCTGTTCAATCAGCTTGATGATCTGAATTGGGCCGGTTTTTATCTCAATCGCAACGAAGAGCTGGTGCTGGGGCCGTTTCAGGGGCAGATCGCCTGTGTGCGCATTCCGTTCGGCCGTGGCGTTTGCGGAGCCGCCGCCGCGACTTTGCAGACGCAACTGGTCGAAGATGTGCACGCTTTCCCAGGGCATATCGCCTGTGACAGTGCATCGAACAGTGAACTGGTCGTGCCCCTGGTCAAGGAAGGCCGACTGATCGGCGTGCTTGATCTGGACAGCCCGAAACTGGCGCGTTTCACTGCGCAGGATCAGGCGGGAATCGAACAGCTCGCGGCAATCTTCTTGCGTCTGACCGATTGCTGATCACACCTTGACGCCCGCCTTGATCAGCAGACCCGACGGGTCTACCGCATCAATCTGTTGCGGGTCGAGAAAGCGCTCGGCGTAAAGCAGATAGATGCGCGCGTTGATGAACAGCGCGAACAGTGGCGGGTCGATGTGGGCGTCGCGGCACATGAAAGCCATGATGCCCAGCGCTTCGCTCAAGGACTTGGCTTTCTTGTAGGGCCGGTCGGCCGCGGTCAGGGCTTCGAAAATATCGGCAATCGCCATCATTCGCGCCGGCAGGCTCATCTCCTCGCGTTTCAGACGTTTCGGGTAACCGGTGCCGTCCATTTTTTCGTGATGACCACCGGCAATTTCCGGAACGCTGCGCAGGTGTTCCGGGAAGGGCAGGTGGTTGAGCATCAGGATGGTCTGCACCATGTGATGGTTGATGATGTAACGCTCTTCGTTCGTCAGGGTGCCGCGGGTAATGCTCAGGTTGTAGAGTTCGCCGCGGTTGTACTTGTAGGTCGGTACGTCGAGCTTGAAACCCAAGGGGTTGTCCGGCGCAATCAATTCAGCGACGGGGCGTTCGAACAGATGCTCGGGTTTGTCGGCCAGCAGCGTTTCCCTGACCGGTAGCGTCGCCGCCGGGGTGCGGGTCTGACGCCGGTTCTCCTCCCATGAAACGCCCAGCCGGTCATCCAGGGTTCGAGTCCAGGTGCGTTGGCCGATGCTGCGCAGGTGTTGCAGATCGGATTCGGCCATGGCTTCGCCACCGAGATTGCAACGAGCGATGAACGCAAAGTCTTCATCGAGCGCCGCCAGATCTGTATCGCGCCGTGGCGCCAGGATTTGCTCGTCGCCACCCTGGGCAATGGCCTGCCAGTAACGGACCCAGACATCGCGCTTGAGCACTTCGACTCGGGTGCGGATCTCGTGGATGCGGTCGTTCAGCGTTTCCAGTTTCGTGGCTTTGTCGACGACGTATTCCGGGGTGGTGATCTTGCCGCAATCGTGCAGCCACGCGGCGACGTGCAGCGCCTCCCACTCATCGTCCGTGGGTTTGTAGCCGATGAAGTCCGGGTCCTGACTGGCTGCAGCAGCCTGGGCGAGCATCAGCGTCAACGCCGGTACGCGCTGGCAATGCCCACCGGTATACGGGCTTTTAGCGTCAATCGCGCCGGCCAGCAGTTTGATGAACGCGTCCAGCAACTGCTTTTGTTTGGCTTGCAGGCGCTGACTTTCGATACTCACCGCGGCCGCGCCGGACACGGCCTGCAAAAACGCGATGCGATCCGGACGAAGTTTTTCCAGATCACTGCGATCGCCGCTATCGACCAGCAAAAACACCAACAAGCCGACGGTTTCGTTATGCCGATTGTGCAGGCGGATGCCGATCAGGTGCACTCGGGGGCAGGCCATCGCCAGCAGCACTTTCTGCAGGTCACCTGCCTGTTCGAAACCGAGGTTGGTCACCACGTTGTCGGCGCCAGACAGCTGCTGCAACCATGCCGGGCTTTGCGCGCCTTGCAGCGCGTGCGCCTGGATGTCGAATGACGACAGGGGCTGAGCGGCATCGTTGATGACCAGGCCATGGGGCTCCATGCGGTCACCGTCACCTTCGCGCAGGTAAATCAGCCCGGCCTGGGCCTGGCCGATTTTTACCGTTTCAAACAACACCCGCTCCAGCAGCGGTGCGAAACGCGTTTCGGCGCTCAAGCTATCGGTGATCTGGAAGAAGCTCGCCAGGGTGTCTTTCATACGCGCCATCGATACGCTCAGTTGATCGACCTCCAGCACCGGTGAGCGCCGGGACAGCGGAAAGTTGAAATCGAAACTGCGTATCGCGTCGGCCTCTTGCACCAATGCACGCAGCGGCTTGACCAGGATTCTCGACGTCAGCCAGCCAAGAGGAACGCACAGCAACAAGATGGCCAGGGTAATCAGCGCACCCTGCCAGCGCATGCGGTAAGCGTCGGCGAGCAATTCATCTTCCGGCACCAGCATCGCCAGTTGCAGCCCTTGGGGGCCACCTTCCTGCATGCTGCTGCGGGCCACGATCCACTGGCGGCCGGCGGCATCCAGGCGATTGCCCTGCGCCGGGTTGTCGAGCAGGGCGCCAAGACTGGGGCTCAGGTCGGCGGCCTTGATCAGGCGGGCGGTCTGATCGTCGATGATCAGGCGACTGCTGTCGGGATAGGCAATCGCATTGCCCTCGGCGTCGAACAGCACGATGTCGGTACCCGGCGTCACCACATGCTTGGCCAGGGTTGCACTGAGTGCGGCCAGGGTCAGGTCGGCGCCCATCACCACATTCGCGCCACTGCGCCGAGCGAGCGTGGTGCCGACATTGTGGGTGGAGAAAAAGACGTAGGGCTCGGTGGTGATCTGATCGTTGTCGTGGCTCGCACTGGAAAACCACGCGCGGCTGCGCGGATCGTAAGTATCGCCGGGATTGTCGTGGCGACTGATCAACATCAGGTTCTGATCGAAAAACAACGATTGGGAATGAATCTGGCCGCTGGCGCCACGCTCGATACTCCATACCTGATAAGCCGCTGTATCCGGGGCTTTGAGCAGGGTTTTCAGAGGCGCGGTGCGCAACGGCCGAACCATGAAAAAATCACCGTTGCCATAACCCAGGTACAGCGAGGCGAGGTCGGGATTGTCCTTGAGGGACTGGCTGAAAGGGGGAAGCAATGCCAGACGCTGTTGCAGATCTGGCGCCTGGACCGCGGGCGTGTGCACCAGCAGGCTCAGCAGGTGGCGAATCGGTTCGTAGGTGGCGTGCAGGTCCAGACGCACATCCTGTTCGATTCGATTGAACAGCTTCTCACTGCTCGACAGGATGATCTGGGTGGTCTGTCGATAGTTGAAAATGCCCAGCACCACCCCGGTCAGCAACAGCAGCAAGGTGAACATCACGCTGATATGCACGTGCAGCGGGAACCGACGTTGATCCGAGCGCAGTGGGTTGGGCATGCGGGTCACTCCATGATGGTTAACACACTGCTGAGCGTCCAAGCATAGTTAAGCCTCTGTCATTCTGCTTTGGTCCTTTTTGTCGATTTGCACCAGCAATGCCTGGTCCAGTTCGAGCATGGCGTGCTCCAGGGCGGTGCAACAAACAGCCACTTTTTCGGGCTGGAACGTGTCGCGGCATGCAGCTTCGAGCGCCTCGCAGCTGTCGATCAGTCGGCAAGCCTGGACGATTCGTGCGGCGCCTTTGATTTTATGGGCGATATCAAGAAATGACTGTGGATCGGTTGAGCCGCAAAGCGTCAGTAATTCCTGACGATCCAGACGGTTGCTGTTAAGCAACTCGGCCAGCAAACGCTGATTCAGGATCGGGTTTGCTCCGGTTAACTGGTGCAATGCTTCCAGGCTGAAGGCCGGTGCTGTCAAAGCAGGCGCCACACCATTGACCCATTGGCTCAGGGCGGTCAGCGTCAGGGGTTTGAACAGACAATCATCCATCCCGGCCTGCTTGCAGCGCTGCACTTCTTCGGGTTGTGCGTTGGCGGTAAAGCCCAGCACGGTGCAGGGGCTCAGTTTCCTGTGTTGTTCGTGTCGGCGAATGGCGCGAGTCAACTCGTACCCGTTCATGACCGGCATGTTGCAATCGGCAATCACCAGATCGAAAGTGTCGGTTTTCCACGCCTCGAATCCAGCCTGGCCATCTGCCGCAACACAGAAACGATGGCCCAGAAACTCCAGCTGCTGGCACATGAGCAGGCGGTTGGCGGCGTGATCGTCGACCACAAGAACATTCAACGGGGCGCGGGCGGTATCGAGCGGCGCTTCTGTTTTTTCCACCTGCAACCCGCGTGGCAGCGTCGACAGGTGCAGCGACATTCGCACTTGAGTGCCGATCCCGGGCTGGCTGCTCAATTGCAGGCTGCCGCCCATCCTTTCGCACAGGCTGCGGCTGATCACCAGTCCCAGCCCGGCACCGCCTCTGCCTGACTGCCCGGTGGCTTCGGCCTGAGCGAATGGTTCAAACAGGCGCTGCTGATCCTCTTCACTGATCCCTATGCCACTGTCTTCAACCTGCACCATCATGTGCACCTGGTCGGGCTCGGTGTCTGGCTGCAGGCTAACGACAATCCTGACCTGGCCTTGCTCGGTGAACTTGATGGCGTTGCTGACCAGGTTGGACAGCACCTGTTTGAAGCGCAGCGGATCGAGCAGAACATCGATTGCCGGATCAACCGGGTCGAACAGAAGTAGCAGATCCAGGTCTTTCTGCCGGGCAAGCCCATCAAAGATTCGGACCACCGACGCCACGATCTCTTCAGGGTTGACCCGTTCCGGGCTCAGGCTCAGGTGCCCGGATTCGATGCGTGCGATGTCGAGAATATCGCCGATCAACTCCAGCAAGTCTTTGGCCGAGTGGTACGCCACATCGATTGCCGGGCGATCCGGGTGGTTGTGTTCGATACGCTTGAGCGTCAATTCGAGCATGCCGATCACCGCATTCATCGGCGTGCGGATCTCGTGGCTCATGGTGGCCAGAAATGTGCTCTTGGCCCGGTTCGCTTCATCGGCGCGTTCTTTTGCGCAACGCAGGTCGTCGAACAGTTGGCGCCGTTCGCTGATGTCGATCCAGCCACCAATGATGCCTTGCACATCACCGCTTGAGTCCCGGTACGGAAGAATCCAGTGGTAGATGGTCAATCGGCGGCCGCCGATGTGCAGCGCGCGGTCAAGGATCAGCGGTTTGCCTTCGATCACGACGCGCTGGTAATCCGCTTGGTACTCCCGCGCTTCGAATGCATTGCTCATCGAACCCTGGATCACGCTTTTGCCAATGACGTCTTCGCGGCGGGCACTGAAGGCTTGCAGGTAACTGTCATTGCAGCTTTGCAGCACACCCTCGCGGTCGCGCACGTATATCGGGTGAGGTGTGCCGTTGACCAGTGAACGCATGAATTCGAACTGATCGTTCAACGCGCGCTCAGCCGCCTTGCGTTGATTGATCTGGCGGCGCATGTAAGCGTTCCAGGCCACGGAAATCATCAGCAACACCCCGGCGCCGATGACGATTTGATAGAACAGCCGATGCCAGGTGCGCCAGGTGTTGTGCGTGGATTCAGAATAGCCCCGCCAGCGGCTGTTGATGATGCCCAGCTCTTCCGGAGCGATGCTCAGCAATGCCTTGTTGAGAATGTCGTTGAGTTCCTTTGCCTCCCGGCCGGTCGCCAGGGAAAAGGCGGCCTGCTCGGTGCCGATGGTGGTACTGATCTGCAGCGCAGGCTCGAACAGCCGCGATGAAATGAAGTAGTTGGCAATCACCAGTGAGTTGACTGCACCCTCGGCCAGCCCTTCGGCCAGCATCTCTACGGCACTGAATGTATCGGCGGTTTCTATGAGTTTTATCTGCGGAAACTCGTTGCGCAGGTACTCCATCAGCGGATTACCCTGGGCGATGGCCAGGCGTTTGCCTTGAAGCTGCTCAAGATTGATCGGGCTGTCCGCGGCCCGGCGCGTCAGCAGGACATAGGAATTTTGCAGGTACGGGCGGCTGAAGTGGAGCAGGGCGTCGCGTTGCGCGCTGGGAAGCAGGGCGGCGATCAGGTCGGCCTGGTTGTCTTTGATGCGCTGGATCATCTCGCTGTCGCTGCGACTGCGCTGGACCTCAAAACGCAGCCCGGTGCGCAAACGGATCAGTTCCAGCAAATCCGCGGCCACCCCCCGAAAGTTGCCGGCGCTGTCGAAGAACGTCAGTGGCGCGAACGCTTCATTGACCACCACTCTTACCACAGGATGTTGCGCGAGCCAGCGTTCCTCGCTGTAACTGAGTTCCAGTTTGTGATCGGTGAGCAAAATGTCGCTGCCGGCGCTCCAGCGCTTGGCGATGTTTTCCCGAACGCTAGTTGGGATCGCCATCAGCATGGCGTTGATGATGCCGAGCAATTGCGGATTGTTTTTGTTCACCGCGAAACTGAAGCCGTGGGCTTCGTGCTTGCCGAAGTTGGCCATGCGGATATTGTTGAGGTAGCCCTTGTTGATCATGTAGTGAGTGGAAATGGTATCGCCAAGAAACACGTCGGCCTGGTCGAAGGCTACTGCGTTGATTGCATTCTGGTAGGAGGGATAGGACGTGATGATTGCCTTGGGGTACAGGGCTTTGACTTCCTCCAGTGGCAGGTAGTGATAGACCATGCTCAATCGCATGCCGGCGAGGCCATCGGTCAGCGACCGTGTTTCACCTTCACGAGTCACCAGAACCGGTTGATCCACGGCATAGGGTTCGGACAGGGCAATTTCGGTGTTGTGTGCCTCAAACCCGTTGGCCGTCCCGAGAAGGTCAACCTTGCCATTCTCCAGTGCCTCGATGGCAGCCCCTCTGGAAGCGAAGCGCTGGACCCGGACAGGCAAACCGGTGGAGGTGCCAAGGATGCCAGCGTAATCGGCCGTGAAACCTTCATAGTCACAGCCGCTGAGTGTCAGGTCGAAGGGCGGATAATCCGGAGCTGACGTACCCAGCACCAGTTCGCGTTTGTCCTTGAGCCATTGTTGTTGTGAGGCATCCAGCTGGAGTTCCAGGCGCCCGGCTGTTGAGCGACTCAGCAAGGCATAGGTTTCACCGCCCTGCGCCGCAAACAATGAAGTGCTCAGGCACAGGCCTGTGATCAGGAATATCAGGCAGTCCTTCAAGCGACAGGGCATCGTATCTCTCACACCAAGGCGTTGCGTTTGGCCATTTCGATGAGTTCGACCAGGGATTTGGCTTTGAGCTTTTGCATCAGGCGTTTTTTGTAGGTGCTGACTGTCTTGTTGCTCAGGAACATGCCTTTGGCAATTTCCTTGTTGGTGCGACCCTGTGCAAATAGTTGCAATACCATCAGTTCCCGGTCGTTGACGGACTTGAACAATTCCAGTTCGGCCCAACGTGCATCATCGCCCCGTACGGGGTTCAACGCTTCGCTTGGGAAATAGTTGTAACCTGACAATACCGCTTTAATTGCGCTGACCAATTCGCTGAGTTCTTCCTGTTTGCAAACATATCCGGAAGCACCTGATTGCATACAACGAATACCGAAAAGTGTCGGGCATTGTGCAGTTAATACCAATGTTTTCAGCGGGGTGCTCATGGCGTTGAAACGGGCAAGCACTTCCAGACCGTCGAGTTTGGGAATACTGATGTCCAGAATCACCAGGTCAGGCATGCACTCACGAACCATCTGCATGGCATCGACCCCGTTATCCGTTTCACCAACGACTTTAAAACCTTCGTGTTCAAGCAGCATACGAACGGCAAGTCGGATGACAGGGTGATCGTCGACGATAAAAACGGAGTTCATAATCAAATCCCATGCGAGCTCAAATAAAGCGCGCACCTTAGCTCAGATAATTGAGGTCACGTACGAACAGGTGTCGCTGTAGCAGCAATATAGGAATAATCCTACAAGCGATAAAGAATGGGCTTACGCATCAACTAGGTTTTCATGAGGAAATGGGGAAGTTGTTTATTTCGTGTTGCCGTTTTTATTGTGCGGTTAGTGGTGTTTTATTGTTTTGTTTTTTATGGCTAAACTTGCCGTGGTGTTGCGGTCAATAGTTGTATGAATTCAGCTTGTTTCAGCGGTTTTATCAAATGTCCGAGCAGTGGAAGTTTATGGGAGTTTGCCGAGCTTTCAATTCCATCCAGTTCTTCTGGTGTCAAACTACTTAGAAGAATAGCTTTTTTTATCATCCCACATTGACTGGCGAGTTCTACCAGATCAATCCCGTCCATGTCGGGCAGGCACTGGTCGCACAAAAGAAGATCGAACGGTTGTTCAGCGCGAAGCATTTCCCGTAGTGCGCCTTGGGCACAATCGGTTGTGATCAATTGGGTGAAGCCGAAACTTTCCAGCAAGTATTGAGTTGCCCTGAGCTGAAAGGGATGGTCTTCGACCAGCAAGATGCGCAGATTGCCTTTGATCATGGTATTCACGCTTATTTTGTAGAACAAAGTAATCGTGATTGTTTCGCGTCAGCATCGGACAATCGATCAGTTCACTCGACATCCGTTGTAGGGATATTCAGCGGGCGTTGAATGCACTTGGGTGTTTCGGGGCTGATCGGCCATTACAGGCGACGTAATGGCTGATCATCCGATTTCACTCAGTGGCTTGAGCGGCCGGTCATTTCCAGAGCCATATCGCTGGCATAGCTGTCGGTCATGCCGGCGATGAAGTCGATCATTCGAAGAAACGAAGTGTGCAAAGGGCCGTTGGGATCAGGCGCGTTGTTGCCCAGCAAATCGAGAATCCGCCGGCTCTTGAACGACGGTGTTCGACCGTTATGCTGCTCCAGTGCGGCACCGCAGAACGCGTTGAGCAAGATTTCCAGCGTCGTGTAGGCGCCGATTTCGTGGAGGGTCTTGCGTTTGTCCTGGAAGATTTTTTTGCGTGCCATGTCTTTGGCATTCAAGACACAACGCTTCGCGGGGCCGTGCATGTGCTCCACCAGATCCCCGGGCAGCGTACCGGCCAGCAATGAGTCCTGCTGCTCGACAAAGGCGCGGGCGGCGGCGTTGGTCAGGTGCTCGATGGCTTTACCGCGCAGGATCGCCAGTTTGCGTCGACGTGAGTCCTTGGGGCCAAGCTGGCGATAGGTTTCCGGCAGATCGTCACCCACCAGGTCCAGCAACAGGGACTCGACTTCGGCGTATTCCAGCAACTCCATTTCCAGGCCGTCTTCCAGATCGATCAAGGCATAGCAGATATCGTCGGCCGCTTCCATCAGGTACACCAGCGGGTGGCGTGCCCAGCGTTGTTCCTCCACTTGAGGCAGGCCGAGTTTCTGGGCGATCTGTTCCAGCAGCGGCAGTTCGCTCTGGTAGCAACCGAATTTGTGTTTCTTGTAACCCAGCGAATCGGCATGTTTGGCCGTCCAAGGGTATTTCAGATAAGTGCCGAGAGTGGCGTAGGTCAGCCGCGTGCCTCCGTCGAACTGGTGGTATTCGAGCTGAGTCAGGACCCGAAAGCCTTGGGCATTGCCCTCGAAATTAAGAAAGTCATTGCGCTCGGCTTCGCTCATCGCGTCCAGCCAGCCGCGACCGGCAGCCTGCTGGAACCAGTGGCGAATCGCATCTTCACCCGAATGTCCGAACGGCGGGTTGCCGATGTCATGAGCCAGGCAGGCCGATTGCACCACCATTCCCAGATCGCTGGGTTCGCACCAGTCGGGCAGGGCGCTACGGATCGTTTCGCCGACGCGCATACCCAGCGATCGGCCGACGCAACTGACTTCCAGCGAGTGCGTCAGGCGCGTATGGATATGGTCGTTGCTGGACACCGGATGCACTTGGGTCTTGCGTCCGAGGCGACGGAACGCGCCTGAGAAAATGATCCGGTCATGGTCTTTGTGAAAAGGGCTGCGGCCGAGCTCTTGCGGGCTGTGCAGCGGTTTTCCAAAGCGTTCGCGGGTAAGCAGGGTATGCCAATCCAAGGCTGGTTCTCTCCGTCAGGTGACTGATGGCCTAGCTTCCCGGTTCGCACCACGACCTGCAAGTAGCGTGAACCGTTCTACAGTCCGACGGCATCGATATCGATAAGTAGCAAGCGTTCGCCATTGTCGAAAAACTGTCCCGCCGTCAGGCAGTACTGATTGCTGGTGGCGTCGCGATAGGTGTTGGACAGGGTCAGTCGGCGCTCGTCCCAACCCTCTGCAAGCAAGTGATAGAAGTAGGGACGCCAGGACCAGTTGTGGCCCAGGTAGCGGTTGTCGGCGACCCAGCCGTTGTTGCGCCATTCCAGGTTCGGCGTCAGTTGCGTACCGTGGCGATCGCATTGATAGAAGCGTAACAACCAGGGGAAAGCATCCAGTTGCGGCAAGGCGCTTAGAGGGGCGCGGGCCTGCGCCCAATTTTGCAGAATTGCCATCAGTTCACTGAGTTGTTGACGCATGACCATCAGCCGACCGCGTTCCGTCAGTTTCTGCTGAACATAGCGTTGACGCAGTTGCGCAAATTGTTTGACGAAGGCCTCGGTGGCAAAGAATTGCTCTTGCGCCCCGGCGAACAGAAAACCCTGAACGTAGCGTGATCCGCATTCGAGGGCAAAGTTGAGTTGAGCGTCGGTTTCCACACCCTCGGCAATAATCCAGCAACCGGTTTTCTCTGCCATTTGCGCCAGGGCCTTGACCACGTCGCTGCTCGGTCCGCCCAGTGCAGCAGCCTGGAACAGGCGCATGTCGAGTTTGAGGATGTCCGGTTGCAGCGCCAGAACGCGGTCGAGTTGAGAGTAACCGGCACCGAAATCATCGATGGCAATTCGCGCTCCAGCCTGCCGGTAACGCGCCACTACTTGCGCAAGGCGCTGGATATCACCACCCAGTTCGGTGATCTCGAAGACTATTCGCCGTGGGTCGACATCGTGCCTGTCCAGTTGCTTGAGGCTCGGAAGCGGTTGCTCCGGGCGCAGGCGACTGATCCAGCGAGGCGACATGTTCAGGCTCAGAAACCAGTCGGAGGGCGCCTCATGCAACCGGCTCAAAGCGTTGTCGCGTAACTGGCGGTCGAGACGCCGAAGGGCGACGGCGTTGCTTCTGGGGTCGGCGAACAACGGTCCCACGGACGCCAGTTGGCCGTCGGCCTGACGCAGACGACCCAGTGCTTCGACGCCGGCGATTCGGCCGGTCGCGGTATCGATGAACGGCTGAAAGCAGGCGAGCGGTTGCCCGTCGATCACAAGGCCTCCTTAGTAGATCTTGTTTTTGGGATTGGCCTGGGTACCGGGTAGGCACGCAGGATTGAACCCCTCGATAAAGAGGTTCATCTCGCGGTTGTTGCAAGAATGCAGCCAGCTAGTGGCCGTTTAGTGTTTGCGCGAGGAGCCCTGCATGATCAACTTGATCAGAGGCCCCAGCGTGGTGCCGAGCCGGACCAGGCGCGTCAGGCTGCTGATGCCGCCGCCATGTTTTGCACCCTTGCCGGTCAGAAAACCGAGCAGTGTCACGGCGGCCACGCCCCACAGCGGGGCATGCTTGATGCCGAAACCGTCTTGCAGGTTTTGCGTCATGCCGCGAACACGTTGCAGGGGTTGCAGCAGTTGCGCGGACTCGTGGCGAATTTCCTGGCGATGCATTTCCATGCGCAGGCGGATCAACGCTTTGCGCATTTCGGTGCGCGAACTGTTGGCTGGGAGTTCAGGCAGGCTCATGGCAGCAGGCGCTCCCGATCATTGGCCAGTTCTTCCAGGGTGCCATGGAAGGGCGAGGATTCATCGAAAATCGCCGCTCTCAAGCGCATGCCGCAGAAGATTGCCGCGAGTGTATAGAACACGCAAAGCCCGATGATGGCCGCCAGGCGATAGGTATCCCAGAACAGGATCAGCACCAGCGTCGACAGCCCCACCAGCAACAGCAAGGCAAACACCAGCGCCAAGCCTGCAAACAGCAGCAGGCTTACCGTGCGCGCCTTTTGCTCCTGCAGTTCAATGCCGAACAGTTCGACATGACTGTGCAGCAAGCCAAGGAAGGCGGCACCCAGGCGCCGCGCTGAGGAGTTTGGGCCAGTCTCGGACGAACCGGATTCACCGATCGCCATATCAGCGCCGCGTCGCCAGCAGACCAATCAGGAAACCCACACCGGCCGCAATCCCGACCGATTGCCAAGGGTTGGCCTGGACATAATCCTCTGTCGCGGTGACGGCGGCCTTGCCGCGCTCGCGCAGGGAATCTTCGGTCAGTTTCAAGGTTTCGCGTGCACGCAGCAGACTGTCGTGGATCTGGTCTCGCAACTCGTCAGCCTGATCACCGGCCAGGGACGCGGTGTGCTCCAGCAACCGTTCGGTGTCGCTGACCAGTGTCTGAAAATCGCTCATCAGGATTTCTTGAGCAGTCTTTGCCTTGATGCTGGCCATTGGTGATCTCCATAAGTGGCTTCTGAAACGTTCGAGTATGAGCCTTGCGCGAAGGTTCAGTACAAATGACTGGTACAACTTTTGCTGTGTCGTGGTGCGCCAGCCTGCGCGGTTGCGCTGTTGCTGGGCATGATTTCCGTAAAACCTTAACTCAAACAATCGAAACCCGCGTCATTGTCCGGTTCCGATCGGCCTGGACGAACCCTGTGCTCCAAAGCGGTTCATCGGGAGCGACCTGCTTGGTTCAAGAGGTCGCAACTTGGTGCATGGATTGCCCGCGTGAACTGCTTTGGTGCTTTTTTCAGCCTTAAGGTCTGCCAAATCCATGGAAAATATTCAAAGTGCTGTGGACAGCCTGGTCCATAGCTCCAATACCTTATTCATTCTGATCGGCGCGGTCATGGTTCTGGCCATGCACGCCGGTTTTGCCTTCCTGGAAGTCGGAACGGTCCGGCAAAAAAACCAGGTCAACGCATTGTCGAAAATCCTCAGCGACTTCGCGATTTCAACCCTGGCTTACTTCTTTATAGGCTATTGGATTTCCTACGGCGTCACCTTTATGCAACCGGCGGCGGTCATCAATGCCGATCACGGTTACGGTCTGGTGAAATTTTTCTTTTTGCTGACCTTCGCTGCGGCGATCCCGGCGATCATTTCCGGAGGCATCGCCGAGCGCGCGCGCTTCGTTCCGCAGCTGTGCGCAACCGCACTGATTGTGGCGTTCATTTACCCCTTCTTCGAAGGCATGATCTGGAACGGCAACTTTGGTTTTCAAGCCTGGTTGCTGGCGCGCTTTGGCGCCGGTTTCCATGATTTCGCCGGCTCCGTGGTGGTCCATGCCATGGGTGGCTGGCTGGCACTGGCCGCGGTGTTGTTGCTCGGACCGCGCAATGGGCGGTATCGCGAAGGGCGGTTGGTCGCGTTCGCGCCGTCGAGCATTCCCTTCCTGGCGTTGGGCTCGTGGATTCTCATTGTCGGCTGGTTCGGCTTCAACGTGATGAGTGCGCAAACCTTGCAAGGGGTCAGCGGGCTGGTGGCGGTCAATTCGTTGATGGCCATGGTCGGGGGCACGGTGGCGGCCTTGATTGTCGGCCGTAACGACCCCGGCTTTTTGCACAACGGCCCATTGGCCGGATTGGTGGCGATTTGTGCAGGCTCCGACTTGATGCATCCGGTGGGCGCGCTGTTGACGGGCGCTATCGCCGGGGCGCTGTTCGTCTGGTGCTTTACCGCCGCGCAAGGTAAATGGCATATCGACGATGTGTTGGGTGTCTGGCCGTTGCATGGCCTGTGTGGTGTGTGGGGTGGCATTGCCTGCGGGATCTTTGGCCAGACCGCGCTGGGCGGTTTGGGCGGCGTGAGCCTGATCAGCCAGTTGATCGGTACTGCGCTGGGCGTGGTCGTGGCATTGGCCGGCGGCTTTGCGGTGTATGGCGCCATCAAGGCGTTTCACGGTTTGCGCCTGAGTCAGGAAGAAGAGTATTACGGCGCGGATTTGTCGGTGCACAAGATCGGCGCTGTCAGTCAGGATTGACTCAGCGTTCATCGTCCGCCGCTCCAGGATAAAACCCGTGCAGCAGGCGATAACGATCACGCCGCACCTGATCGACCCGGTCTTGCACGTGCGGACCGGGCAGGCCCAGCAGGATCAATGCATGAGAGGCCAGCATCAAGCTGGACTCGAGTAGTTCCGGCACCACTTCGCTGGCGCCGGCGGCCTTCAGTTCGCTCAATTGGCTGTCGTCGCGGGTCCGTACCAGGATCGGCACGTCCAGGTTGTATCGGCGTGCTTCTTTGAGGATCTGCAAAGCGATATCGGAATTGTCCACCGCGATCACCAGCAGTCTCGCGCGCTCAAGCCCAACGGCGACGAGTAGTTCGCCTCGGCGTGAGTCGCCGTAATGCACACAGCTTTCATTGACGGCTGCTTCCTGAACGCGCACCGGATCGTTATCAAGAGCAATGTAAGGTTGTTGCTCATGGCTGAGAAAACGGCCGATGGTTTGGCCGACACGGCCGTACCCGCAAATCACCACATGGTTGCTCAGGCTGGCATTGAGGGCGCTGATCTCTTCTAGCTTCGCCTCTTCGTTGGGCTTGCGATGCAGGCGCATGGCAATGTGTGGCGCGGCTCGCAGCAGTAAGGGCGTCACCAGCATCGAACAGAATGTTGCAGCCAGCAGCAGCCCACCGAGGCTGGCGGGCATCAACTGGTTTAGCTGCATCTGCGCCATCAGGGCAAAGCAGAACTCGCCGCCCTGGGCCAGTGCCAGGCCGCTGCGCCACGCGGTTTCACTGTCGCTGCCGCGTCGCTTGACCAGCAGCGCAACCACACAACCCTTGATCATCAACAATCCCAGGGTCATCGCCAGAATCAGCACGCCATGGCTGGCAAACAGTTGCACGTCGATCAACATGCCGATGCTGACAAAAAACAAGCCGAGCAAAATGTCGCGGAACGGGCGTATATCGGCCTCGATCTGATGCCGGTAATGACTTTCGCCCAACAGCATACCGGCCAGGAAAGCCCCCAGCGCGGGGGAGAGGCCGAGCATGTGCGTCAGTGAAGCTGTCATCAGCACGATCACCAACGCCAGTAACACAAACAGTTCGGCGGAACGCGCTGCGGCCACCTCATGGAACAGCCTCGGCAGAAGCCAACGGCTGGCCAACATCAGACCGAAAAACAACGCGGCAGTCTTGCCCAGTGTCAGCGGCACCGCCCAAAACCAAGCCTGTTCGCTATTGCCGGCGAACACCGGCACCAGGGTCAACAGCAGTACAGCCACGACGTCCTGGAACAACAACACAGCGATCGCATTCTGGCCGTGGCTGCTGAAAATCTCACCGAGACTGCCCAGCTCCTTGCTGACGATCGCGGTCGACGAAAGCGACAATCCGGCACCCAGCAACAATGCGGGCGCGACTGGCATCCCAAATAGCATCAGCAAACCGCCCAGAACAATCCCGGAGCCCAGCACCTGCAGGCTACCCAGACCAAACACCACCCGGCGCAGGGCGAGCATTTTCGATAGCGAAAACTCCAGCCCCAGGGAAAACAGCAGGAAAACCACCCCCAGTTCGGCGAGGTCCGGTAGTTCTTCACTTTCATTCACCCAGTTGAATGCGGTCGGTCCGATCATCAAGCCAACGCACAGGTAACCCAGCACGGGGGGCAATCGCAGCCGCTGGAACAGCGCAATGACCACCAGGGAGGAGGCGAGGATGATCAACAGGTTGGCGAACACGAGAGCTCCAGAGGCCGGCAGGGCTTTTCAAGCGTAGAGGGCAAACAGAACATCAGCATCGGGTAAATGCCGGTGAAGGCGACTGATGTGCGTCAGGGTTTTGCAGCCATCCTCGTGGTCGCGGGCTATAGGCCAGGAAACTCAATGGCTCGACGGTTTTTCAGGGCAGGCCTAGAATGATTACTTAATTTTTTTGGTTGAGCCCTCATGCTTCCTGAATGTCAGTTGTTCGGCACCTTGGGGTGTCACCTCTGTGAAGTCGCCGAAGCCATGCTGATGGAGTTTGTCGAGCGTGGCCTGTTGGTGGAACTGGTGGATATCGCTGAGGATGAAACCTGGTTCGAGGCCTACAGCTTGCGCATCCCGGTATTGCGACGGGTTGATACAGGGGCCGAGCTGGGCTGGCCGTTCAGTGCCGATGAGGTAGTGGCATTCCTGCGGTAACGGTTTTCACGGCAACGATGTTCCCGCCTGTCGAACTTTACGATGGATCCTCTTGGCTAAAAGGATCGTATTCGGATACTGTATGCGCATACAGTTATTCGCAATGCAGCCTTGCCGTAGCCGGTTACCCGGTTCGAACGTGCAGGTTCAGGCGTGAGAGGGATGAATCGTGGTCAATGTCGAGCAGTTGAAAAGCAGCGTTAACCGGATGTCGGTGGACGTGGTAAGCGAGGCAGTCCTCGAGTTGCGTCTGGACGGTTTGGTGACGGAAGGGAAAACACCGTTCAACAAAGTCCATTTCAATACCTGCTTTGCTGAAATCGAAGCCTTGTTTCAGCGCGCCGGCTATCACCGTCAACTGGACGTCGTCGGTTATCAGGGCTTGTTGTATGCGCTGTATGATCCAGCACGCTGGGAAGCCGTCGATGTGTTGCGCTGGCTCAAGGAGTACACCGAGGCCGCGGCGAGTAAGCAGATTCCGGCCTGAATATTCTCTGCTAGGTTCGACCCCGCTGCTGTTGGATAATGTCGCCCTGCACAGAGGGTTATAACGTTCGTATGTCCACTTCATCTTTTTCAGCCGCACACAGCCAGGCCAGCACGCTCTACTTGCCTCCAGGCCCGTGGCAGACCGTACTCGATTGTCTGTGTGAACACTTCAGCGCCATCAGTCGTGATCAATGGCTGGATAGAGTTGCCCGTGGCCGCGTTCTCGACGGGCAGGGTGCACCTATCGCCCTGGATCTGCCGTACAAGGAAGGTTTGCGGATTCACTATTTTCGCGAAGTGCCGGACGAAAAACCTATCCTGGTGACGGAGACGATTATGTATGCGGATGAACATCTGGTGGTGGCAGATAAGCCACATTTTCTCCCGGTGACACCGGCCGGTGAGTACGTGGAGCAGACATTGCTGAGACGGCTGATCCGCCGTCTGGATAATCCGCACCTGGTGCCGCTGCATCGCATTGACCGGCATACCGCTGGCCTGGTGCTGTTTTCCGCCAACCCACAAAGTCGCTCGGCGTATCAATCCCTGTTTCCAACCCGGCAGATTGAAAAGCGCTACGAGGCCATTGCCAGGGCATTACCTGACCTGTCTTTTCCGCTGATCCATAAAAGCCGACTCATTGATGGCGAGCCATTCTTCCGCATGCAGGAAGGTCCGGGCGCCAGCAACACCGAGACGGCAGTGGAGGTCAGGGAGAAAAATGGCGATCTGTGGCGTTACGGCCTCTATCCCGTGACGGGCAAGAAGCATCAGTTACGTGTGCACATGACAGCCTTGGGCGCGAGTATCTGCAACGACCCGTTTTATCCCGAGGTCATCAAGGACGCGGAAGACGACTACGCCAATCCTTTGAAACTGCTGGCGCAAGGGTTGAAGTTTGTCGATCCGGTGACCGGGGAGGAACGAGAGTTCGAGAGCGCAATCACTCTGCAATGGTGATCGCGGTACGGAAAAATCGAATTTCCACGCGGGTTTACAGTCATTTGAACAGGCACCACGAATGTGGCGTTCAATGATCTCGGTACCGCCATTGCGTCTCCCGGGCAGTGCCGAGACTTTCCAAGCCAGGAGATACTCATGAAACGTACCGTTTTTGCTGGAATGTTCATTTGCGCTGCAATGTTGGCCTCTCCCGCTTTTGCTGCGGACAGCGATCTTTGCACCATCAAGCTTCAGGAACTCAAGGACAAAGTCACCAGCCTGCCAGCGACGTCCGAAAACACCACGATGGAAATCAAGCGGATGCAGGCAAGTGCTGAAGCGGCCCGGGCAGCCAATGATGACAAAAAGTGCATCACAGAGGCCACGCAGGCGCTGACTCGGGCGGATAAACTGAACAGCGAGCCGAATCCGTAGCCTCTCGTACTTAAACAGCAAACAAAAAAAATGCCCCGACTGATCGGGGCATTTTTGTATCCGGTGATACCGCTAGAATTACAGCTCTTTGACGGTACGAACCTGATCCTTGTTGATGCGGGTCTGCTTGCCATCCAGTTGTTCGAATTCGTAGAAGCCCGATTCGTCATCGTAGTTTGGCGTGTCGACGGCCTGGATTTCGCGACCGTCATTCAAGGTGATCACTGTAGGCGATGCGCAGCCGGCGAGGGTAGCGAGGCCCAGTGCGAGCATGAAAGTGGCGAGGGTCCGTTGAGTCATGGGTGTGTCTCCGAAAATGAATTCTTTTGGTTACTGAGCTTGAGACGTAAACAGCGCCTGCAAGTTCCTTGGGTAGTGTCAGTCTGACACAGTGTTGTGCGTGCTTAACAGTTCCGGCGTGTTCAGGTTGGCCAGACGCGGGTCATTGTCGGGGCACTGCAAGGCAATCGCGCCCAGCTTGCGCATCACTCGCCCCGGGCTGCGTTCACCCTCGTGCCAGGCAGTCTCAAAGTCCGCGCGAAGTGCCACAGGGATAACGCATAGCAACGGTTCCCAGTGCTCGTCATGCCACAACATCAAGGGTTTGTCTGGATGCCGGCTGGCGGTTTCGCGCATGTTGGCAAGCAGGGCAGCATCGATGCGTGGCACGTCACAAGGCAATACCAACAGATGCGTATTCCGCGCTGCTTTCAGGCCAGCACGAATCCCGGCCAGAGGCCCTGGAAAGTCACCTTCATCGTCATGCACCAACTGGTCGGCGTAGGCGGCGTACTTTTCCTGATTGCGATTGCAGGAAATGATCAGGTCATCGCTCAGGGGGCGGGTCTTGCGATGCAAATGCGCAATCAGCGGCTCGCCGTGCCACTCCAGTAACCCTTTATCCTGACCGCCCATCCGTTGGCCCCGCCCGCCTGCCAGGAGCAGAATGGAGCAGGGCGGCAAGTGTGAAATCGACGTCATGGCAGTTCTCCATGGGGGCGGCGAAAAAAGGGGGCGCTGTGATATAACACCGGGCTGATTCTCCTACAACTGGACGAGCCTATGAAAGCCAAGGCTGATGTACCTTTCGCACCGCTGAACATTGCGGTTTTGACGGTCAGCGACACCCGTACCCTGGAAACCGATACCTCAGGCCAAGTCTTCATTGACCGTTTGACGGCGGCCGGCCATAACCTGGCTTCCCGTGTACTGCTCAAAGATGATCTCTACAAAATTCGTGCGCAAGTCGCCAACTGGATTGCCGACGATGTCGTGCAGGTCGTGCTGATTACGGGCGGCACAGGTTTTACCGGCCGCGACAGCACCCCGGAAGCGGTGAGTTGCCTGCTCGACAAGCAAGTGGATGGTTTCGGCGAACTGTTCCGGCAGATTTCCGTCGCGGACATCGGCACCTCGACAGTCCAGTCCCGCGCCTTGGCTGGTCTGGCGAATGGCACGCTGGTCTGCTGCTTGCCAGGTTCGACCAACGCGGTGCGTACCGGTTGGGATGGCATTCTTGGCGAGCAGTTGGATTCTCGCCATCGCCCGTGCAACTTCGTCACCCATTTGAAACAGGCTGCTCCTTGTGAATCCCGTGGGTAAGCCGGGCAAGACCGGCAGTCTGATGCCGGTCGAGACAGCACTGGCGCGTTTGCTGGAGATGGCCGACGCCACAAGCATTCTGGAGCGTGAGCGCTTGCCATTGGCTCAGGTTCAAGGGCGTGTGCTGGCGGATGATCTGCTGTCGACACTTGATCTCCCGCCGTGGCCCAACAGCGCCATGGACGGCTATGCCTTGCGCATGGCTGACTGGACCGGCGAGCCGCTGGTTGTCAGCCAGAAGATTTTTGCCGGTCAGGCCCCCGCCCCATTGCTGCCTGGGACCTGTGCACGGATCTTCACAGGGGCACCCGTGCCTGCCGGGGCTGACTGTGTCGAAATGCAGGAAAATGCCCAAGTCCAGGCAGACGAGCGGGTCGCGTTTACCGAAGCCATGACCCTGGGGCAAAACATTCGACCCCAAGGGCAGGAAACGACGGTCGGAGAACTGATTTTGCCGGCGGGCACGCGCCTGGGACCCATCGAGCAAGGTTTGGCCGCGTCGTTGGGTTGCGCCGAACTGGATGTGGTTCGCAAGATTCGCGTTGCGGTTCTGTCCACTGGCGATGAATTGATTGAGCCGGGACAGGCGCTTGGCCCGGGGCAGATCTATAACAGCAACCGGGTATTGCTCTGCAGTTGGTTGCAGCGCTTGGGTTGCGAAGTGAACGATGCCGGTATTCTTCCTGACGATCTGGTCACCACGCGTGCGCGACTCGGCGAGCTGAAAAATGTCGATCTGATTCTCTCGACTGGTGGTGTATCGGTGGGTGAGGCTGATTTTCTGGGCATTGCCTTGCGGGAGGAAGGCGAGTTGAGTTTGTGGAAGCTCGCTATCAAACCGGGCAAGCCACTGACATTCGGGCATTTCCGTGGCGTTCCGGTCATCGGCCTGCCCGGTAACCCTGCGTCGACCCTGGTGACCTTTGCTTTGCTGGCCAGGCCGTATCTGTTGCGGCGTCTGGGCGTTAAGGATGTCGACCCGCTGAAAGTGCAAGTGCAAGCTGGTTTTGATTGGCCAATCGCCGGCAGCCGACGCGAATACTTGCGCGGTCGTCTTGAGAGCGGCCGGGCGATTATCTACAAAAACCAGAGTTCTGGCGTGCTGCGCAGTGCCGCCTGGGCTGATGGACTGGTTGAGGTGATGGAAGGTCGCACGCTGGTTGCAGGCGATAGCGTCAGCTTCATTCCGTTGAGTGAAGTACTGGTCTGATTCCTACAGCGGCTACGTCTCGCAAGCCCGGTTAATCAAACCGGGTTTTGCGTTTTTGGCTGCCCGATTTAATGAGCCAGAAGCAGTGTAACGAGCTGATCGAAACGGCTGTTGGCGATCCAGCCCAGGAGCCCCAGCACCACGGCCGTACCACCAGCAGAATAGGCGAGCCTGTGTTTGATGGACTTGACGTCACTGCGCACTTCTTCCATGTCCTTACGAATGTATTTGAGGTGTGTCTCCATCTCAACGACGCGAGGTTCCATATCAACTTCTCCCTTGGTTTTTTTGCTGCTTGCGAAATCAGCCTGAAGATTGGCGCGTTTTTCAGCGAACGGTATGACCGGCATCACTGGCATTCTGATGTCATGGTTTTGCATGGCACGTCCTTGTGTGTCCTGCTGATGATTAAAATCCGTGGACACCAAAGTGGACCAATCACGGTTGTGGGTCAATTGAGCCGATTCCTCAGGTTTTGTAAGAAAAGTCCCGACGTGTAGGACTGCAAGGTCGGCAGTCAGAAAAAATTCAGCCGCAAGCGACTTTTAGGTGGGGTGGCGAGGTCAACATCTCTCGTACGCCATTCAATTCCGGGAGTGACACCATGAGCGAACGCAAGGCGCTGTTGATTCTGCATGGCAAGCAGGCGCTCAACGAGGACGTGCGCACTGCCGTTCAAAGCAAGCGTGAACAAGGCTGGGAGCTCGCTGTTCGGCTGACCTGGGAGGCAGGCGACGCACAGCGCCTGGTGGATGAGGCGCTGGCCGCAGGCTACCAGCAGATCGTGGCTGGCGGGGGGGACGGCACGTTGCGCGATATTGCCGAGGCCATGGCTGCGCATTCGACGCGGGCGAGCCTGGCGCTGATGCCGCTGGGCACCGCCAACGATTTTGCCCGCGCCGCCGGCGTTCCACTGGAGCCCGCTCAGGCCCTGGACCTTTTGGACGTCGCGCCGAGTGCCATTGATCTGGGAGAGGTCGGCGGGCAGGTGTTTCTGAACATGGCCACCGGGGGATTTGGCAGTCAGGTCACCGCCAATACGTCCGAGGATCTTAAAAAGGTGCTCGGTGGCGCGGCGTATCTGTTCACTGGCCTGTCACGGTTCAGCGAGCTTCACGCCGCCTATGGCGAATTGCAGGGTCCGGATTTTCACTGGAGCGGTGAGCTGTTGGCGCTGGGCATCGGCAATGGCCGGCAGGCGGGCGGTGGGCATGTGCTATGTCCGCAGGCCCTGGCGGATGATGGCTTGCTCGATATCAGCATCTTGCCGGCGCCCCAGGAAGTAGTGGAAACCTTGAAAAACTTGCTCGCCGATGGGTTCGGCATCGACAGCATGTTCGTGCGGGCCCGCCTTCCGTGGGTTGAGATCAAGGTGGCTGAAGGTTTGTACATCAACCTCGATGGCGAACCGCTGGAGGGCGACAGTCTGCGCTTCTCGGCGCGACCGGGGGCGCTGCGTGTGCATCTGCCGAAAGATTCACCGCTGTTGAGCGCGAATGACGCGGTCAGTCGTCCAGACTGATGATCTGCTCGCGCACGGCAAACAGCACCAGGCCTGCCACATCATAAATCTGCAGGCGTTTCATGATCTGCGAGCGGTGGGTTTCGACGGTCTTGACGCTCAAGCCCAGGCCATTGGCAATTTCCCGGGTGGATTTTCCGCGAACGATCAACCGCAGGATTTCCAGCTGGCGGGCCGTCAGGTTATGCGAGTCCGCAGGCTCCGGGTTTTTCTGGGTTCGGGTCAGCGCCTGGTTGATCACGGTGTGAGCGATGGCCGGGCTGAGGTAGCGCTCATTGTTACGCAAGGCTTCCAGCGCGTGCTCCAGCTCGGTCGCAGTGGTGTCCTTGAGCAGATAGCCGTGGGCTCCGGATTCCAGCGCTTGCATGATCAGCGCCGGGTCGGTGTGCATCGACAGGATCAGCACTTTGCTCTGCGGACGGATCCGTTTGAGTTGCTGCAAGGCTTCAAGGCCACCGGTCTGCTTCATGGAAATATCCAGCAGCACGATATCCGGGGACAGGTGCTCGACCATTTCGAGCAACTGTGAGCCGTCATTGGCCTCGCCAATGACGGCATAGCCAGGAAGGTCCAGCACCAGGGCGCGCACGCCAGCCCTGATCAGCGAGTGGTCATCCACCAGAAGTAAGTTACAAATCAATGCATAGCCTTATTCGTACTGGCCCGTTCCAGCGCGCGGGGCGCCCAGGGGAAGAGAGCTTCGATTTGGGTGCCTTTGCCCGGTTCGCTGGTAACGGTCAACGTTCCGCCTAATTGGGTGATCCGTTCCGACATGCCGGCCATTCCACGTTGACCCTCACGACCCGGATCAATGGCGGGTGCGAAACCCTGACCATCGTCACTGATCAACAGGCTCAGGCCCTGGGGCAATCGCTTGAGGCAGACCAGCAGGTTCTTGGCCTCGGCATGGCGCAGAATGTTGGTGGTTGCTTCCTGGGTAATCCGAAAGGCCGCGACGGCCATTTCTTCCGGAATACCGGTCAGGCGCTGGTGGCACTCCAGGCTCCAGTGCACCGGGGAGTTGGCCAGCGTCTTGAGCAAGTGCGCACGCAGACTGGCTTCAAGCCCCAGGCTGGTCAATTGCCGGGGATTAAGAATGGCCGATACGTCGCGCACTTTGGCGAGGGTCTCTTCCAGCGTGTCGCAAAGGACCGCACATTGTCCCTGAAGCTCTTCGGGCATGCGGCGCTTGAGCCAGTCACTTTGCAGTTTCGCAGCGGTGAGCAACTGACCGATGTCGTCATGCAGTTCACGGCTGAGTCGGTGACGCTCGTTTTCCTGGACTTGCAGCAAGCGGTCGGCCAGCTCCTGCGGTTGAAACTTGATCGACTTGCGTGACAGCCGGTATTGCACCCAGACACAGCCTAGGGCCGCGACATCCAGAATCAACAGGCCCAGGGGCAGGTGAGTGGACAGGCCATAAATGAGCAGGCTGCCGAGCGTCGAGCAGGCACACAGCAATAGCGTGAACCGGCGAGCGTTTTCTCGTGAGGGTGGCCACATGGTGATCGACTTGAGGCAGGCATACATAGCGGATGGAGCCAATGGAGGTTCGCTGCGGGCAGACCGGTCATCCTGGCTGACGGATCTCTGTTTTGTAGTGTTGTGCATCGGCTTCAACGGTGCTTACTTTCTGAATGAGAAATCCAGCCTGAAACTTGATCGCTGAAGTCGGCGACAATCACATTGCCATTTATTGACGTCAACTAATGGGCGGCATAATAGCACCTAACATACCGTTGGTCGCGCTCGTGATATATGTCCATGGAGTCAGGAAATACGCATGCTGGACGGTAGTTCCACAATGGAAAAAGTGTGGTCGCTTGCGTTGCGCAGATACCCTTGATCATCGGGTGTTTGCCCCGTTAACACCAGGTAAAACCCTGGTTCGGGCAGGCAGGAAAAATGTTGAAAGAAATAGCTGATTGTTCAAGTGTGTCGTTAATGGATATGTAATGTTCAATAACGACCTGAGCACGCTCAAGTTAATGCGCAACCATGACCGTCAATGATGGAGCGCGGCTCAACTCATCGAATTTAAGCCTGGCGCTCCATATAGGAAACGAGTGTGAACGGCCGGGAATTGACCGGAGGCTGGAATTGCTGTTGACCGACCTGGAAGGCGAAGGCTTCGATCAGGGTCGTCTGTTCGCTTTCGTCGAGGCTGAGCTGGCCGGTCTTCTGATCGATCAATTCCAACTGCCAGGCAATCAGCGTCAGGCAGTCTTTGAGTGCGCCCAGGGCTTCGTCGTGCAGGTCCATGTGATGTTGGGCATGGTTGAGCAGGCCATGGATGTGCAACGAGAACTCTGAAACGGCCGCCAGCGCCAGCGCATCCGCCTTGCTGGCGAGCTTGAGCAGGGTGCTGAGCATGCAGTCGATGGCGTCTTTGTCATTGCTGATCAGTTGCAGATGGCTCAGGCATTCCTCGGTTTTAGCCAGCAGTGTTTCGGCTTCAACGAGAAACTCCGGGACCCGCTTCGCCCACTCTGTGCGATTGTTCGGCATGCTTATCTCCACAACGTCATGTCAAATGAGGGGATGTCGTGTGTGTCGACGAGGACGATGGTCGTCTCGACGTTAGCGGTTCGTCGTGAGATCGCGTTCTGGCCGGCTGCAAGGCTGGCTGGATAAGTCGAAAGGGTAGATGGCCACTTACCTGCGATCGCACACAAAAGCCTGACTCCATTCATGCAATGAGAATGGCGTCACATTAATGGCTATTGGATATCGCGAATATCAGGTTGCACCTGATTGTTGCTAGGGGAATCCCTTACGCAGCGGAACCTAACGCGCAAACGATTGTCGCGGCGCAGGAAAGTAGCAGATGAAAAGACAGCGCCAGTAAAGCATGATGTTAATGTGACATCAATGTTTGAGCGCGGCATTTTGCAGAGGGTCAAGGTCCGGCAAAAACAGCCGATAACCCTCTATCAGTGAATTCATCAGAACAAGCCCAGGAGTGATTGATGGCCGGCATTCTCGATACGGTAGACCAACGTACGCAATTGGTGGGTGAGAATCGCCTGGAAATTCTGATGTTCCGGCTTGCCGGGCGGCAGTTGTTCGCCATCAACGTATTTAAAGTGCAGGAAGTCCTGCAACTGCCGAAGTTGACCTTGATGCCTCAGCGTCATCCGTTTGTGTGCGGTGTGGTCAACCTGCGCGGCCAGACTCTGCCGGTGATCGACCTGTCCCAGGCGATTGGCATGCGTCCGTTGGTGCCAGGTCCCGGCAGCACGATCATCGTCACGGAGTACAACCGCTCGGTGCAGGCATTCCTGGTGGGTGGCGTGGACCGCATCGTCAACATGAACTGGGAGGCGATCCTGCCACCACCGACCAGCGCCGGTCGCCAGCATTACCTGACGGCCATCAGCAAGGTGGACGATCAATTGGTTGAAATCATCGACGTCGAAAAAGTCCTGGCCGAAATCGTCCCGTACAACGCCAAGGTGTCCCGCGACAAACTCGAAGATCCGGTGCTGGAGCGCGCCCGGGGTCGTGAAGTGTTGCTGGTGGATGACTCCAATGTGGCGCTGGCGCAGTTGCGCGACACGCTGGGCCAGCTGGGCGTGAAAATGCACATCGCCAGCGACGGCTTGAAGGCGCTGAACATGCTCAAGGCCTGGGCCGATACGGGCGTGAACATGACTGACAAGTTACTGATGGTCTTCACCGATGCGGAAATGCCAGAGATGGACGGCTATCGCCTGACCACCGAAATCCGCAACGATCCGCGCCTGCGTGGCCTGTATGTGGTGCTGCACACTTCGCTGTCCGGCAGCTTCAACGACTCGATGGTCAAGAAGGTCGGCTGCGATAACTTCCTCTCCAAATTCCAGCCGGACAAACTCGTCGACGTGGTGCGCCAGCGCCTGATGCTCGACGCGGTACCCGCCTGAACATGACCCATTTGCAGGCGCTGGTTTGCCGGCGATAGCGATCCAGGGGACGCCATCGCCAGCAAGCTTGCTCCTGCAAGGATCACACCCTCATCTTCAGCTTTGATTCAGTGATCAAGCTCGTATAGGGTGACGCTTTTGCCCACAGGGAGCTGGTCATGCTGCGTTTGAGCGCGCTTTATCGTTATCCGTTGAAATCCGGCAAGGGCGAGATCCTGCAACAGATTGATCTCGACAAGCTGGGGCTGGACGGTGATCGACGCTGGATGCTGGTGGACGAGGCCAGTGGGCGTTTCCTGACCCAGCGCGCCGTGGCGCAGATGAGTCAGCTGTCGGCTTTGTGGAATGCCGAGGGCGGTTTGACGCTCAGTGCGCCGGGTCACGCATCGATCGATATCGCATTACCCGGCCACGATGCCGAGCTGCGCGGAGTGACCATCTGGCGCGACACTTTGCGTGTGCCCGATGCTGGTGACGCGGCAGGCGCCTGGGTCAGTGAGTTCATCGGCAAACCTACGCGTCTGGTGCAAGTACCACTGGACCGCGCGCGGACTACTCAATCGGGCTTCGGCAAGGACGATGATCAGGTTGCCTTCGCCGATGGCTTCCCGCTGTTGTTGATCGGCCAGGCTTCACTCGAAGATATTTCGCAGAAAGTCGGTCGGCCAATGGAAATGTTGCGCTTTCGACCCAACCTGGTGATCGATGGCAGTGAAGCGTATGCCGAGGATGGCTGGAAACGCATACGCATCGGCGATGTCGAGTTCCGCGTGGTCAAGTCGTGTTCACGCTGCATTTTGACCACGATCGACCCGCAAACCGGTGAACGTAGCCACGATCGCGAACCCTTTGCCAGCTTGCAGAAGTACCGCTCCACTGAGGACGGTGCGATGTTCGGCCAGAACCTGGTCAATGACAGCAACGGTCGGCTGGAAGTGGGGATGCCGGTAGAAATCCTCGAATAATTGCCCCGCACAATGAAAAATGCCCGAGTCCAAAAACACGGGCATTTTTTTGTGCTGTGAAAATCCGCGGGTTTAGCCGCGGTATTCGCACAGGTAAGCGGTGTCGACGGCCACTTTCAGCTGGAACTTGCTGTTGGCAGGCACGTTGAACTGGCTGCCGGCGGCGAAGGTTTCCCAGTCGGTGCTGTCAGGCAGCTTGACGGTCAGGGCGCCGGACACCACGTGCATGATTTCACGCTGGGCAGTGCCGAATTCGTATTCGCCCGGTGCCATGACACCGATGGTCGCCGGACCTTCAGCGGTGCCAAAGGCGATCGACTTGACGGTGCCGTCGAAGTACTCGTTGACTTTAAACATGGGCGATTCCTCGGAAAGGGCTAAAAAGGGCCGGCCAGTATGCACAAGGCCTTTGTTGGCGTCACCTGTCTAAAGCGGCAGAACCAGTGGTAACAGTCGTGCGGTATTGCGCGCATCTTCCAACGCCCGGTGCTGCTGGCCGTTGAACTGCAAACCGGCCAGTTGCAAGGCGCCATTAAGCCCCAGGGGGCGCTCCAGGCGCCGGGCCTTGGCAAAGCGTTGCTTGAGATTCATGTGCTGAACCCGGCTCAGCACGCTGTCGAGTTGCAGGCGCTGCCATTCCTGGAGCAATTGCTTGCGATCGTAATCGCCCCAACTGGCCCAGCCTTCAAGGCGGCTGTGATGTTGACCCAGCCAGCGTTCGAACAATGGCCAGACATCGCCAAGGGGTTGCGCGGCATCGATGTTGGCCTGGGTGATGTGCGTCAGTTCCCGGCAAAACGGTGTCAGCAACGGCCGCCGCAAGGGACGGACGAACCGCTGGAAGTGGTCCAGTTCCCGGCCCTTGCGATCCACCAGGGTGGCACCGATTTCGATGATTTCCATCTCTGTTACTGGCCAACCACCCTCGTCGGTGGTGGCTTCCAGATCAATGACCAGCCAATGAGGCATCGCAGGGTTCCTGGTATCCGCGTCCTGATAGGTTTTGAGCGTAGCCAAACCCGACGGATCCGCCTAGCGGCTTATTCGACCTCCAGCAGAATCTGACGGTTTTTCACCTGATCACCGACCCTAACCTGCAAGCGCTTGAGCACGCCGTCGATGCCTGATTTAAGCGGATGCTCCATTTTCATGGCCTCCAGCACCACCAGTAACTGACCTTTGCTCACGGTGCTGCCTTCGCTGACCAGCACGTCGACAATTGCGCCATCCATCGGCGCCTTGAGGGTGCCGGTGCTCACGCTGGCCTGGCTGCTGACCAACGCCTGGGTTCGGTCTTCAAGCGTCAGGCTGCCCGGGCGAGTGAACAGGCACAGTTGCCCGCGTTCCTGCCGGTAGGCATGGCGCTGGCGGATGCCGTCGATTTCCAGGGTGGCCCAGTGTCCATCGCTGTGGATAACCTTCAACTCAAGGCTGCGGTCGCCGACATCAATCCGGTACGCCTCACTCGGCACCGCGTTCAGGACCACCGACCATTCCTGATCGTCCAGTCCGAGGCGATAGTGCAGCGGCACACTGGCGTTGTTACGCCACCCGGCCAAGGGGGCAGGGTGCATCTGAGCCGAGGCCTGATAAAGCAGGGCGGTTGCGATCGCCAATTGCTCGGCGCTGGGTGCATGCGCACGCAGGCACGGATGCTCGGCAAAATGTTCCGTGATGAATCCGGTGCTGAATTCACCGCGAATGAAGGCCGGGTGTTGCAACAGGCTGGCGAGTAAGCGCTGATTGCTTTGCACGCCCAGCAGGACGCTGTCCTGCACCGCCCGCAGCAACTTGCGCCGGGCTTCTTCGCGAGTCGCGCCATGCGCGATGATCTTGCCCAGCATCGGGTCATAGAAGGGGCTGATGTGTTGACCTTCGATCAAGCCGTGGTCGATCCGCACCCCGTCCTGCGAAGCGGGTTCCCACCCGGCGATTCTGCCGGTTTGCGGCAGGAAGCCTTGCGCGGGATCTTCCGCATACAAACGCACCTCCAGCGCATGACCGGTGAGCTGCACTTGCTCCTGACGCAAGGGCAACGTCTGGCCATCCGCGATGTTCAGTTGCCAGGCCACCAGGTCGAGGCCGGTGATCAGTTCCGTCACCGGGTGCTCCACTTGCAGGCGAGTATTCATTTCCAGAAAGTAAAACTGCCCGTGTGCATCGAGCAGGAATTCCACGGTGCCGGCGCCAACGTAATTCACCGCCCGTCCGGCTTTGAGTGCCGCTTCGCCCATGGCCTGGCGCAACTCGTTGGTCATCACCGGGCAAGGGGCCTCTTCGATGACTTTCTGGTGACGACGCTGAATCGAACAGTCTCGCTCACCGAGGTAGATCAGGTTGCCGTGCTGGTCGCCGAACAACTGCACTTCGACATGCCGTGGCTCGATCAACGCCTGTTCCAGAATCAGTTCGTCGCTGCCGAACCCGTTCAACGCTTCCGAGCGCGCGGTGCGGATCTGCTCAAGTAAATTCTCGGCGTCATGCACCAGGCGCATGCCGCGCCCACCGCCACCGGCACTGGCCTTGATCATCAATGGATAGCCGATGCGTTCGGCTTCGCGGCTCAGGGTCGCGTCATCCTGTTCGGCGCCCTGATAGCCCTTGATGCAGGGCACACCCGCGTCGATCATGGCGACTTTCGACAGGCGTTTGCTGCCCATCAATTCGATGGCCTCGGGGCTGGGGCCGATAAAGGTGATGCCGGCTTGCTGGCAGGCGAGGGCGAAGCTGGCGTTTTCCGAGAGGAAACCGTAACCGGGATGGATCGCATCGGCGCCGGTGCGCCGGGCGGCATCGAGGATTGCCGGAATGTTCAGGTATGACTGTTGCACCGGGGCCGGGCCGATGTTGACGGCTTCGTCGGCCATTTGCACGTGCAGTGCATCGGCATCGGCGTCGCTGTACACGGCGACGGTGCGGTAGCCCAACGCCTGGGCGGTGCGCTGGATGCGGCAGGCGATTTCACCGCGGTTAGCGATGAGGATTTTGTGGAATCCGGGCATGTTCTGTTCCCTGCGTTATTGCGGTGAATTTGATGGCCTCATCGCTGGCAAGCCAGCTCCCACAGGTTTATCGCAATCCCTGTGGGAGCTGGCTTGCCAGCGATGCTTTTAAGTGGCCCACCCCGGTTTACGCTTCTGCACAAAGGCCATCGTCCCCTCGACCCCTTCAGCGCCAGTCACCGCTTCGCTGAACCATTGCGCCGCTTGATCAAGCAACTCATCCGAAGGTTGCCCGGCACTGGCCAGCAGCAGTTTTTTGGTCGCCGCATTGGCTTCCGGTGCGCAGCAAAGTACATGGTCCAACACTTCATCGAGACGCTCGGCCAGCGCTTGCGGATCGTGTTCGACAAAATGCACCAGCCCCATGCGCCGCGCCTGTGTGCCGTCGAAGCGCGCCGCTGTCAGTGCCAGTCGGCGTGTCTGGGTCAGGCCGATGCGCTGCACCACGAACGGTGCGATCTGCGCCGGCAGCAGGCCAAGGCTGGTTTCCGGCAGACCAAATTGCGCCGAGTGATCGGCCATGGCGATGTCACTGACACAGGCCAGGCCCAAGCCACCGCCGAGCACGGCCCCTTGCAGCACGGTGATCACCACTTGCGGCGCGTGTTGCACCTCTTGCAGCAATGCACCGAACACCCGGTTCAAATCACGGTGTGCGCTCGAACCCTGAGCGCGGGCGTTGGCCATGTCCTTGATGTCGCCGCCCGCGCAGAAATGCCCGCCGGCACCGCCGATCACCAGCGCCCGAATGGCACGATCATGGTGAATCGCCGCCAGCACCGCGCGCAGTTCGGCGACCATCTGCAAGCTCATCGCGTTGCGGCTTTGCGGGCGATTGAGGGTGATGTGCAGCACGCCGTTGTGCAGTTCCAGCAGCAACGTCTCGCAAACCGGCAGCGTGCTCATTTCTTTTTCCCCGGCAAAATGCCCATCAGTTTGCAGATGATCCCCAGCATGATTTCGTCGGCCCCACCGCCTATCGATACCAGCCGTACATCGCGATAAGCGCGGGCTACCGGGTTGTCCCACATGAAGCCCATGCCGCCCCAATATTGCAGGCAACTGTCGCTGACTTCGCGGCCCAACCGACCGGCCTTGAGCTTGGCCATGGACGCCAGGCGCGTGACGTCCTGGCCTTTGATGTATTGCTCGGTGGCCTGATACACCAGCGCTCGGAGGCATTCGATTTCGGTTTGCAGTTCGGCCAGCCGAAAGTGAATGACCTGGTTGTCGATCAACGCGTTGCCGAACGTTTTGCGTTCCTTGCAGTATTCGATGGTGCTGTCGACGCAGTACTCCAGGCCTTTGATCATGTTCGCCGCACCGAACAGGCGTTCCTCCTGGAACTGCAGCATCTGCATCATGAACCCCGCGCCTTCATGGCCGATGCGGTTGCGTTGCGGTACGCGCACGTTGTCGAAGAACACCTGGGCGGTTTCCGAACTGCGCATGCCGAGCTTGTCCAGGTGCGAGCTGAGGCTGATGCCCGGCGTGTTCATCGGCACCATGATCAGCGACTTGTTGATGTGCGGTTTATCGTCCGAGGTGTTGGCCAGCAGGCAGATAAAATCGGCACTCGGCGAGTTGGTGATCCACATCTTGCTGCCGTTGATCACGTAGTCGTCACCGTCCTTGCGCGCCGTGGTTTTCAACCCGGCCACATCGGAACCGGCGCCAACTTCAGAGACGCCAATGCAGCCGACCTGCTCGCCACTGATGGCCGGGCGCAGGAACTCGTCACGCAGTTCATCGGAGCCGAAACGGGCGAGGGCCGGGGTGCACATGTCAGTCTGCACACCGATGGACATCGGAATGCCGCCGCAATGAATGGTGCCGAACTCTTCGGCGGCGACGATCGAATAGCTGTAGTCGAGGCCCATGCCGCCGAATTTTTCCGGCTTGGAAATGCCCAGCAGACCGAGGTCGCCGGCCTTGCGGAAAATCTCGTGGATCGGAAAGCGCCCGGCCTTTTCCCATTCCTCGACGTGAGGATTGATCTCGTGCTCGACGAATTGGCGGACGGTGCGGCGCAGGGCTTCGTGTTCCTGGGTGAAGATCATTTTTATTGTTCTCCTCTGATCGCCCTTAGAAGCGGGCTACACCAAAACTGTTGGTTTGCAGCGGCCGGACTTCAGCCTCATGGCAGATGTCCAGCAAGTAACCGAGCAAGGTCCGGGTATCGCGCGGGTCGATTAAACCGTCGTCCCACAGGTTGGCACTGCCGTAGAGCGCCGTGGACTGGCTGTCGAGTTTCTGCGCGGTGACCTGTTCGAGCATGTCGAGCATTTTCGGGTCGGGCACCAGGCCGTCCTTGGCCTGTTTGGCCTCGGTGACGATGCGCAGCACTTTGCCTGCCTGTGCGCCGCCCATCACCGCGGTGCGGCTGTTGGGCCAGGCGAAAATGAAACGCGGGTCGAGGCCGCGCCCGCACATCGCGTAGTTGCCGGCGCCGTAGGAACCACCAACGACGATAGTCAGTTTCGGCACCCGGGCATTGGCCACGGCCTGAATCATTTTGGCGCCGTGTTTGATCACGCCTTGTTGCTCCGATTCGGTGCCGACCATGAAACCTGTGGTGTTGTGGAAAAACAGCAGCGGCGTCTGGCTCTGGTCGCAGAGCTGGATGAACTGCGCGGCCTTGCTCGCACCCTTGGGCGTGATCGGGCCGTTGTTGCCGATGAAACCGCAGGCGCGGCCCTGGATTTTCAGTTGGCCGCAAAGGGTCTGCTGATCGAACTCGGCTTTGAATTCAAGGAAGTTCGAGCCGTCGGCGATGCGGGCGATGATTTCGCGCACGTCGTAGGGTTTTTTCGGGTCGTCCGGGATCAGCCCCAGCAATTCGTCGATGGGGTAGAGCGGCTCTGCCCAGCGCAGTTCGGGCCGGCATTGCAGTTGTTCGTTCCAGGGCAACATGCCGACGATTTCGCGCACCTGACGCACTCCGTCGGCATCGTTTTCCGCCAGGTATTCGGCGGTGCCGGCCGTTTGCGCGTGCATCTCGGCGCCACCCAGTTCTTCGTCGGTCGCGACTTCACCGGTCGCGGCTTTGAGCAGCGGTGGCCCGGCGAGAAACAGTTTGGCCTTGCCGCGCACCACCACCACGTAGTCCGACAGCCCTGGCTGATAGGCGCCGCCCGCCGTGGCTGAGCCATGTACCACGGTGATTTGCGGCAGGCCCATGGCCGACATCCGCGCCTGGTTGGCGAAGCTGCGCGCACCTTCGACGAAAATCTCCGCCGCGTAGTTGAGGTTGGCGCCGCCGCTTTCGGCCAGGGTGATCACCGGCAATTTGTTTTCCATGGCGATCTGTTGCAGGCGCAGGGATTTTTTCAAGCCGCTGGGGGAAATGGTCCCGCCCTTGATCGCGCTGTTGTTGGCCACCACCAGCACCCGCACGCCGGACACGTAGCCGATGCCGGCAATCAAGCCGCCACCCGCGGAACTGCCGTCCTTGTCATCGTGCAGCTTGTAGCCGGCCAGGCTCGCCAGCTCAAGAAACGGCGCGCCGGGGTCCAGCAGCAGATTGAGTCGCTCACGGGGCAGCAATTGTCCGCGCTTGTCGAATTTCGGTTTGGCTTCTGCGGCCTTGTTCAGCAGGTTTTGTTCGAGCGTGCGGACCTGCTCGATGGCGCTCAGCATCGCCGCATGGTTCTGGGCGAACTGCTCGCTGTGGGGGTCGAGTTGCGACTGAATCACCGGCATGGGTTATTCCTTATCCTTGAGGACATCAGGAATGTAGGCGCGGTGAAAGCCGTTATACGACTCACTGTTCGTAGCCTTGTGAATCGGCCATGCCCGACCGCCAAGGCTGGCGGCGCCGTCGATGCGCAAGGTGCTGCCGCTGACGAACGCCGCAGCCGGGCTGAGCAAAAAAACGATCGCCGCGCTGACTTCCGATTCAGTACCGATACGCTTGAGCGGCACGTGTTCGCGCAAGGTCGGAATCACCGCTTTGAACGCGCCTTCGTAGGTGTCCATGCCGCTGGAGGCAATCCAGCCCGGCGCCACCGCGTTGACCCGCACCCCGGCATAACCCCATTCGAACGCCGCCGTCTTGGTCAGGTTGTCCATGCCCGAACGCGCCGCCCCCGAGTGGCCCATGCCCGGCATGCCGCCCCACATGTCGGCGAGCATGTTGACGATGGCGCCGCCGTGTTTGCTCATGGATTGGTTGAACACTTCCCGGGCCATCAGGAAACCGCCCACCAGGTTGGTGCGCATCACGGTTTCGAATCCTTTCTGATTGATCGAGGCCAGCGGCGACGGGTACTGGCCGCCGGCATTGTTGACCAGACCGTGAATCGGGCCGTGTTTGCTGATCAGTTCGCTGACCAGATGCGTTACCGCTTCTTCGTCGCGAATGTCGCAGGTGCTCCAGTCGGCTTTGCCGCCGTCGTCGATAATCTCGCTGGCAACTGCTTTGAGCTTGTCGGCCTTGCGCCCGACCAGAATCACATGGGCACCGAGGGCCGCCAGCTCATGTGCGGTGCAGCGCCCGATGCCACTGCCGCCACCGGTAACGATGATGGTCTGGCCGGCAAACAGATCAGTTCTGAAGATCGAATCGTAGGCCATGACGGCATTCCTCTAGTTGACCTGGTCTTTGATGCGCTGCGGCACCGGAATCTGGATTTCCAGCAGCTGCTGGGCGAACGCCTTGCCTTGCGGATCGATCCGCAAGCTGGCGACACCGCCCCCGCCGAGGGCGTTTTCCAGCAAAAAATTCAGGCTGTGGCTGGCGGGCAAATACCAACGCTCGACGCGACCGTGCACCGGGTCGAGGACATGGCTCATCCAGTCAACCATCACTTCCGGCGTCAACGCCTCAGCGATCCACGGCAGGTACTCGGGATCGCGGGCCATGACGCCGATGTTGCTGTGATTACCCTTATCGCCCGAGCGCGCCACCGCCAGTTTGACCAGCGCAACACTGGCGTCCGCCAGCCCCGTGGGCTTCGGTGGTGCAATGGGTGCAGGCAAGTCCGCGCTGTCGAGCACATCCAGGGCGGGCAGGGCGCACGGGTGGCGCTGGCCCATGAGATCAATCTCCAGCGAGCAGGCGGTTTTGTCGATCAGGAACGAGAACAGCCGGATCAGCGGATAGACCGTGGGCCGACCGCCAACAATTCCGGTCAGCCCCGGTGCCATGCCGGTGGCGGCCTGGGCGATTTCCCGGGAGAACACGATCAACGCCTGTTTGTTCGGGTGACGCACCGCGAGCTTGATCACCACTTCACGGGTGTCGTGGCGTTGGCCGTGGGGACCGTAGGTGGCCTCGCTGCCGAGCAGTTCGATGTTCACGTCACTGTAGGGGGGCCAGCCGCGCTGAGTAAAAATTTCCGAGGTCTTGTTGATGATCGCTGCACTGACTCGCCGGGCCTTGTCCACCGCATCGATACCGGCGATCAGGCAGCTGGCGGTGCAGCGAAAGCCGTCCGGGTAGGTCGCGCTGACCTTGTACTGATCGGTCGGCGGCAACCCTTTTGCGCCATGCACCTGGACTGCGTTTTTGCCCTGCTGATGCAGTTTGACCTGAGTGAAATCGCACACCACATCGGGCAGCAGATACGCCCGCGGATCACCGATTTCATACAGCATCTGTTCACCCACCGTCAGAGGCGTGATCAAGCCGCCGGAGCCTTCGGGCTTGCTGACAATGAACTGGCCATCGGCGCTGACTTCGACGATGGGAAAACCGATGTGTTCGTAGTCGGGCACGTCGCGCCAGTCGGTGAAATTGCCACCCGTGCATTGGGCGCCGCATTCGATGATGTGCCCGGCCAGCGCGGCCTGGGCCAGTTTGTCGTAGTCGTGCCACGACCAGCCGAACTCATGCACCAGCGCGGCGCTGACCACCGCGCTGTCGACCACGCGCCCGGTGATCACGATGTCCGCCCCTAGCCGCAAAGCCTCGACGATGCCCGGCGCGCCGAGGTAGGCGTTGGTCGAGACGCACATCGGTGGCAGCGGTGCGCCGCTGAACATTTCATGAATGCCCAGGGTGCTCAATGATTTGAATTGCGGTTGCAGGTCATCGCCCAGCAGTACGGCGATCTTCAAGGAAAGGCCGGCCTTGTCGCAGGCCGCTTGCAGGGCGGCGGCACAGGCTTGCGGGTTGACCCCGCCAGCATTACTGATGACGCGAATTTTTTGTTCGGCGAGTTGCGTGAGCAGGGGGCTGAGGACTTCGATGAAGTCGCTGGCATAGCCGCCCTGGGGATCTTTCATCCGTGCGCCGGCCATGATCGACAGGGTAATTTCAGCCAGATAGTCGAAAACCAGATAGTCCAGACGCCCACCTTCCACCAGTTGCGCGGCGGCGGTCGAGGTGTCACCCCAGAAGGCGCTGGCGCACCCAATGCGAATTGTTCCTGGCGCAGTCAATTCCATAACCACCTCCCACAGAGTGAATCGAGACTACCAAGCAAGCGCTTGGTTTGTAAATGGCGGAAAATATCTTCTGCCCGAGCGCTTGCTTGGTTGTGGCCGTCAGCTTAAATTGCCCGCGCAACCCCGCTGTTTTAGCGGTGATCACGACTGTAGGAGAGATCGGGTGGATGAGCAAAAAGCCCTGAGGGTCATGCGCGAATTGGTCGACAGCGGCCAGTTGACCGATCCGGACAGTGCCCGTGGCAAGTTGCTGCAAGTGGCGGCCCACCTGTTTCGCAATAAAGGCTACGAGCGCACCACCGTGCGCGACCTGGCCGGCGCCGTGGGCATTCAGTCGGGCAGCATTTTTCATCACTTCAAAAGCAAGGATGAAATCTTGCGCGCGGTGATGGAAGAGACCATTCGCTACAACACCGCGTTGATGCGTGCGGCCATTGCCGAGGCCGGCAGTGTGCGTGAGCGCGTGCTGGCGCTGATTCGGTGTGAACTGCAGTCGATCATGGGCGGCAGCGGCGAAGCCATGGCGGTGCTGGTCTACGAATGGCGCTCGCTGTCCGAGGATGGCCAGGCCAAGGTGCTGGCGCTGCGCGACATCTATGAAGACATCTGGCTGCAAGTGTTGGGTGAAGCCAAGAGCGCCGGGTTTATCCGCGGCGATGTGTTCATCACCCGACGTTTTCTGACCGGGGCGCTGTCCTGGACCACCACCTGGTTTCGTGCCGGTGGCAGCATGAGCCTGGATCAACTGGCCGACGAGGCGTTGATTCTGGTGCTGGAGGAAAAATGATTTGGTTTATTGGTTGGCTGGAAACTGGCTAACTGGGCGAAACCGCCTAGCTTGAATGCATTGATGCAGTATTTTGGGGAGTGGCTTGTCTTGATGTCTTCGCCAATTCGGACAGCTTCGCGGCTTTTGCTGACGGCGCTTGTGGCGTTATGGATGCTGCCGACCCAGGCTGCGCAGCTGGTGCGAATCGGTGCCGCGCATTTCCCTCCGTACACCGTACGCCCGGAATCCGGCGCCGACACCGGCCTGCTCCCGCAATTGGTCGAGGCGTTGAACGCCCTGCAAAGCGACTATCAATTCGTGTTGGTGCCCACCTCTATTCCACGACGCTTTGGTGACTTCAAGCAGGGTCGGATCGACATGGCGATCTTCGAAAACCCCGCCTGGGGCTGGAAAGACATTCCCCACACCGATGTCGACATGGGCCTGGAAGACGCCGAGATTTTCGTTGCGCAACGTCAGCTCGAAGGGCGCACAACTCGCCAGCAAGACTATTTTGCCGACCTGAAGGGTAAGCGTCTGGCGCTGTTCAGCGGTTACCACTACGAGTTCGCCAACTTCAATGCCGAGCCCCAATACCTCATCAAAAACTACAACGCCACGCTGACCTATTCCCATGACAGCAACCTGTTGATGGTGTTGCGCGGTCGTGCTGACATCGCGCTGGTCACGCGCTCGTACCTCAACGACTATTTTCTGCGCAATCTGAATGTCGCCAATGAATTGCTGGTGTCCGATCGCATCGATCAGGTTTATCACCACTACGCCATCCTGCGCCCGGCGGCCCCGATCAGCGGCGAAGCGTTCGGCAGATTGCTGCAGGGCTTGCGGGACAACGGCCAGATGCTGAAGATTTTCGAGCCGTACAAGATTGCGATCGTGCCGGTTCCGGCTACGCCCTGATCGACGCCGCCTAAATTTCTTGCTTCGGCTCACGTCACATCGTTGAACTGTCGACGATTATCGTGAGCCCGACCCATGCCCAATCTGAATGACCTGACTGCCCTGACGCTGCCTTCAGGCCGTCGTCTTGTAGCCGATGAAACCGAAAACCGCCTGAGCCTCAGCCTTGACGGTCAATCGCTGATCCAGCTGTCGCTCAGTCGTGACCCTGAACTGAAAGTGCAACCAGAGGAAGGCAGCGCTCGCCCCGACGACGCGGCTCTGTGGGCTGCCGGTTACTGGCTGTTCGCCCGTGATGCGACCTGCCAGCGCCTGACCTGGCAACTCGATGAAACCCCGACCGAGGCATTGCTCAGCGGTTTGCTGATCCCCACGCAAACGGCCGGTCAATACCGTTGCGAGCGCACGCTGTTCTGGCAGTTGCCACAGCCGTGGCTGACGCAGGCATCGAGCCGCTATCCGCAGCAAATGGTCATCAGTGGCGGCAAGCGTCATCCGTTGCGACCGATCAAGCCGCAAGGCGAGGTTTACCGGCGTTTTGATGCGCGGTTGGGGATGTGGATTTCCCTGCGCACGGTGGACATCGAGCTGGACCTGGCGCGTTTCAATCGCTGGCAGAACAGTGCGCGGGTCGCGAGTTTCTGGCAGGAAGAGGGCAGCCTCGAACAGCATCGCGAGTACCTGAGCAAACTCGAAGCCGACCCCCACACCGTGACGCTGATCGGCTGTTTCGACGATCAACCGTTTGCCTATTACGAAGCCTATTGGGCCAAGGAAGACCGCATCGCGCCGTTCTACGACGCCGGCGATTATGACCGTGGCATCCACATGCTGGTGGGCGAAGAAAATCACCGTGGCCCGCACAAGGTGGCGAGCTGGTTATCGGCGCTGGTGCATTACCTGTTTCTGGACGATCCGCGCACCCAACGGGTAGTCGCCGAGCCGCGGTCCGACAACGCGAAGATGATCGGGTACATGCAAGGCCAGCGATTCCACTGCGAGAAAGAGTTCGACTTCCCGCACAAGCGTGCCGCGTTGATGGCGCTGGGGCGTGAGCGGTTTTTTGATCGGTGCGAGTTGTCTTGATGTGGCAGTGAGCTGAAAAGATCGCAGCCTTCGGCAGCTCCTACATGAGATTGCGTATCCCTGTAGGAGCTGCCGAAGGCTGCGATCTTTTTACACTGACGACAAGGATTCAGCGGCGGGCCATGGTGTCCGCTCGAGTGCCCGACACCTTGCGGCAGTGCACCAGCGCATCGCGAATCATGAAGTTCACCAGGGTCGGCGAGACCCCGAGTTCCTTGGCGATGTCTTTCTGTGGCACGCCGTGCAAGCGGTACATCTCGAAGGCATAACGGGTTCGGCTCGGCAGCTCGGTCAGCGCGTCGGCGATGTTTTCCAGGGTCGAGAAATTGATGTGCGAGGTTTCTGGCGAAGCCCCCTGGATCACCACGTTCAAGCCTTCCTCTTCCGGCCCGGAGTACTTCTGCTCCAGTGCCTGCTTGCGGTAGTGATCAATCGCCAGGTTGCGCACGATCTGGAACAGATAACTCAGCTGAGCCTTGAACGAAGACGTGATCTGCGGCGCGGATTGCAGCCGGAAGAAAGCGTCCTGCACCACGTCTTCAGCGCGTGATCGGCAGCCGGTGATGCGGGCTGCAATCTTGACCAGAATCAGTCGATTGTCGACGAATGCCTGAAGTAGCGGCGAATCGCACCTGCTTGTGGAGACTTGTTCCGTCATGGAAATCACCCTGCTGCCAAAAGGTTAGTGGGACGACAAGAAGTCCGGCGCCGCCCTACACATCGAGCGACAAATTATGTTGAATGATAATGATTGTCAATTGAGAAAGAGAACTAATGCTCCTTGAAGGTGCAGAGTGAGAACTGCGACACGCTGACTCACCCCTTTGCGGCACCCGGGCTGGCTGGCGCTCAAGCCTGGCGACTAATTATTTCAAGACGCCATCCGTTCTCATTGGTGAATGGCTCCGGGCTGCAGCCCCCGGACACAACCGCATTGCCAATGCCTTGCACGGTCGGCGAAGACCGCGCCCTGCGCGCCCTCGAATGGGGCGCGACGTCAGAAAACCGATTCCACTTGCAAGCCGAATTCAGGCAGGAAACCTCATGACCGACGCGTTCGAACTCCCCAGCACACTGGTCCAAGCCCTTCAGCGCCGCGCGGCCCTGACGCCGGATCGAGTGGCCTTGCGTTTTCTCGCCGAAACCCAGGACCAGTCTGTGGTGCTCACCTATCGCGAGCTGGACCAGCGCGCGCGAACGATTGCCGGCGCGTTGCAAGCCGAGGCTGATTTTGGCGACCGCGCGGTGTTGCTGTTTCCCAGTGGCCCGGATTACGTCGCGGCATTCTTCGGTTGTCTGTATGCCGGCGTGATTGCCGTGCCGGCCTATCCGCCTGAGTCGGCCAAGCGTCATCACCAGGAGCGTTTGCTGTCGATCATCAGCGATGCGCAGCCGCGGCTGTTGCTGACCAGCGCCGGTCTGCGCGATGCCTTGTTGCAAATCGAAGGGGCGCCGCCGCTGTTGTGTGTCGATACCCTCGACAACGCATTGGCCGAGCGTTGGGTCGCGGCGGATCTGCAAGACGATCACATCGCCTTCCTGCAATACACCTCCGGTTCCACGGCATTGCCCAAAGGCGTTCAAGTCAGCCACGGTAATCTGGTGGCCAATGAACTGCTGATCCGTCACGGCTTCGGCATCGACCTCAATCCGGACGACGTGATCGTCAGCTGGCTGCCGCTGTATCACGACATGGGCCTGATCGGTGGCTTGTTGCAACCGATTTTCAGCGGCGTGCCGTGTGTGTTGATGTCGCCGGCGTACTTCCTCGGACGGCCGCTGCGCTGGCTGGAGGCGATCAGCGAATACGGTGGCACCATCAGCGGCGGGCCGGACTTTGCCTATCGCCTATGCAGCGAGCGGGTCAGCGATTCGGCGCTGGAACGCCTCGACCTGAGCGGCTGGCGCGTGGCGTATTCCGGCTCCGAGCCGATCCGTCTCGACACCCTGGAACGCTTCGCCGAGAAATTCGCCGCCTGCGGTTTCACGCAAGACAGCTTCATGGCGTCTTATGGTTTGGCTGAAGCCACATTGTTCGTCGCTGGTACGCCGCGCGGCCAGGGCATCGGCAATCTGCGCGTGGATGATCAAGCGCTGACGCAAAACCGCGCCGAAGCGGGTGAGGGCAGCGCGATCATGAGTTGCGGCATCAGTCAGCCGGAGCATGCCGTGCTGATCGTCGACCCGACATCGCTTGCTGAACTGGCCGACGATAGCGTCGGCGAAGTCTGGGCGGCTGGCCCGAGCATTGCCCTTGGCTATTGGCGCAATCCCGAAGCGTCCGCCAAGACCTTCGTCCAGCACGCGGGCCGCACCTGGCTGCGCACCGGTGACCTGGGCTTTATGCGCAACGGTGAGCTGTTCATCACCGGGCGCCTGAAAGACATGCTGATCGTGCGCGGCCATAACCTTTATCCACAGGACATCGAGCAGACCGTCGAGCGTGAAGTCGAGGTGGTGCGCAAAGGGCGCGTCGCTGCGTTCGCGGTCAATGTGGACGGTCAGGAAGGCATCGGCATCGCTGCGGAAATCAGCCGCAGCGTGCAGAAAATCCTGCCGCCCGAAGCGCTGATCAAAGCCATTCGCCAAGCCGTCGCCGAAGCTTGTCAGCAAGCACCGAGCGTGGTGGTGCTGCTCAATCCGGGCGCACTGCCCAAGACTTCCAGCGGCAAATTGCAGCGCTCGGCGTGCCGCAATCGTCTGGCCGATGGCAGCCTCGACAGTTACGCGGTGTTCCCGTCGGCAACCAGCGAAAGCATGGGCAATGCCGAATCCGGCTCGGCGCTGCAAAACCAGATCGCGCGGATCTGGTGCGAGCAACTGCAGCTCACCGAGGTGGGCGCTGACGATCACTTCTTCCTGCTCGGCGGCAACTCCATTGCGGCCACTCAGGTGGTGGCGCGTCTGCGTGAAGAGCTGGCGCTGGAACTGAACCTGCGGCTGCTGTTCGAGGCGCCAACCCTCGGCGCGTTTGCAGATGCGGTCGCCAGACTGCAGCAGGACGGTGGTCTGGCCCAAGTTGAGATCACTGTGCTCTCGCGCCATCAACCGATGCCGCAGTCTTTGGCGCAGAACCGTCTGTGGATCACCTGGCAACTCGACCCGCAAAGCAGCGCCTACAACATTCCCGGTGCCTTGCGTTTGCGCGGCGAACTGAATGAAGACGCCTTGCGCGCCAGTTTCCAACAGTTGATCGAGCGCCATGAATCCCTGCGCACGCGGTTCTTCGAACGTGACGGCGTAGCGCTGCAACAGGTAGTAGCGGCTGCCGAGTTCAACTTGCAATTGATCGACATCAGCGATTTGCCGGCCGCCGAGCGTGAGGCCCGCGCACAGCAAATTCGCGAGGACGAAGCGCGGACTCAGTTCGATCTGGAGAAGGGGCCGCTGTTCTGGGTGACGCTGGTGCGTCTTGACGACGAAGAGCATCAACTGTTGGTGACGATGCACCACATCATCGCCGACGGTTGGTCGCTGAACGTGTTGATCGACGAATTCTCGCGGTTATACGCGGCGGCCTGCCAAGGGCAGCAAGCCACGCTCGCGCCCCTGCCAACCCAGTACGCCGACTACGGCAGCTGGCAGCGCCAATGGCTGGCGCAAGGCGAGGGCGAACGTCAGTTGGCCTACTGGAGAAACCAGTTGGGCGACGAACATCCGACCCTGAACCTGGCCACCGATCATCCGCGCCCGGCACAACAACTGCACAGCGCCGCGCGCCACACCGTGCGTCTGGACGCCTCTCTCAGCGAGACGATTCGCCAGACCGCCCAGGCCCATGAATCGACTTCCTTCATGCTGTTGCTGGCAGCGTTCCAGACGTTGCTGCACCGCTACAGTGGTCAGCGTGACATTCGCATCGGCGTCCCCAACGCCAACCGCCCGCGCCTGGAAACCCAGGGCCTGATCGGCTTCTTCATCAACACCCAGGTGCTGCGTGCCGAGCTGGATCCGCGGCAGCTGTTCACTCAGTTGCTGGCGCAAACCCGTGACGCGGCGTTAGGCGCCCAAGCGCATCAGGACCTGCCATTCGAACAACTGCTCGAAGCCTTCCCCCAGGCCCGGGAACAAGGCCTGTTCCAGGTCATGTTCAACCACCAGCAACGGGACCTCAGTGCGTTGAAACGCCTGCCGGGGTTGCTGGCCGAAGAGCTGCCGTGGCACAGCCGCGAAGCCAAATTCGATTTGCAATTGCACAGCGAAGAGGACCGTAACGGTCGCCTGAGCCTGTCCTTCGACTACGCCAGCGAGTTATTCGATAGGGCGACCATCGAACGGCTGTCCGAGCATTTCAGTAACCTGTTGCGCGCCATTTGTGAGCAACCGCAAACCGCCCTCGGCGACCTGCATCTGCTGACCGTCGCTGAACACGATCAGCAAGCCGACTGGTCCGTTGCGCCATGCATCCCGGCCAGCCAATGGTTGCCTGAATTGCTCAACGAACAGGCGCGCCACACCCCGGAGCACACCGCGCTGTTGTGGGACGGCGGCCAAATGGACTTTGCCGAGCTGCACACCCAGGCCAATCGCCTGGCCCATTATCTGCGCGACAAAGGTGTCGGGCCGGACGTCTGTGTGGCCATCGCCTGCGAGCGTTCGCCGCAACTGTTGATCGGCCTGTTGGCGATCATCAAGGCCGGCGGCGCCTACGTGCCACTCGATCCGGATTACCCGGCCGAGCGTCTGGCCTACATGCTCAGCGACAGCGGCGTAGATTTGCTGCTGACGCAAACCCAGTTGCTCGAGCGTCTGCCGGCGACTGAAGGCGTCTGCGTGATCGCCATGGACGCCTTGCATCTGGAAAACTGGCCGAGCCATGCGCCGGGCTTGCACCTGCACGGCGACAACCTCGCCTACGTGATTTACACCTCCGGCTCCACCGGGCAACCGAAAGGGGTCGGCAACACCCACGCGGCCCTCGCCGAGCGCCTGCAATGGATGCAGAACACCTATCGCCTGAACGACACTGACGTGCTGATGCAAAAGGCGCCGATCAGTTTCGACGTGTCGGTGTGGGAATGCTTCTGGCCGCTGATTACCGGCGCACGCCTGCTGATTGCCGGCCCCGGTGAACACCGTGATCCGCACCGCATCGCGCAATTGGTGCAGCAATATGGCGTGACTACGTTGCACTTCGTGCCGCCGCTGCTTGCGTTGTTCATCGACGAACCGCTCACGGCTGAATGCACCAGCCTGCGTCGGGTGTTCTCCGGTGGCGAAGCCTTGCCCGCCGAACTGCGCAACCGCGTGCTGGAGCAACTGCCAGCGGTGCAACTGCACAACCGCTACGGCCCGACTGAAACCGCGATCAACGTCACCCATTGGCACTGCAGCCGTGCCGATGGCGAGCGCTCGCCGATTGGCCGGCCATTGGGCAATGTGATTTGCCGGGTTCTTGACAGCGATCTCAACCCCGTACCGGCCGGTGTGCAGGGTGAGTTGTGCATCAGCGGGATCGGTTTGGCCCGTGGTTATCTCGGCCGTCCGGGCCTGACCGCCGAACGTTTTGTCGTTGATCCATTGGGCGAGCAGGGCGCGCGTTTGTACCGCACTGGCGACCGTGCGCGCTGGACTGCCGATGGCGTGATCGAATACCTCGGGCGCCTCGATCAGCAGGTCAAGCTGCGTGGCTTCCGCGTCGAACCGGAAGAAATCGAAGCGCGTCTGCTGGCCCAGGAAGGTGTCGCCCAAGCCGTGGTGCTGGTGCGCGAAACGTCGGCCGGTGGACAACTGATCGGTTACTACACCTGCAGCGATTGCGCCGAACCCATCGACGCGCAAACCGCACGCCTGAAAAACGCCCTGGCGGCTGAACTGCCTGAATACATGGTCCCGGCACAACTGATGCGCCTGGACGAAATGCCCCTCAGCCCGAGCGGCAAACTCGACCGCCGCGCCTTGCCGGAACCGCAGTGGCAGGTTCGCGAACACGTCGAGCCCGTGACTGAACTGGAGCAACAGATCGCCGGCATCTGGCGCGACGTGCTGGGCCTGGCGCAAGTCGGCCTGCACGACGATTTTTTTGCCCTGGGCGGCCACTCGCTGCTGGCCACGCAAATCATTTCCCGCACCCGTCAGGCCTGCGACGTCGAGTTGCCGCTGCGAGCGCTGTTCGAGAACAGTGAGCTGGGCGCGTTTGCCGAACAGGTGCGCCTGATTCAGGCCAGCGGCAGCACCAACAAACAACCGCCGATCAACAAAGTCGACCGCAGCCAACCGGTGCCGCTGTCCTATTCCCAGCAGCGCATGTGGTTCCTCTGGCAGATGGAACCGGACAGCCCGGCCTACAACGTCGGCGGTATGGCGCGGTTGCGCGGAGTGCTGGATGTCGGGCGATTCGAAGCCGCATTGCAAGCGCTGATCCTGCGCCATGAAACCCTGCGCACCACGTTCCCGAGTGTCGACGGCGTGGCGCGTCAACAAGTGCATGCCGAAACCGGCGTGCGCATGGACTGGAAGGACTTCACCGCACTGGGAGCCGACGGCCGCGAGTGGCAAGTGCAGCAACTGGCTGATGATGAAGCACACAAGCCGTTCGATCTGGAAACCGGGCCGCTGTTGCGTGCGTGTCTGGTCAAGACAGCCGAGCAGGAACACTACTTCGTGCTGACCTTGCACCACATCGTCACCGAAGGTTGGGCGATGGATATTTTCGCCCGTGAACTGAGTGCGCTGTACGAAGCCTTCGTTGATGACCGTGAATCGCCGTTGGCGCCGCTGCCGGTGCAATACCTGGATTACAGCGTGTGGCAGCGTCAGTGGCTGGAATCCGGCGAACGGCAGCGACAACTCGACTACTGGACCGCGCAACTGGGCCGCGAACATCCATTGCTGGAGTTGCCGGCCGATCGTCCACGCCCACCGGTGCAAAGCCATCAGGGCGAGTTGTACCGTTTCGACTTGAGCGATGACCTCGCGGCACGGGTCCGTGCCTTCAACGCGCAAAATGGCCTGACCCTGTTCATGACCATGACCGCCGCGCTGGCCACGCTGTTGTATCGCTACAGCGGCCAGACTGACCTGCGCATCGGCGCGCCGGTGGCCAACCGGATTCGCCCGGAAAGCGAAGGGTTGATCGGCGCATTCCTCAACACTCAGGTCTTGCGTTGCCAGCTCGACGGGCAGATGTTCGTGGGCGAGTTGTTCGAGCAGGTTCGCCACACGGTCATCGAAGGCCAGTCCCATCAGGACCTGCCGTTCGATCACCTGGTGGAAGCCTTGCAACCACCGCGCAGTGCCGCTTACAACCCGCTGTTCCAGGTGATGTGCAACGTGCAGCGCTGGGAATTCCAGCAGAGCCGAACTCTGGCCGGCATGACCGTCGAGTACCTGGCCAACGATGCCCGGGCGACCAAGTTCGACCTCAACCTGGAAGTCACCGACCTCGACCATCGCCTCGGTTGCTGCCTGACCTACAGCACCGATCTGTTCGACGAACCGCGCATTGCTCGCATGGCCGCACATTGGCGCAACCTGCTGGAGGCACTGATTGCCGATCCGCAACAGCGTCTCAGTGAACTGCCGTTGCTGGCCGCCGAGGAACAAATAAACCTGCTCGACAGCTTGGGCGTGGAGCCGGGCGAGCATCGTCTGGACCAGTGCATCCATCACCTGTTCAGCGAGCAGGCACTGGCGCGTCCCGATGCGCCGGCGCTGACCTTCGCCGGGCAAACCCTGAGCTATGCCGAACTCGACAGCCGCGCCAATCGCCTCGCGTGGATGCTGCGCGAACGCGGTGTTGGGCCGCAGGTGCGCGTGGGCCTGGCGCTTGAGCGTTCGCTGGAAATGGTCATCGGCTTGCTGGCCATCCTCAAGGCCGGTGGCGCCTATGTGCCGCTGGACCCGGAGTACCCGCTCGACCGTTTGCATTACATGATCGAAGACAGTGGCGTTGGCTTGCTCTTGAGCGACGCGGCAATGTTCAAAGCCCTGGGTGAATTGCCGTCCAATGTCGGCCGCTGGTGTGTGGAAGAAGACGCGGCCGCGTTGGCCAATTACCCGGCCACCGAGCTGCCGTTTATCAGCCTGCCACAACATCAGGCGTACCTGATCTACACCTCGGGTTCCACCGGAAAACCGAAAGGCGTGGTGGTGTCCCACGGCGAAATCGCCATGCACTGCCGCGCTGTGATCGAGCGCTTCGGCATGCGCCCGGTCGATTGCGAACTGCATTTTTATTCAATCAACTTTGACGCCGCCACCGAGCGTTTGCTGGTGCCTTTGTTGAGCGGCGCGCAAGTGGTGCTGCGTGCGCAGGGCCAATGGGATGCCGAAGAAATTTGCGGTCTGATCCGCACCCATCAGATCAACGTCCTCGGTTTCACCCCGAGCTATGGCAGCCAGTTGGCGCAATGGCTGGCGACTCGAAACGAGATTCTGCCGGTGCGCATGATCATCACCGGCGGCGAAGCGCTGACTGGTGAGCACCTGTCGCGGATTCGCGCAGCGTTCAAACCGAGTCTGTTCTTCAACGCTTACGGCCCGACCGAAACCGTGGTCATGCCGCTGGCCAGTCTGGCGCCTGAAGTGTTGGAAGAAGGCCTGGGCAGCGTGCCGATCGGCAGCGTGATCGGCGATCGCGTGGCGTACATTCTCGACGCCGATCTGGCGCTGGTTCCGCAAGGCGCGACCGGTGAGTTGTACGTCGGTGGCGCGGGCCTGGCGCAGGGTTATCACCAGCGTCCGGGGATGACGGCGGAACGCTTTGTCGCCGATCCGTTTTCGGATAAGGGCGGGCGTATTTACCGCACTGGCGACCTGGTGCGACAGCGCGCCGATGGTCTGGTGGAATACCTCGGGCGTATTGACCATCAAGTGAAAATCCGTGGTTTCCGCATCGAACTCGGGGAAATTGAAACCCGTCTGCTGGAGCACCAATCGATCCGTGAGGCCGTGGTGTTGGCGCTCGATGCACCGAGCGGCAAACAATTGGTTGGCTATCTGGTGAGCGACGTCGCAGCGCTTGGCGAAGCGCAACAGGCTGAGTTGCGCGAAGCCCTCAAGGCGCATCTGAAGTCGCAACTGCCGGACTACATGGTGCCCACGCACCTGATCCTGCTGGCCAGCATGCCGCTGACCGCCAACGGCAAACTCGACCGCCGCGCACTGCCGGCGCCGGACCCAGAACTGAATCGTCAGCAGTACGTGGCGCCGAGCAACGAGCTTGAACTCACACTGGCGCAGATCTGGTGCGAAGTGCTCAACGTCGAGCAGGTGGGTCTGAACGACAACTTCTTCGAACTGGGCGGTGACTCGATCCTGTCGATCCAGGTGGTCAGCCGTGCGCGGCAGCAAAGCATTCATTTCAGCCCACGCGACCTGTTTCAGCACCAGACCGTGCAGACCCTCGCCACCGTGGCAACCCGCACCGAGCAGATCACCGCCGAGCAAGGCTTGCTCAGCGGTGAGTCGCAACTGACGCCGATCCAGCACTGGTTCTTCGACACCGAGATTCCACAGCGCCAACACTGGAACCAGGCGCTGTTGCTGCAACCGACTGCGCCGCTGGAACCCCATCGTCTGGAGCAAGCGCTGCTGGCGGTGATCGAGCAACACGATGCATTGCGGCTGCGCTTCAGTAACGTGGCGGGCCAATGGCACGCCGTACATCAGGCGATTTCCGATGCGCCGGTGTTGTGGCAGGTGCGCGTTGCGTCGATGGACAAGTGCGCGGCGCTGTTCGCCGATGCCCAGCGCAGCCTCGACCTCGCAGCGGGACCATTGATGCGTGCGCTGCTGGTCGATGGTCCGGAGGGCCAGCAACGCTTGTTCATCGCGATTCACCACTTGGTGGTCGATGGCGTTTCCTGGCGCGTGCTGCTCGACGATCTGCAAACCGTATATCGCCAACTCGATGCGCAGCAGTCGGTGAAGTTGCCGGCGAAAACCAGCGCCTTCAAGGACTGGGCGGCACGCTTGCAAGCGTATGCCGGCAGCGAATCCCTGCGTGAAGAGCTGAGCTGGTGGCAGGCGCAATTGGCCGGGCCGAGCGTCGATTTGCCGTGTGATCGCCCCGAGGGCGGTCGGCACAATCGCCATGCGCAAACCGTCAGCGTGCGCCTCGACAGCGAGCGTACCCGGCAGTTGCTGCAACAGGCGCCGAGCGCTTATCGCACTCAAGTAAACGATCTGTTGCTGACCGCATTGGCCCGCGTGCTGTGCCGCTGGAGCGGTCACGCCTCAGTGTTGATTCAACTGGAAGGCCATGGCCGTGAAGCGCTGTTCGACGAGATCGACCTGACCCGTACCGTCGGCTGGTTCACCAGCGCATACCCGCTGCGCCTGACCCCGTCGAACATTGAAGAAGCCGCCGGGCAGGGCGCTTCGATCAAGGCGATCAAGGAACAACTGCGCGCCGTGCCGCACAAAGGTCTGGGCTATGGCGTGCTGCGTTATCTGGCCGATGACCCGAGTCGCCAGAGCATGGCCCAGTTGCCGGTGGCGCCGATTACTTTCAACTACCTCGGTCAGTTCGACCAGAGTTTTGCTGCCGATGCCCTGTTCCATCCGCTGGATGAAGCCATCGGCGCGGCCCACGATGCCAATGCGCCGCTGCCTAATGAGTTGAGTGTCGACAGCCAGGTCTACGGCGGGGAACTGGTCCTGCGCTGGACCTTCAGCGCCGAGCGCTACGATCCACACACCATCAACGATCTGGCGGACGCGTACCTTGGCGAGTTGCAGAGCTTGATCGCCCATTGCGTGCGTGACGATGCCGTGGGCCTGACGCCCTCGGACTTCCCGTTGGCCCGACTCAACCAGGCGCAACTGGATGCGCTGCCGATTCCGCCTGCGATCATCGAGGACGTTTACCCGCTGACCCCGATGCAGGAAGGCATGCTCCTGCACACCTTGCTGGAACCCGGCACCGGCCTGTACTACATGCAGGACCGTTACCGCATCAACAGTGAGCTCGACCCGCAGCGTTTCGCCCAGGCCTGGCAAGCGGTGATCGCCCGCCACGAAGCCTTGCGCGCATCGTTCTGCTGGAACGTCGGCGAAGACATGCTGCAGGTTATCCACAAGCCGGGCAGCACGCCGATCGAGTACCTCGACTGGAGCGGTATCGCCGATGCCGAGCAGGAACCGAAGCTGCAAACCTTGCTCAAGACCGAGCGTGAAGCCGGGTTCGATCTGCTCAATCAGGCACCGTTCCATTTACGCCTGATTCGCGTGGGTGCGGCGCGCTACTGGTTCATGATGAGCAACCACCACATCCTCATCGATGCCTGGTGCCGTTCGCTGTTGATGAACGATTTCTTCGAAATCTACAGCGCCCTCGGCGAAGGCCGTGACGCGCAACTGGCCGTGCCGCCGCGTTATCGCGACTACATTGGCTGGCTGCAACGCCAGAGTCTGGCCGAAGCGCGACAGTGGTGGAAAACCAACCTGCAAGGCTTCGAACGGACCACGCCGATCCCGAGCGACCGTCCATTCCTGCGCGAACACGCGGGCGACAGCGGTGGCATGATCGTCGGCGACCGCTATACGCGACTCGACGCCCGCGACGGTGCACAACTGCGTGAACTGGCCCAGGCCCATCAGCTGACCATCAACACTTTCGCCCAAGCCGCGTGGGCCTTGGTGCTGCGGCGTATGAGCGGTGATCGTGACGTGTTGTTTGGCGTGACGGTGGCCGGGCGTCCGGTGGACATGCCGCAGATGCAACGTACCGTTGGCCTGTTCATCAACAGCGTCGCGCTGCGGGTGAAAATGCCGCAGGACGATCAGCGTTGCAGCGTGCGCCACTGGCTCAGCGGCTTGCTCGACAACAACATGCAACTGCGTGAGTACGAATACCTGCCGCTGGTGAATATCCAGGAGCAGAGCGAGTTGCCGAAGGGCCAGCCGCTGTTCGACAGCCTGTTCGTGTTCGAAAATGCCCCGGTGGAAACCTCGGTGCTGGACCACGCGCAGAGCCTCAACGCGACCTCCGATTCGGGCCGCACGCACACCAACTTCCCGCTGACGGCCGTGTGCTATCCGGGCGATGACCTGGGTTTGCACCTGTCGTACGACCAGCGTTACTTCGATGAAAACACCGTCGAGCGCATGCTCGGTGAGTTCAAGCGCTTGTTGCTGGCGTTGGTCGCAGGGTTCCACGGTGACATGGCTGACTTGCCGTTGCTCGGTGCCGAGGAACAGGACTTCCTGATCCAAGGTTGCAACCAGAGCGAGCATGACTATCCGCTGGAGCAGAGCTACGTCAGTTTGTTCGAGGCACAGGTCGCCGAACATCCGCAGCGCATCGCCGCCAGTTGTCTGGCTGAGCAACACAGTTACGCCGAACTGAATCAGCGCAGTAACCGACTCGGCCATGCGCTGATGGCTGCCGGTGTCGGGCTTGATCAACCGGTCGCGTTGTTGGCCGAACGTAATCTTGATTTGCTCGGCATGATCATCGGCAGCTTCAAGGCCGGGGCCGGTTATCTGCCGTTGGACCCGGGCCTGCCAAGCCAGCGCCTGAGCCGCATCATTGATCTGAGCCGTACGCCGTTGCTGGTCTGCACCGAGGCGTGTCATGAACAAGCCGTCGCGTTGCTGGAAGAGTTCGGTTGTGCCAATCGACCCAAGCTGTTGGTCTGGGAAGAGGTGCAGGCCAGTGATGTTTCGGTGCTCAATCCGGGCATCTACAGCGGCCCGGACAACCTTGCCTACGTGATCTACACCTCCGGTTCCACCGGCTTGCCCAAGGGGGTGATGGTCGAACAGCGCGGCATGCTCAATAACCAATTGAGCAAGGTGCCGTACCTGAACCTGAGCGAGGACGACGTGATCGCGCAGACCGCTTCGCAAAGCTTCGACATCTCGGTCTGGCAGTTCCTCGCCGCACCGTTGTTCGGCGCGCGGGTCGATATCGTGCCGAACACCATCGCCCATGATCCGCAAGGTTTGTTGGCGCATGTGCAGAGCCAGGGCATCACCGTGCTGGAAAGCGTGCCGTCGCTGATCCAGGGCATGCTCGCCCAGGAACGCATGAGCCTCGACGGCCTGCGCTGGATGTTGCCGACGGGGGAGGCGATGCCGCCGGAACTGGCGCACCAGTGGTTGCTGCGTTATCCAGATATCGGCTTGGTGAATGCCTATGGTCCGGCGGAATGCTCGGATGACGTGGCGTTCTTCCGCGTCGACATGGCGTCTACTCGCGGCAGCTATCTGCCGATTGGTACGCCGACCGACAACAACCGTTTGTACCTGCTCGATGGCGCGCTGGAACTGGTGCCGCTGGGTGCGGTGGGCGAGTTGTGCGTGGCCGGTACCGGGGTCGGGCGCGGTTACGTCAGTGATCCGCTGCGCACCGCCCAGGTGTTTGTGCCCAACCCGTTTGGCGCACCGGGCGATCGTCTTTATCGCACCGGTGACCTGGCGCGGCGTCGCAGCGACGGTGTGTTGGAATACGTCGGACGCATCGACCATCAGGTGAAAATTCGCGGTTACCGCATCGAGCTGGGTGAAATCGAAGCGCGTCTGCATGAGCAACCGGAAGTTCGCGATGCGGCGGTGGGTGTGCAGGAAGGTGCGAACGGTAAACACCTGGTCGGCTACCTGGTGGCAGCGGATTCAGCGCTCAACCCAGCCGAACGCCTGGAGCGCATCAAGCAACGCCTGCGTGCCGAACTACCGGAGTACATGGTGCCGCTGCACTGGCTATGGCTCGACTCAATGCCGCTCAACGCCAACGGCAAACTGGACCGCAAGGCCCTGCCGGCGCTGGAGATCGGCCAGTTGCAGAGTCAGGACTATGCAGCGCCACGCAACGAGCTGGAGCAGACCCTGGCCGCCATCTGGGCCGAAGTGCTGAAAGTGGAGAAGGTCGGTGTGCGCGACAACTTCTTCGAACTGGGCGGGCATTCGCTGCTGGCCACGCAGATTGCCTCGCGGGTGCAGAAAACCCTGCAACGGGATGTGCCGCTGCGGGCGATGTTCGAGTGCAGCACGGTGGAAGAACTGGCCGGGTACATTGGCGGGTTGGCGGCCAGTGACATCACCGAGGAGAAGGTGGATCGCTTGAATGACTTGATGGCGGAGCTGGAGGGGCTTTGATTCTCTAGCGTCCGAGCTGGCCTCATCGCTGGCAAGCCAGCTCCCACAAGATGCAGTGGTGGACACATAAAGTGTGAACAACATTGATCCCTGTGGGAGCTGGCTTGCCAGCGATGGCGGTTGTACAGACGCATACATTAGTGTGATTGACTGCGACGCGTCAGCCGCTCAGTCTTCCTGCTCCATTTTCACCAGCGGAGACATTCGATGCCCTTCGTAACGATTGACGGACAACCCCTGCACTACATTGACCAAGGCAGCGGCCCGGCCGTCTTGTTGGCCGGCAGTTACCTGTGGGACGAGGCGATGTGGGCGCCGCAGATGGCCGCGTTGTCGCAGCAATATCGCGTGATTGCCCTGGACCTGTGGGGCCACGGTGAGTCCGGGCGGTTGCCTGAAGGCACGACGTCGCTGGACGATGTGGCGCGCCAGGCCTTGGCGCTGCTCGATCATCTGGATATCGACCGCGTCACACTGGTCGGGCTGTCAGTCGGTGGCATGTGGGGCGTGCGCCTGGCGTTGTCGGCGCCGCAACGGCTCAACGGGCTGGTGCTGATGGACACCTACGTCGGTGTCGAACCGGAACCGACCCGCCAGTACTACTTTTCGCTGTTCAAGATGATTGAAGAAACCGGCGTGATCGCGCCGCAACTGCTCGACATCGTGGTGCCGATTTTCTTCCGACCGGGCATCGACCCGCAGTCAGCGCTGTATCAGGATTTCCGCGCCAAACTGGCTGCACTACCACCGGAGCGCTTGCGCGAAAGCATCGTGCCGATGGGGCGGATTACCTTTGGTCGTGATGATCTGTTGCCGCGTCTGGGGGAATTGAATGCCGCGACCACGCTGGTGATGTGTGGCGATCAGGACAAACCACGTCCACCGAGTGAAACGCAGGAAATGGCCGGGTTGATTGGTTGTCCGTATGTGCTGGTGCCGGAGGCGGGGCATATTTCCAATCTGGAAAATCCGGGCTTTGTCACTCAAGCGTTGCTGGCATTTTTGGCTGAGCGCAATCCAGCGTAGTTCGGGGAAAAAGATCGTCCGAACGCAGCCCGAGCCTCCGGGATCGGGTGAACCCTGTAGGAGTTGCCGCAGGCTGCGATCTTTTGATCTTGTTTATTTCGGCCCGAGAATCTTCGCCAACTTGTCCGGCGACGGCGCGCCTTGCTGCTGTTGCAGTTCACCCTTGCTGTCCATATAGAAAATCGCCGGCGTAGCTTGCAGCTCCAGGTCTTCCATCAACTGCATGTTGGCCGCGAGTTTCGCCTGAATCGCCGGCGGCACTTCCTTCAAGGCCTTGAGCGAGCTGCCCTTGCCGGCCGCTTCGTGGTCTTGCAGGGCCTTTTGCGGGTCTTTGGCGGCGAGCAGTGCAGCAGACTTGCCGGGGCTGTCCTCGCGGATGATGCCGACCATGATGTGGCGCAACTGCACCTTGCCGGCCTTGACCCATGGACGCGCCTGTTCCCAGAACATGTTGCAGTACGGGCAATTGGGGTCGCTGAACATGTAGACGATACGCGGCGCATCCTTGTTGCCGTCGGCAATCCAGTTGCTCGCTTCCATCTTGGCCCAGACTTCCTTGGACATCGGTGCATACACCAGTTTTTGCAACGGCGCGCTGCTCAGGTCATTGCCTTCGGCGTCGTACAGATTACCCAGCAGCACGTGCTTGCCGTCCGGCGTCAGGTACAGCGCCATGCCACGGTTCTGGTATTGCGCGGCATACCCGCGCAAGCCATCCGGCGCATCGAACTGACCGACAATCTTCGCGCCTTTGGCTTCGATCTTCTTGATCGCTTCGGGCAGCTCTTCGGCCTGCACCGATGGCAGGTGCAGCAGGGCGGCACCCAGGCTCAGGGTCAGCAGGTGGCGGAGGCGGGGCATGGCAGTTTCCTTGAAGAGGTGGCAGGTACGTTGTCGAAATTTTCCAGAGCGCGGGCCAGGCTGGCTTGTGACAGTTCGCCCAAATGGCTGCCCAGTAAACGACCGTCGGGGCTATAGAACAGCGTAGTCGGCAATGCCATGGAACCGACGGCCTGACCCAAACGACCGCTGCCGTCGAACAGTACGTTGGAAAGGCTCAGGCCCTGGGTTTCCAGAAACGTCGCGACGCTTTGCATGCTTTCGGCCTGATTGACGAACAGGAAGGTCAGGTCAGGGCGTTGTTGTTGGGCGCTCTCCAGCACCGGCATTTCCCGGCGACATGGCGGACACCAGGTGGCCCACAAGTTGATCACCAGCGGGCCACCCTTATAGTCAGCCAGTTGCACGGTTTCACCGGCGGCATTGCGCAGGGTGATTTCCGGCAGGCGCGTGCCTTGTTCATAAATGCTCAAGGAGAACGTTGCCAGCAACCAGAACGCCAGGCCGCTGGCCACACCAAAGCCCAGCGGTCGGCGCAGCCCCGGTCGACGCCAGCCCCGGTAAACGCTGGCGAGCATCAGCGCAATCACCCCGGGCCAGGCGAGGAAACCGCCGTCCCGCAGATCGATTATTTGCCAGGGATCGTTGCGATAGTGGGTCCAGTACATCGCGACAAAAGCGATTCGTGCCGCGAGCATGCCGATCAGAAACAGGCTGAACAGTACCGACTCGGGGTTATCACCACCACGTTTGGCCACCCGCCAGCCGACAAACGTCGCCAGCGCCAATGCACTGATCAGCAGCAGGTGGTTAAGGGCGATGGCAAAGGTGCCGAGGGTAAATGTCAGCATTAACGGGCATCTCGGGTGGTGGTCCAGCGTTGCAGGAAAGTATCGGCATCGACCTCGCCGGTGATGCGCTGGCTGCGACGTTCAACGCCGTCGGCACCGATCCACAACAGGCTCGGTGGTCCTGGCACTTTGTAACGGCCCAGCAATTCGCGGCTGGCGGCATTGTCGGCGGTGACGTCGAGTCGGAGCAAGCGCACGTCGCTCAACGCTTCGAGCACTTTGGCTTTACCGAACACCTGTTTTTCCATGACCTTGCACGACACGCACCAGTCGGCGTAGTAATCCAGCAACACCCACTGGCCCTGCGCCTGCGCTGCATCGAGCTCGCGTTGCAGGGCTTGTGGATCCTTGACGGTGGTGAAGGCGTCATGACCGACCGGCACAGCCGCAACCGCTGTGTTCGAGGCGCGGTAAACCTGCAACGGCTTGAACAGATCATCACTGCCGCCCGCCGCGCCGACCACCAGCAGACTGCCCCACAGGCCCAGCAACAACGAAGTGGCGCCGAACAGATGCGCCACGCGACCGAAACCATCCGATTGCTTCCAGGCGCTATAGGCCGCAACGAGCAGCAACGCTCCGCACAAACCGACCCACAGGGTTTGGTCCAGCACCGGGCGCAACATCAGTAACGCCGTGGCGAGGAACAGGAAGCCAAAAATGCCTTTGACCAGATTCATCCAGGCCCCAGGCTTGGGCATGAAGCGATTACCGACGGTCACCAGCAACAGCAGCGGCACACCGATGCCGATGCCCATGGCAAACAGAATCAAGCCACCGTGCAAGGCATTGCCGCTCTGCGCAATGTAGAGCAAGGCACCCGCCAGCGGGGCGGTCATGCACGGGCCGACCAACAGGCCGGAGAGCGCGCCCAGCACACCCGCACCGATCAGGCTGCCGCCACGTTGGTTGCGCGAGACGTTTTCCAGGCGGTCACGCACCGCCACCGGCAATTGCAGCTCGAAAAAGCCGAACATCGGCAGCGCCAACAGCACGAAAATCGCCGCGAAACTGCCCAGCAACCAAGGAATTTGCAACCAGGCTTGCAGGTTCGCCCCGAGGGACGCCGCCAACACACCCATCGCCGCATACACCAGCGCCATGCTCACCACATAGCTGCCGGCCAGGGCCAAACCGCGCTTGGGTGAAGCACCGCTGCCAACGATCAACCCGGCCAGAATCGGCAGCATCGGCAATGAACACGGGGTGAAGGCCAGCAGCAGACCCAGGCCGAAGAATACGAGCAGGCTCCAGCCCAGTGCGCGTTGTTGCAGATTACTGGCCAGTGCCTGATCCGGGGCTTCATTGGTAGTGTTCAGGGCGTTGGCGTTGCCCAGGTCCACGACCCGGGTTTGCGGCGGATAACACAACCCTGCATCGGCACAGCCTTGATAACTCACCTTGACCTGACCACTGGCGCCGGCCGGAATCTTCAACTCAAGGCCTTGGCGATAAACCTGCTGTTCACCGAAAAACTCGTCGCTGTGAGCTTCGCCCGGCGGCAACGCAGGCTGCTGATCGGCAGGCAGGCCGTCGAACTTCAGCCGTTTCTGATAAAGGTAATAACCGTCGGCAATCTGCCAGAAGAGCTGGGTTTCACCGGATTCCAGGCGTTCGGAAGTGAAAACGAACGCCTTGTCGACGGGCATAAACTCGGGTTTGGTCTCGAATGGATTGGTCCCCGCATGAACCAGACCTGACACCAGGAGAGCGAAAAATACAAACAATTGACGCATGGGCAAGCCTTATCCCTTCACAAGTGGGGGCACTGTGGAGGGCGGCGATTAACCCGTGATTAACCGCTCTAGGCATCCAGTAAGACCCGCTTGGAACAGGCGGGCCTTGCTGCAAAGTCAGTTTTTCAGCAATCCATGCCATGACTTGTCATCGACATCGGACGTCGGCTCAGGGGTCAGTCTCTCAACAGCCCGGGCCATGTTTCATCGTTGACATCGACTGGGCCGGTTTCTGCCCGGTTCTCTTGGATGTTGTAACGGATGTATTGATTGCCAGTCAGGAAGATGTAGTAGCGACTGTCGGCTAATGTTCCATCATTTTGTACCGCTGTAATGATTCGATCCTTATAGGGCTCAAGTCCAGGCCAGGTTTTGTTGGTAATGGCCTCCCACTTCAAGGTGTGTATGCCTTTAAAATTTGGCATGTATTGTGGTGAGTTCCAGTCGAGTATCAGAGAGTTACCATCACTCAGGAGAAATCGAAACCTGCCCTTTATTTCGGGATCATATGTACGCCACCACGTACCTGCGACAATACGATCAAAGTACGGCAAGATTTTATGCCATTCCGAATCCGCAACAGGATAACTCCTTATAACCTTGTCTTCATCCTGGTCATATTTACATACCATGGGGACGAAGTTGTCGTAATAAAAAAGCCATAAGTAGTCATCGTCAATGCCCCATTCGCTTTCGCACAGGAGGTTGGTGGTGGCGAAACCAAACCGCAAGTTTTTGACGTGGGGGTGAAAGCTGCCCCAGCTGGTGGTATTGACAAGGGTGGGATAACCATCTGGGACTTTGTTATCACTCATATCAAATCGGGTATACGTGTTGCTGTCCTTGAAAAAGAAATAGCAACGGTCTTTTCCGGAGCGCCAATCGACGGCTACGAAGTTTTTAAGTTCTGGCATGAACTGAATCCTTTCAGAGAATTAAATTAGTGAGTTACTTCGAGTTGTACTGTTTTCGGGTTTCGAAGTTGATGCGAGATTAGCGTTTTTACTTGTTTGATTTGTAGGTGTTTTTATTGGCTATTTGTTTCTAAGCTAGTTGGGAATATTGACGTTGCGTTTTCCCGCAAACGCGCTTTCGGGCGCGGCGGATGTGCTGGGGCTTTTCGGCGCTGTTCGTCCGTCTGTCTCCTTGCCATAATTGCGCCTTAATCCACAGGTGTTTGACTCGGGTTTTTACTCTTGGAGCGCCCATGCACGTACTGGTTTGCGAAGACGATGAGTTGATCGCCAGCGGCATCGTCGCCGGCCTGACCGCACAAGGCCTGACCGTGGAGCACGTGGCCACCGCGTCGGCGGCCCGGGCGATGCTCAAGGTGGCGGAGTTCGACGTCATGGTGCTCGACCTCGGTTTGCCCGACGAAGACGGCCTCAAGTTGTTGCAGCAGTTGCGCCACAATGGTCTGGAACTGCCGGTGCTGATCCTCACCGCCCGGGACTCGGTCACCGACCGTGTCGATGGGTTGCAGGCCGGTGCCGACGACTACCTGCTCAAGCCTTTCGACTTGCGCGAGCTTGCCGCACGTTTGCATACGTTGTTGCGACGAGTGGCCGGGCGCAGCGTCAACCTGATCGAGCACGGGGCTCTGACTTACGACCCGAGCAGTCGTGAAACCACGCTCGCCGGCCAGCCAGTGGACCTCTCGCGTCGCGAACAATCGCTGTTGCAAGCCTTGCTGCACAACCGTGGTCGGGTGCTGTCCACCGAGCAGCTCAAAGACAGCGTCTACGGTTTCAATGACGAACTGGAAAGCAACGCCCTCAACGTCCATATCCATCACCTGCGCAGCAAACTGGGCAAAGGCATCGTTGAAACGGTGCGCGGCCTGGGTTATCGCCTGGGGCCGGCGGATGGCGGAGATCAATCGAAGTGATGAGTTTGCGTTTACGCCTGAGCCTGACGCTCGGCGCCGCGTTTGCGCTGATCTGGGCGCTGGCCGCGGCCTGGATGCTCAGTGACCTGCGTAATCAGATGATGTTCTCCCTCGACCAGCGTCTGGTGGCTTCGGCGCGGATGGTCGCCGGGCTGATGGAGCAATTGCCGCCGGTGCCGAGCAAGGGCGAGGGCACGCATTTCAGTGCCGAGCAGCTGAACATTCCCGGCGGTATGGCGTGTCAGGTCAGCTCGTTGCGCGGCGAAATCCTCGCCCGCAGTCACAGCGATCCGGGGCAAACGCTGGAGGCCGAGAAAATGGGCTTCCACGACCAGATGATCGACGGCGCGCCGTGGCGCAGTTTCACCCTGGCCCGAGGCGATCTGCGCATTACCACGGCGGATCGGCAGATCGAGCGTGAGGCGTTGAACATGTCGATCCTGCTGGCCGCTTCGGTGCCAGTGGGTGTGGCGTTGCTCGGTTGCCTGTGTCTGCTATGGCTGGGCATCGGCCAGGGGTTGGCGCCGCTCAATCGCATGCGCGATGCCTTGATGCGGCGCAGTGCCGATTCTCTGGAGCCGTTGCAGGTGCAGCCGTTGCCGAGTGAATTGCAGCCGTTGCTGGATACGCAAAACCAGTTGTTCCAGCGAATCGGCAAGACCATTGAGCGCGAGCGTCGGCTGACAGGTGATGCAGCGCACGAGTTGCGCAGCCCGCTGACCGCGATCAAGACCCACCTGCAAGTGGCGCGCATGACCGATGGCGCGGCCCGGGACCAGTCCCTGGCCCGTGCGGAGGAGGGTGCAGACCGCCTGCACCGTACGCTTGAGCAATTGTTGTTGCTGGCCCGGGTCGAGGGCAGTTTGTCGTTCGACGACGGTGTGCAATGCAGCGCCGAGCAAGTGGCGAAACTGGCGATTCAGGATGCTGCCGGCGGTGATCGCCAGCGCATCAAATTCCAACTGCCGGCCAGCGTCTCCCCGGCGCCGGTGCAAATGCCGGCGGTGCTGTCGATTGCCGCGCTGCGCAACCTGCTGGACAACGCTTTGCGCCACACGCCCGGTGACGGCGAGGTGGAGTTGAGCCTGCAAACCACCGGCAACCGTGTGCAATTTGTGGTTCGCGACCACGGGCCGGGGATTGCTGAAGACGACCTGCAACACCTGACCCAACGCTTCTGGCGCAACGGCCAGAGCACCGGTTGCGGCCTCGGCCTGGCGATTGTCCAGGCCATCGTCCAGCGCTGTGGTTGCACGCTGCATTTCGACAGCCGACAGGATGGGCTAAGGGTTGAACTGACCATGCCGTTGCAACCGGTCTGACCGACTCGCAAACCCCTGTAGGCGCTGCCGAAGGCTGCGATCTTTGATTTTGTTTTTAAGATCAAAAGATCGCAGCCATCGGCAGTTCCTACATGAAGCCATGTCGCTCATCAATGGTAACTGTTCTCCATTGGCCGCCCCGACCTCCCACGACTATCGTTCCTCACACTCATGGATTGAGGTGACCGCGTCATGGAAGCATCCGTACACACCTGCAACGCCACCCCGGCAGACGCCGGCATCATCAGCCGCATCATTGAGCGTTCCATCCGCGTCGGCTGCGCGCTTGACCATCGCAACCATCCACAAACCGTTGCGGCCTGGACTCAGAATCAAACCCGTGAACACATCCTGCGTTGGCTGACGGATCAGCGCCTGTACCTCAATGTCGCCCTGTTGCAGGACAAACCGGTCGGCGTGGCGATGGCTTCGAACGATGGCCAGGTTGTGTTCTGCTATGTACTGCCGGAGTGGTTTCGTCGTGGCGCCGGTCAAGCGCTGGTGCGCGATCTCGAAGGCTGGTTGGTGGGTCACGGGTTGCGCCATGCACGGCTCAACAGCACGCGTACCGGCGAAGCCTTTTATCGGCGACTGGGTTACCAGACGCACGCCGAAACGTTGACGGTAGCGGGCCTCGCTGCCATCCCCATGCACAAAGCCTTGCCTGAGGTCTAAATCCCCGAGCCCCTGATGCGTTTCCAGAACAGGAAAACCTTATTGAGGGGTCGAGAGATGTCAGTCGCTACCAGCCTTATCGAAGATCAGCCGGCCCGGGTCGCCCCGACCGAGACGCTGTATCAGTTCAATGAATCGCCGTTGCTGGCCCGTCAGAGCCAGCAGGAGTCCAACGCCCGTAGCTACCCTCGACGCATTCCCCTGGCACTGAAACGCGCCAAGGGCATCCATGTCGAAGACGTCGAAGGTCGCACGTTCATCGATTGCCTGGCCGGCGCCGGCACCCTGGCGTTGGGGCATAACCATCCGGTGGTGATCGAGGCCATTCAGCAAGTGCTGGCTGACGAGTTGCCCTTGCACACCCTGGACCTGACCACGCCGGTCAAGGACCAGTTTGTTCAAGACCTGTTCGGGCTGTTGCCTCCCGAGCTGGCGGCCGAAGCGAAGATCCAGTTCTGCGGCCCGACCGGCACCGACGCCGTGGAAGCTGCGCTGAAACTGGTCCGTACGGCCACCGGTCGCAGCACCGTGCTGTCGTTCCAGGGCGGTTACCACGGCATGAGCCAGGGGGCGCTGAGCCTGATGGGCAGCCTGGGGCCAAAAAAACCCTTGGGCGCCTTGCTTAGCAATGGCGTTCAGTTCATGCCATACCCGTACGAATACCGTTGCCCGTTCGGGCTGGGCGGTGCGCAGGGGATCAAGGCCAACCTCAATTACCTCGAAACCCTGTTGAATGATCCGGAGGCCGGCGTGCAATTGCCGGCCGCCGTGATCGTTGAAGTGGTGCAGGGCGAGGGCGGGGTGATCCCGGCTGATCTGGACTGGTTGCGCGGTTTGCGCCGGATTACCGAAAAGGCTGGCGTGGCGCTGATCGTCGACGAGATCCAGAGCGGTTTCGCCCGCACCGGCAAGATGTTTGCCTTCGAGCATGCCGGAATCATTCCGGACGTGGTGGTGATGTCCAAGGCCATCGGCGGCAGCCTGCCACTGGCGGTGGTGGTCTACCGCGATTGGCTCGACACCTGGCTGCCGGGCGCCCATGCCGGCACGTTCCGTGGCAATCAGATGGCCATGGCTGCGGGTTCTGCGGTGATGCGTTATCTGGTCGAGCACAAGGTGTGCGAACACGCTGCCGCCATGGGCGAGCGCTTGAGCGAACACTTGCGCATCTTGCAGTGCGACTTTCCGCAGCTGGGCGACATTCGCGGTCGTGGCTTGATGCTCGGTGTCGAACTGGTGGACCCAGCGGGTGCGCTGGACGCACTGGGCCATCCGCCGGCCTTTGCGCGTTTGGCGCCGTTGGTGCAGCGCGAGTGCCTCAAGCGCGGCTTGATCCTGGAACTGGGCGGCCGCCACGGCGCGGTAGTGCGCTTCCTGCCGCCACTGGTGATCACCGCCGCAGAAATCGACCGCGTCGCCGAGATTTTTGGCCGGGCGTTGGCCGCTGCATCCACCGGGCTTTAAATTTTTCGGGCGCCGGAACGTTCCTTCTACATAGCGGCTGCACGCAGCGTGCAGCCCTCCCTACCGTGATGGAGAAACAGCATGACGTCAGTATTCGACCGCGAGGACATCCTTTTTCAGGTCGTGGTCAACCACGAAGAGCAATACTCGATCTGGCCTGACTACAAGGCCGTGCCGGAAGGTTGGCGCACCGTGGGCAAAAGCGGGCTGAAAAAGGAATGCCTGGCGTACATCGAGGAAACCTGGACGGACATGCGTCCGCTGAGCTTGCGCCAGAAGATGGATGAGCAGGCCGTCGCTCACTAGGCATGTGAGCAAAAAAAGCCCGCTGGACTGGTGACGGTCAGCGGGTTTTTTGTGGCTGGTCAGCGAAGATCCCTGTAGGAGCTGTCGAGTGCAACGAGGCTGCGATCTTTTGATTTTTTCTTGGAAGCAAGATCAAAAGATCGTCCGAACGCGGCCCGAGCCGCCGTCATCGCCAGCAGTCTGGTTCCCACAGGGGCCTGAGATCAACCACTCAACCCCTTGATCACCAAATCCACATCCCCCTCCAGTTCGGCCACTGGATCAGCTGCGTCGACACTCAACACCACCAATCGACTCCCGGCTTCGCTGATAACCGCTTTAAGCGCGTCCGAAGGCTGGCGATGGTGCAACACCACTGCCACGTCATTATCTTTCAGCGTCGCAGCCAATGCCTTTAGCGCCTCAGGCGTCCACTCGGCATCCGGCCTTGCATCCTGGCCAACCAGCTCAAGATTCAGACCGCCAATCAGATAGCCGAAGTGATCGCTCAGGCTCATCACGCTGAGGTTATCGGCGGCTGCCAGGCGTGCCTCGCTGTCAGCACTGAGCTTGAGCAAACGCTGTTTCAGCGCCGCCAGATTGGCCTCGATCGCAGGCTTGGCGTTAGGCGCCAGACGCACCAGATCCGCCGCCATCACGTCCGCCATGCGTCCCATGTTATTGCTCGCCAGCCACGGCTGGCTGTTCAACCCCTCGACCTTGTTGTCGGGCTGCACGGCGATGCCAGGCAGCGCGCCGTCCACCGGGCGGGCGGCGTCGACTTCGACGATGCGGATGTTGCTGCGTCGGGAAATCGGGTACAGCGGGTCATCCGCCCACAACGAACGCAGACCGATCACCGCGTCGGCATCGGTCGCCAGTTTGGCCAGTGCCGGAGCGCCACGGCCGGTGAAGTAAGCGGTCTGCCGGCTGCCGGGCAGGTTGTCGGGTGCGGCGCGCTCGAGTTTGACATCGGTACCTTTGAGCAGGACTTCGCCCAAACCGTAGGTGATCGGCAACGAGGCCAGCACGCGTAGCGGTTTGCCGTTGTCGGCGGCGAAGGACGTTGTGGCCAGCCCGCAAAGGGCGACCGCGAGGGTCAATTGGCGTAGAGAAAAAGTCATTTATCCAAGGTTCCCTTTCAGGCTGGGGACAACGCCGCGCGCGATGGCGGCCAGGGCGAAGGCGATACCGGCCACCAGAATGATCGCGGCACCGGACGGGATCGGCAGGTCGAAGACGATCGGCGCGAGAATCCCGCACAGCGTGCTGACCGTGGCGATCAGCACCGAGCACCAGAAAAAGCCCTTCAACGATTGACTGAGCAAGCGTGCCGCCGCAGCCGGGATCACCAGCAGCGCACCGACCAGGATCGCGCCGATGACTTTCACCGCGGCAACGGTAATCAGCGTCACCAGAATCACGAACAGGTAATCCAGCGACTTCACGGCCACGCCGCGTACTGCCGCCAGTTGTGGGTTGAAACTGGCAAGCATGATGCGGTTGTACAACGGCAGGGCCAGGGCCATCACCAGCGAACCGACGATGGCCAGCACCAGCAGGTCATTGCCGTTGACGGTCAGTACTGAACCGAACAGCACGTTTTCCAGAATGTGCACGTTGATCTTGCCCGCCAGAATCAGCAGCAGACTCGCGCCCAGCGCCAGCGACACCGAGAGGAACACGCCGATCAAGGTGTCCGGCGCTAGGCCAGTACGGTTACGCAGGTAGTTGAGCAGGATGCCGAACAGCAGGCAGTAACCGAACAGACTGCCGTAAGGCCCGGTGTAGGGTTCGCCGAGCAGGATGCCGATGGCGACGCCGGTCAGCGCCGCGTGGCCCACCGCTTCGGAGAAAAACGCAAAGCGCTTGACCACCACCAACGTGCCCAGACCGCCCAGCACCGGGCCGATCAACAAACCGGCGAGCAGCGCGTTGACCACAAAACCATAGGCCAGCGCTTCAGGCAGGTACCCGGACGAGGCCCAGCCTTGGACCATCAAACGAAAGGCTTCGTAACTCATCAGGCAGCGCTCCGTGGATGGGTCGAAAACAGGGTCAGCAGACGATCCGGCGTCAGCGCCAGTTTCGGCGTGGCGTCGAACAGCACCCGGCGATTGAGGCCGGTGACGTGATCGGCCAGTCGCCCGACGGCTTCCAGATCGTGCTCGATCCACAACACCGTGATGCCCGCCGCGCGCCAGTCGCCGAGCAAGCGCTCGAACACCTGAATCCCGGCTTCATCCAGCGCCGACATCGGTTCGTCCAACACCAGCAATTGCGGCGCCGGAATCAACCCTTGGGCCAACAACACGCGCTGACGCTCGCCCCCGGACAGCGCGCCCATGCGCCGCTTGCGTTTGTCCTGCATGCCGACCCGTTCCAGGGCCTCGCCAATCGCTGCCGCGTAGTGCTTGCTCAAGCCGAGAAATGCCGGACGTCGCTGGCACATGGCGGCCATGAAATCGTCGACGGTCATTGGCAAACCACGGTCGAACTCGAGGGCTTGCGGCACGTAGCCGATGGTCCCTGGTTCGCCCGGCCATTGCAGACTCAGGCGGCCTTGATGCGGCATCTGCCCCAACAAAGTCTTGATCAGTGAACTCTTGCCACCACCGTTGGGGCCGACCAGTGCATGCACGCTGCCGGGACGGACCTCAAAGGTAACCTTGTCGAGGATTGTCGTGCGACCCAGCGTAAGGCTGACCTCCGAAAAATCCAGGGTCGGCCCCGCACCCTGTAGGAGAGAGCCTGCTCGCGATTGCGTTTTGTCATTAAATGATGATGCCGACTGACCGGACGCCTTCGCCAGCAGGCTGGCTCCCACAGGGTGTTCGGCGTCTTGGGCGATGAGCGTTTCTTTCGAGGTCATTTACCCGACTCCTGAATCGCCCGCACCACGGTGTTGAGGTTGCCGGTCATTTCCTTTTCGTACTTGTCGGCGGTGTATTCGCCGTAGGAAATGTGCGACAGCGGATACAGCTTCACCCCGGATTCACGCTGGATGGTGTCGACGTACGTGGACGGGAAATCCATCTCCGAGAAGATCACTTTCACGTCCAGTTCACGCAGTTGGTCGATGGTCTTTTTCAACTGGCTCGGGCTCGGTTCAATGCCATGGGCCGGTTCGACCACGGCGGTCACTTCCAGGCCGAATTCGCGCAGCAGGTAATCGTAAGCGGCGTGGACCGTGGCCACCCGCAGTTCGGCATTGGGTGCCTGGGTCAGTTTGGCCAGGGTGTCGGCGCGCATCTTGCGCAGGCGTTTGCCGTAGGCGCGGGCATTTTCGGTGTAGGTTTTGGCGTTGGTCGGGTCGAGCTTGCCCAGCTCCCGGGCAATGTTGTTGACCTGGGCAATCGATGCACTGATCGACAGAAAGGTATGCGGGTTCACCACTTTGCCGGCGCCGCGTGCGGCAACACCGGTGGCGGCCAGCAACGGTACGTTTTCGTTGGCTTCGATCACTGGCACATTCGGGGTTTCGCTGGCGGCGATCATGCGGTCGGCAAAGTCGTCATGGCCCACGCCGTTGAGCACGATCACGTCGAGCCCGCTGATGCGCTTGATGTCTTCGGCCCGAGGCTCGTAGGCGTGAGGGTTGAAGCCTGCCGGAATCAGCGGCACCACCTCGGCCTTGTCGCCGACGATGTTGGCCACATAGCTGTAATACGGGTGCAGGGTGATGCCGATGCGCAGGCGCTTGGCCTCGTCGGCGCTGGCCAGGGGAGTCAGCAGGCAGGCCAGCAGGCCGACCAGTGTCAGGCGCAGAACAGAACGTAGAGATGAAATTGGCATGGGAAAGCGGTCTTCTCTCGGGTGAAGGCGAGGGTTCAGTGCCGATGCTGGCGGGTTACGCCGGCATCGAATTGCGCGACGATCTGCTGCCAGCCGGCGCTTTCGAGCGCGGCGTCGCTGAGGTCGGCAGGGGCCTTGAGATCGGTGGCGCGGTTGAGCCAGATGTCCGGGGCATCATCTTCGGCGGTCAAACGCATCAGGAACGAGCCGGCCACGCTGGCGGTCTGGCTCTGGCCGAAGTAAGCCTTGGCGTCGAGCAATTGCCAGGCATGGCCGCCACGGCTGACGGAGCTGGCGTCCTGGGCGAACGGCGCAAAACCCTCATCGGCGAGGGTTTCAGGTGTCGGCAGGGTTTGCTGTTCCTGGCGCAGCAAGTGAATTTCGTCCAGCGTTACGCGCAGATCGGCGTAGATGCCTTGCTCGGAAGCGCTGAGGTCGCGGCGGGCGTCCAGTTGATGAGTGTTGACGCTGCTCACTTCCTGAGACTCGCCGCGCCACGCGACCACCGAACCGGCCACCGCCAGAATGATCAGGCACAACAGCAACACGTAGAGGGTTTCATGACCGGCACCGGCCGGGCGGACGACTTGCGTGGTTGGCGTGCTCATGGAGTTTCGATGTCCGCTTGGTCGATTTCGACCACGTGGCCAGGGCCTGCGTCGAACAACACATAAAACTCGGCGCCGGGCTTCTTGAAGGTCAGGGTCGAGTCGGCACCGAGCTTGCCCGGCACCAGAATGGTTTCGTCGTAGCCGATCACATCCAGGGTCACTCCCGGTGCACCGCTGCCGTCGGAGAAACCGCCGGTGCACTTGATCTGCTCGGCGTCGATTGCCTTGCATTCGCACATCGGGTTGTGGGCCAGGGCGCTGGTGCTGAAACCGGCGCCGAGCAATAGCAATGCGGCGCTGAGAGGGCGGATAACGTTGATCATGGTTTGCCTCCTTGAGTGCTCAGCCAGGCGAGAGTGGCGGGGGAGGCCTGGCTCAGAGGAATGGATGCCTGATGCATGGAGCCGTCCCAGCCTTCCATGGTGATCCACAGTTCGGCGTCGGCTTTGGTTTTTTCCGGGATCGGCAACATGGCGCCCATGCGGTACGGCGTGCCGAAGAAAATCACCCCGGCGGCGCGCAGGCTGCGGGGTTTACCGATGCGCAGGTAAGTCGCCTTGACCTGCTCGCGGCAGCTGTCGCACAGCGCGGCGTTGAAGCTTTTCATGTGGCCGGCCGGGCCATCGGGGCGGGGGGCTTCATTGCGCAGCTCGGCCAGACGCAGGCTCCACGGGCCGACCTGGACTTCACCGATTTCCCGCTCACCGAGGCCCGTGTCGCCACGGAACAGCGCGGCGTCGGCGAAATACTTGGGCATGAAGCCCAGCGGCACCAGCAACAGCAGAACGTTGATGTGGAAACGCCACTTGTGCCAGAAACGGCTCAGTTTTGACGCGGGTTTTTCTGCAGTGAACAGGCTCATTGGCTGACCTCCGTGCTTTCACGGCTGCCAGCCGCAACTGCCTCGTTGCGTGGGCGTTTGTTGTTGCGCTTGAGCGCATTGGCCGTGGCCAGGGCGGTGCGCTTGGTCCAGATCAGCAGGCCGCTGAGTACCATCATGCTCAGCAGCAGGCCGAAGAAGAACCAGATCAGCTTGATCCAGAGACCGCCGAAATCACCGGTGTGCAACGGGCGCATGGACTCGGTCACGAACTCCAGGCCCGAGCGGTCCGACAGCAGGCGGGTGGCGGCGACATCACCGGTGTACGGGTTGATATCGGCGGTCTGGAACATCAGCGGATACCAGCTGCGCCCCCCCACCGACAGGTAGCTGTAGGCGTTGGCCGGCATGCTGACAAAACTTTCGTCAAGACCGGGGATACGCTCCTTGGCCTGGCGGATCGCCGCTTCGAGGCTGATCATCGGCGCCGCCGAACCATCGGCGGTGAGCGGCACGTTTTCACGAGGTACCACCGCCGCCACTGGCGCGGTGGAGATGGAAATCTGGTTATCGAACATGAACGCTTCGATCAAAAACCAGGTGCTGGTGACGGAAATCACCGCGATGAACCAGATCGACCAGATACCGCTCAGACGGTGGAAATCGCCCCAGAAAATCCGAGCACCGTGACGAATGCGCAGGGTCGGGCGCAAAAAGCCTTTCCAGAAGCGCTTGTACACCACCAGCCCGGTGATCAACGAAGCCAGCAGCGGCAGGCTGAGGAACGACACCAGGTACCAGCCCCAGCTGTAGCCATTGGTGAACGGCACCAGCCACCAGCCATGCAGCGCGCGGGTGAATGCCTGGAAGTTGAATTGCGGAGCGGGGCCTTGAATGGCGCCGGTGTACGGGTTGACGTAAACCGTCAACGCACGTCCGTCGGGATAGGTGACACTGACGTCCAGCGCAAAGTGCGATTCATCGGGGCGGCTGATGCTGTCGATGATGAGGTCGGGCTCAGCCTTTTTGATCGCGCTGACGACCTGGTCGTAATTGAGCCGCGGCGCATCGTCGGAAGGCTGGCTGGCGCGCATTTGCGGGTTGGCCAGCCAGACGATTTCCTGGCTCACCACGGCCAGTGTGCCGGTGACGCAGACGATCAGGACAAAAAACCAGATCGGCAGCGCCAGCCAGCTATGGACCAGGAACCAAAGTTTTGAACGGGATTTCTTCGACATGATTAGGGCGTCTTGTATCGATGAAAGGCCTCTACTACGGGCTTCGCAGCGATGAGGTCCATGAAAGGCCCGGTCGTGGCTTTTGCCTACGCGACAGGACTGCATCTATATAGGACGGATGAGCACCCGAAATCCCGAAGGGCGATATGAAAGAAAATGTTTCGTGTTTCGCGTCCTGTGGTTTTTTGCTGGCATGACAATCCCGCGCGGGTCATTGCGACGTGCGCGGGAGGTTGATGGCGGTCAGGGCGGTGGCCAGGCTCAGCGCAGGAAGTCGAGCACTTCGGTGAGCAGCTGTTCGGGCGCTTCTTCGGCGATGTAATGGCCGGCGGGCAACGGCTTGCCACGGACATCGGAGGCTACTTTTTGCCATTCTTTGAGCGGCTCGAAGCACCGTCCGACCGTGCCTTCCGCGCCCCATAGCACCAGCAGCGGCAGCGCCAATTGATGACCGGCCTCAATGTCGGCACGATCATGCTCCAGGTCGATACTGGCACTGGCGCGATAATCTTCGCAGATGCCACGGGCGGCGCCGGGCAATTGCAGGCAGCGCAGGTATTCACCGAAGGCTTGCTCGGTGAATGGCTTGAGCCCGGCACTGCGGCTGCCCATCACGCTGCGCAGATACGCTTCGGGGTCGGCCTCGATCAGGGTTTCCGGCAACGGTGCCGGGCGAATCAGGAAGAACCAGTGCCAGTACGCACGGGCAAAGGCTTCAGTGGTTTGCGTGTACATCGCCAGGGTCGGGGCGATATCGAGTAACACCATGCGCTGCACGGCGCCCGGGTGATCCAGGGCCAGGCGATGGGCGACGCGAGCGCCACGGTCGTGGGCCAGCACCGAGAACTGTTCGAACCCCAGGGCCTTCATCAGCTCGACGCTGTCCTTGGCCATTTCCCGTTTGGAGTAGTGGCTGTGCAGCGCATCGGCTGGCGGTCTGGCGCTGTCGCCGTAACCGCGCAGGTCGGCGGCGATCACGGTGAAATGCTCGGCCAGTTGTTCGGCGACCTTGTGCCAGATGACGTGGGTCTGCGGGTGGCCGTGCAGCAACAACAGGCCTGGACCGCTGCCGCCGATGCGATAGGCAATGTCCACACCGTTGACGCAGCGCTGGTCTTTCAGGAATCCGGCAAACATGAGTGCCTCCTTGTTCTGATTAGCTGCATCCTGAAAGTGTTGCGGCGTGAGGGCAAGGCGTGAAGTGTGGTGGGATTGTTCATGAAGTGTGTCTGATAAACCGCCATCACTGTAGGAGCGAGCCTGCTCGCGATGGCGGTCTATCAACCCCTGAAGATCTCAACCCTGCTGAAACATCTCCTTCGCCCGCTGCTCAATCTGCTCCTGAGTCAGATCCTCTTTACGCGTCGCCAAAAACCACAGATGTCCATAGGGGTCCTTCAACGTCCCGGAACGGTCGCCATAAAACTGATCCTTGACCTCCGACACCGCAATGCCACCGGCGTCAATCGCCTGTTTATAGGACTTGTCCACATCGTTCACATACAAATGCAGGCCCACCGAAGGCGAGCTGTCCGGATTGCTCAACGGCCCTTGATCGCAAGGCGTGCCGAGCATGATCGGGCAGTCGCCAATGCGCAACTCGGCGTGACCGATACCGCCGTCCGGCATGGACAGACGCATGACTTCTATGGCACCGAAGGCTTTCTTGTAGAACTCGATGGCTTCAGCGGCTTTTGCAATGCCCAGGTACGGCGTGATGCTGTGATAACCCTCGGGAATCGGTTTAACGCTCATGATGGTTCTCCCTGTTCTTGTTGGGAATTCACTGCTTTCAAGCAGGACCAATAAGTGTAGGAGCTGCCGAAGGCTGCGATCTTTTGATTTTGATCTTCAGCAATCTTCAAGTTCACAAAAGATCGCAGCCTTCGGCAGCTCCTACAGGGCGTTCGACTATCGATAACACTGTTCAGCCATCAACAGTGAAGCAGCAGACTGTCCGGATCTATTATCGTGAGTCCCTCGAAATCGGCCTCAAACGCCCATAAACAATGGCCCGCGCAGTCAGGCACAGAAGCTGCAATACCTCAGGTATTACCGATACCGAGAGTCTTGTATGCCTGCCTTGTCCGAATCTGCCGTTTATCCGATCAATCCGCCGGCCGCCCACCGGATCGCTGACGAAACTGAAGCCTTGCTCGTGGCCGAGCGTGTCGCCGCGAGCCTGTTGGAGCAGGACGCCGAACGCGACCGCACGCGCCACGTGCCTGCCGAGATCGTCGATCTGTTTTCCAACAGCGGCCTGTGGGGCATCACCGTGCCCAAAGCGTTCGGCGGTGCACAGGTTTCTTCGGCGGTGCTGGCGCAGGTCATCGCGATCATTTCCGCGGCCGACCCGTCCTTGGGGCAAATCCCGCAAAACCACTACTGCCTGTTGGAAGACATCCGTCTGCAAGGCACGCCGGAGCAACAGGCGCATTTCTTTGAGCTGGCCTTGCAAGGTCACCGTTTTGCCAACGCCCTGTCGGAGACCGGCGGCAAGAACGTGCAGGACATCCAGACCACCCTCCGTCGTTATGGCGACGGCTATGTGATCAACGGTCGCAAGGGTTACTGCACTGGCTCGCTGTATGCCCATTGGCTGGCGGTGCTGGCGGTGGATGAAGAGCAGAAGGGCCAGTTGGCCTTTGTCAAACGCGGCACCCAAGGGCTGGTGATCGTCGACGACTGGGACAGCATTGGTCAGCGCACCACGTCCAGCGGCACTGTTCTGGCCGAAGATCTGCACGTTGCGGCGTTCAACCTGTTCCCGACGTATCGCTCTTATGAAAGCCCGACCCTGGCCGGCCCATTCGCGCAGTTGACCACGGCCGCCATTGACGCCGGCATTGCCCGCGCGGCCCTGCGCGACACCATTGCGTTCGTTCAGCAATCGGCCCGACCGTGGATCGATGCCGGTGTGGAAAAGGCCAGTGAAGACCCGCTGACCATCATTCAGGTCGGTGGCCTGGAGATTCGACTGGAAGCCGCCGAAGCGTTGCTGGAACGGGCCGGTCGCGCACTGGATGCGGCGCGTCCGGCACCTGATGAGGATAACGTCGCCCGCGCGTCCCTCGCCGTGGCGAAGGCCAAGGTGCTGACCACCGAAATCGCCATCGAAGCGAGCAATAAACTGTTCGAGCTCGGCGGCACCCGCTCCACGTTGAGGAAGCACAACTTCGATCGTCACTGGCGCAACGCTCGGGTCCACACGCTCCACGATCCGGTGCGCTGGAAATACCACGTAGTCGGCAACTGGCTGCTCAACGGCGTCAAACCGCCGCGTCATGACTGGTCGTGATCATGGCCGAATGGTTCAAGAATATTTATTGGGCTGATATCGGCCAGGCCTGCCTCGACACGCTGAGCATGCTCGGCGCGGCCCTCGGTTTTACCGTGCTGCTGGGATTGCCGCTGGGGGTGGTGCTGTTCCTCACCGGCAAGCGTCAGTTGCATGAAGCCGTCGGGGTTTACCGGGTGTTGTCGGTGCTGGTGAACATGCTGCGCTCGCTGCCTTTCATCATTTTGCTGATCGTACTGATTCCCCTGACCACGCTGCTGGTGGGCACCTCGCTCGGTGTGCCGGGCACCATTCCACCGCTGGTGGTGGGTTGCACGCCGTTTTTCGCGCGGCTGGTGGAAACCGCGATGCGTGAAGTCGATCGCGGTGTGGTGGAAGCGACCCAGGCCATGGGCGCCAATACCTGGCAAATCATCCGCTACACCTTGTTGCCAGAAGCCCGGGGAGGGTTACTGGCGGCAGTGACGGTGACCGCGATTGTGCTGGTCGATTACACGGCGATGGCCGGGGTGATCGGCGGTGGCGGACTGGGCGACCTGGCGATCCGCTATGGCTATCAACGGTTTCAGACCGACGTGATGGTGGTGACGGTGGTGTTGTTGTTGATCCTGGTCCAGGCCCTGCAAATGAGCGGCGACCGACTGGTGGCACGATACAGCCACCGCTGAAAACTCAATCGAAAAAACCAAAAACTCCGGCCCCACGTCCGCCCCACGACGGCCATTTGATCTGCCTTGGAGCAACCCATGAAAAAGACTTTGGCCGTTCTGGCTGCACTGATTTCGTTGAGCGTTCACGCCAATGAAAAACTCACCGTTGGCGCCACCCCGGTGCCGCACGCGGAAATCCTCGAATTCGTCAAACCGACCCTGGCCAAGGAAGGCGTGGACCTGGACATCAAGGTGTTCACCGACTTCATCCAGCCTAACCAGCAGCTTGCGCTAAAGAACCTCGACGCCAATTACTACCAGTACCGGCCGTTTCTCGATGACTACAACAAGACCCGCCACACCGATCTGGTGCCGGTAGTCGGCGTGCACATCGAGCCGTTCGGGGCCTACTCGACCAAGATCAAAAACATCTCCGAGTTGAAAGATGGCGCCACGGTGTCGATCCCCAACGACCCGGTGAACACCGGTCGCGCGCTGGTGCTACTGCACGAAGCCGGGCTGATCAAACTCAAGGACCCGAGCAACACCCTGGCAACCCAGCGTGACATCGCCGAAAACCCGAAACACCTGAAAATCCGTGAACTGGAAGGTGCGCTGCTGGCGCGCTCGGTGAGTCAGGTCGACCTGGCGTTCGTGTTCGCCAACTACGCGCTGGAAGCCGGGATCGACACCAACAGTGCGTTGATCGTCGAGAAGGGCAAAAGTCTGTACATCGAGTTTCTGGTCGCGCGGCCGGACAACATCAACGACCCGGGTTTGCAGAAACTGGCCAAGGCGTTGAATTCCGATGAAGTGCGCCAGTTCATCTTGACCCGCTACAAAGGGCAGATTGCGCCGGGGTTCTGATTCCGGATTGATCTTGAGGACGCCATCGCCGGCAAGCCAGGCTCCCACAGGTTTTGTGTGAGTCTTGGAAAACGCACAATCCTGTGGGAGCCTGGCTGGCCAGCGATAGCCGCGCCACCTATTTCGAGTCAGGCTCGATGGGTTAAATCGACAGCTGCATCAGGCGCCCGCCCTGGACGTTTTCCGTTGGCCGGCGCTTGTTCACCGCCAGTTCGCCGATCTTGATCAGGCGTGTGCGCGTGACATTGCGGCTCAACCCCAGCAGCGCGGCGGTGTGTACCTGGTTGTAATGGCTGAAGCGGTAAGCCGCTCGCAGCAACGTGTCTTCGACTTTCTCGTGCAGCGCACCGGCCTGTTGCTCGAACAGTTTTTGAAAGGCCCGGTCGAGCAGCGCCTCGGGGGAGTCATCGGCCTGGACGTGCTGGTCGTCCTGACGCTCGATACGCATGTTCGACAGGCGCAGGTCATCGCGTTCGATTACGCCGTTGCGGCAAATCAACAGGGTGTGGTGAATGACGTTTTCCAGTTCGCGGATGTTGCCCGGCCAACTGTAACTGCGCAGTTTCAGTTCGGCTTCTTTGCTGATGGTGATGCTGCCGTAACCCAGGCGCTGACTGTAGGCGTCGATGAAGTGACGGGTCAGCGGCAGGATATCGCCGGGCCGGTCGCGCAACGGGCTCAGTTCGAGGCTGACCACGTCCAGCCGGTAATACAGGTCTTCGCGAAAATGCCCGGCATTGATGGCTTTCTCCAGTTGTACGTTGGTCGCCGCGAGCACCCGCACATCGATGGGAATGCTCTTGCGCGAACCCAGGCGCACCACTTCGCGCTCCTGCAAGACACGCAGCAGCTTGACCTGGATCGCCATCGGCAAATCGCCGATTTCATCGAGGAACAAGGTGCCGCCGTCAGCCTCTTCAAACCAGCCGGCCTTGGCACTCAACGCGCCGGTGAACGCGCCTTTCTCATGGCCGAACAGCTCGGCCTCGACCAGCGACTCGGAGAACGCACCGCAGTTCACCGCCACGAACGGCCGGTTACGACGGGCGCTGAGGTTGTGGATATGCCGCGCCACCAATTCTTTGCCGGTGCCGGTTTCGCCAATGATCAGCACACTGGCTTCACTCGGCGCGACCTGTTGCAGATGCGCGAGCAGGGCCTGGGATTTCGGGTCTTCGAACACCTGGGCCGTGGCGCGGATCGACGTGGCCAGAGCGGGCGAGGGCGGTAAGGTCAGCAGTTGCATGAGGCACGCTCCATGTAGGGCAGGTTATGAATAGAAAGTCGGAATCGGCAGGGCCTTGTTCAGCGCCCAGTCACCCAGTTCTTGAAGTTTGTAATCCACCGGGTCGTGCAGTGTCTGGGTGCGCAGGTTGCGCCAGTGGCGGTCCAGCCGCAGTGAGGCGTGGGTCGAGCGCGCGCCGGTCACTTCAAACAGGCGGCTGCACAATTCCAGGCCATTGCGCGTTGCCGCGACTTTGGCTGTGGCGATGGCGGTGGCCAGGTGTCCGCGCTCTTCGGCGCTGAGGTTCGGGCCTTTGGCCCAGGCCTTGTCGAGCAGGCTGGCGGCACGCTCCACCAGCAGGCGAACGCCTTCGAGCGCCACCCAGAATTCGCCGTAATGGCCGAGCACATAAGGATCCTGGGACACGTCCTGAGCGGTGGATTTATGCCACGGCCGGGTTTCGGTCAGCGTGTATTGCCGCGCTTCCTCGAAGGCACCTTCGGCGATGCCGAGGAACATGTGGGTGAACGTGAGCTGGGCGATCAATGGGCGCAGGCAGGCGAACGGCGTACTCAACGGACCGGGATCGAGCAGCAGTTCCGACTCTTCGACCCGCACCCGTTCGAACGTGGCGCTGCCGCTGTCGGTCTGGCGCTGGCCCATGTTGTTCCAGTCATTGTGCAGGGTGATGCCGCTGCGGCCGCTGGGAATGGCGGCGATCAACAGCTTGCCGCCGGCGCTTTCGTCCACCGCCGAGGCGATCAGCATTTCGGAATCGCTGGCACCGGAGCAGAAACTTTTCTTGCCGGAAAACTCACGCCAGCCACCGAGGTTTTTCACCACGGTGCGGGTGTCCAGCGGATTGAGCGCGTTGCCCCAGAACCAGTTCTTGCGCGCGGTCTGTTCAAACCACGGCTGCCATTGCTCGGACCGGGCAAACAGACGCACGGTGGCGAGCATCAGGTGATGGAAGCCGAACACGTGGGCAATCGAACTGTCGACCTTGGCGAACTCGCGCACCACGGTCAGGGTTTCACTCCAACTGGCACCAAGGCCACCGAACTGGGCGGGAATGCTCAAGGCGAGCAGGCCGCTGTGGCGCAGGGCGTCACGCTCGGCCTTGGGTGTGCCACCACGTTCGTCGCGCTCGACGGCAGTCAAGGCAAACTCCGCCGCCAATTGACGGGCGGTTTGCAGCGGGGATATCAGGGCGCTTAGCGGCTTGGCAGTCACGCGGTTTTCCTTATTGAGCTGACCCTGTAGGAGCTGCCGAAGGCTGCGATCTTTTGATCTTGATCTTTAAAACCAAAAAATCGAAGCCTTCACGCAACTCCTACAGGACCAAGGGTGAATCAGGGTTTGGCGTGAGCCGGAAGCACGTCATTGGCAATCATTTCGCCAAACGGCCCAGTCAGATTGGTGACACCGCGCCCGGCAAGGCTGGCATACGGCTCGGGCAGCAACGGGAACACCAGTTCGGCGAAGCGATAGGCTTCTTCAAGATGTGGATAACCGGAGAAAATGAAACTCTCGATCCCCAGGTCCGCGTACTCCTTGATGCGCGCCGCCACTTGCTGTGGATCGCCCACCAACGCCGTCCCGGCACCGCCCCGCACCAGGCCGACGCCGGCCCACAGGTTGGGCGCAATTTCCAGATTGTCGCGACGTCCGTCATGCAGGGCCGCCATGCGCCGCTGGCCTTCAGAATCAAAACGTGAAAATGATTGCTGCGCAGCGGTGATGGTTTCGTCGCTGATGTGTTCGATCAATTTGTCTGCCGCTTTCCAGGCCTCTTCGGCGGTTTCGCGCACGATCACGTGCAGGCGAATCCCGAACTTCACCGTGCGTCCGTTGCGTGCCGCGCGCTCGCGCACATCGGCGATTTTTTGCGCCACGGCAGCCGGTGGCTCGCCCCAGGTCAGGTAGACATCCACCTGTTCGGCGGCCAAATCATGGGCGGCGTCGGATGAACCGCCGAAGTACAGCGGTGGATACGGTTTTTGCACTGGCGGGTACAACGCCTTGGCGTTTTGCACCCTCAGGTGTTTGCCTTCGAAATCGACCGCTTCACCTTGCAACACACGGCGCCAGATTTTCAGGAATTCGTCGGTGACTTCGTAGCGTTCGCTGTGATTGAGGAAGCTGCCGTCGCCGCGGTTTTCATCCGGATCGCCACCCGTCACGACGTTGATCAGCAAGCGGCCGTTGGACAAGCGATCCAGCGTCGCCGCCATGCGCGCCGACACGGTCGGCGAAATAATCCCCGGGCGGATCGCCACCAGATAACGCAAGCGCTCGGTCAACGGCACCAGTGCCGAAGCGATCACCCACGAGTCTTCGCAGGAACGCCCGGTAGGAATCAACACGCCGTGATAACCCAGGCTGTCGGCGGCCTGGGCTACCTGTTTCAGGTAATTGAGCGTCACCGGGCGTGCGCCCTGTGTAGTGCCCAGGTAATGACCGTCGCCGTGGGTTGGCAGAAACCAGAAAACATCCATGAACAAATCCTTAAGCGATTTTCAGCAGATTGTTGGGGTGCACACCGAACAACGGCGCGGCGCGTTCTGCAGCCAGTTGAATGCGGGCCTTTAGAAGTTCACTGGTTATTTGGTAATTGGAAAAATCGGCTTCGGTGGCGTAGACCCCAATCGGCAAGGTCAGGGCCTGGAAGAAACTGAACAGCGGCCGCAATTGGTGATCGAGCACCAACGCATGACGCTCGCTGCCACCGGTGGCGGCCAGCAGCACTGGCGTGTTGATCAGCGCATTCAAATCGACCAGGTCGAACAAATGCTTGAGCAGGCCCGGATAGGAACCGCGATAAACCGGCGCGGCCACGATCAGCAAGTCGGCGTTCTCGATGGCTTGCAGTTCGGCTTCGATATCCGCGCTCAATTCTTGACGGGACAGCGCCGCGCCCAGTGGCCGGGCGATATCGCCCAGTTCGATCAGCTTGCTTTCGATGGGCAGTTGCTCAGCCAGCTTCGCCAAAATCGCTTGGGTCAGTACCAGCGTGCGGGACGGCCGCCAGGTACCGCCGGAAACGGCAACGACTTTCAATGGACGCGTCATGATCAGTTCCTTTTTAAACAGTTGCTCAGCGAGCAGTGAGTAGTCACCCGGTTGAGCAAGAGCTGTACCAATCCCTCGAAGCCTTGGATTACGGGGCTTGCAGCGTATTGATCGATCCGCGCTGTTGATTTTCAGGGGGTGTTTGTTGATCGTCTGTTGCTTGGCGAACAGTTGCGTGGGCAACAGTGCCTGAGGCGATGCAGGAGTTATAAAGGCTGCTTGTTATTCCGTAAAAGACATTAATTTAATATTAATAGACCTATATCGAATATGCGTAGCAGATAAGTCAGGCATTAGGAAAACTCGATAGCGACTATCGAGAGTGTTGATTTCTGCTGATCCAATGGCGCGAGTAGCCTGTGTTCATTGCCCCGAACCCAGATGCCAGGACGCCGAACATGAAACCTCTACTCGCCACTTTCTTGCTGCTCGCGGTCTCCGTACTTGCCGGATGTGCCAGCCACGTTTCCCCTGAATTGCGGCCCTACACCGCTGAAGAAACTCGCGAACTGGCGATGGAAGCGTTGAACCGTCGTGGCTTGTCTTTCGACGAGTACCACGCGAAAAAAGCTGAATTGCTCGGCCAGCCGCAAAAGACGTTTGGTTTCGACAAACAGGGCGAAATGAACGCCGAGCGAGCTGTACAGCTGCACGGTCGTCAGAGCTGAGCAGAAACTGTACGGGTCCAACTTTCGCGTAACTGTCCATGGGTTTCGCTGAGGGTGTGCGATAGGGTCATTACCTGACTGACCCTGATGGACTGCCACCCATGACACTCTCTTTAGATCTGCTGCTGGGCTTCGCCCTGTTTGCGCTCGTTACCTCGATCACGCCCGGCCCGAACAACACCATGTTGTTGGCATCGGGGGTGAACTTCGGCTTTAACCGCACCATCCCTCATATGCTTGGCATTACCTGCGGCTTCTTCGTGCTGGTGGTGGCGGTCGGTTTTGGGCTGGGCGCGGTATTCCAGACTTACCCTGTGCTCTACACCGTGCTGCGTTACGTCGGAGCGGCGTACTTGTTGTACCTGGCGTGGAAAATCGCGCACTCCGGCCCGGTATCGGACAGTGAACAGGGAGAGGGCAAGCCGATCAGCTACCTTGGCGCCGCCGCTTTCCAGTGGGTCAATCCCAAGGCCTGGATCATGGCCATCGGCGCCATCAGCACCTACACGCCGATGCAGGGTTACTTCACCAATGTGATCGTCATTGCAGCGGTTTTTGCCCTCATCAACCTGCCGAGCGTCGGTGTCTGGGCCGCGTGCGGCACGCTGTTGCGCAACGTTTTGAAGGACCGCCGCTGGCTGCGCCTGTTCAACTGGGGCATGGCGGCATTGCTGGTGGCGTCGCTGTATCCGATCTTGCTCGAAAGCTTTAGCTGACGCATTGCTTCAACCGGTTGCCTGATGCCTGTTAAGCTCACTTTTCAGGAGCGTTCCTACGCACTTTTAAATGAAGTTGGACTTCTTTAACGGCATCCGATCAGGTATTGGTAACGTTCTGAAAACCGCACGCAGCTCATAAGGCTGCGTTTCGTCGTTTGCAGTGACGAGCCTCCTGATCCCGGAACACGCTCTGCGAGTCTTTTATGAATATACGTCCGCTGTATTTCGACTACGCCGCCACCACACCGGTGGATGAGCGAGTCATCAACGTCATGGTCGAGTGTCTGGGCTTCAACGGCAACTTTGGCAACCCTGCCTCCAGCTCCCACGCCTTCGGCCAGCAGGCCCGGCAATCGGTTGAACAGGCGCGACGTCAGGTCGCCGAACTGGTCGGCGCCGAGGCTGAGCAAATCGTCTGGACCTCCGGCGCCACTGAATCGAACAACCTCGCCCTCAAGGGCGTCGCCCAGGCGCGCGGCGTTGCCGGCGGCCACATCATCACCAGTCAGATCGAACACAAGGCAATTCTCGACACGGCCCGGCAGTTACAGGATTCAGGCGTCGAAGTGACGTATCTGATGCCCGACGCCGAAGGCCTGATCACCGCGCAAGCCGTCAGCGACGCGATGCGCGAGGACACCTTCCTGGTGTCGCTGATGCTGGTCAACAACGAATTGGGCACGGTTAATGACATCCCGGGTATCGGCCAGGTGGTGCGCGAGCGCGGTGCATTGTTCCATGTCGACGCGGCCCAAGGCGCGGGCAAAGTGAAAATCGATCTCGCCGAGTGGCCGGTCGACTTGATGTCGTTTTCGGCGCACAAGCTTTACGGCCCCAAAGGTATTGGCGCGTTGTACGTTGGCCCGCGCGCGCAACAGCGCGTGTTGGCGCAGATTCACGGTGGCGGGCATGAAGGCGGTTTGCGTTCCGGCACTCTGGCGACGCACCAGATTGTCGCCATGGGCGCGGCCTTCGCGTTGGCAGCGGCTGCGTTTATGGATGAGGCAGACAAGATCTCGCGACTGCGCGAACGCCTGCTCGAACCGCTGCTGAGCATTCCGGGCGTGCGCCTCAATGGCAGCCCGTCCCAACGCATTCCACATACGCTGAGCCTGACTTTTAATGAGGGCGAGTTCAGTTCTGCGGCGCTCAGCGCCTCGATCGCATTTTCCGCAACGTCGGCTTGTAACTCGGCGAGCAATGCACCGTCCCACGTGCTGCTGGCGCTGGGGCATGACGCACGCGCGGCGAGTCGCACCATCCGTTTGAGCCTGGGGCGCTTCACCACCGAGCAGGATATCGATCAAGCGGTACAACTGATCAAAGCGGCTTGCGCCAGTGCTCCGGCTTTCTGGGCGACAGGTCCGTAAACGCCGATCCTATCGGCACATGACAATAATGATGAGTGGTTAGCAGGAGTCACGATGAATACGCAGTTTTCGATCACCGGATCGGTGCCCCAGCGCCTGGCGCAAACCCGCGAACTGATGAGCCGGGAGGGCATTCACGCCTTGCTGGTGCCGTCGGCCGACCCGCACCTGTCCGAATATTTGCCGGGTTACTGGCAAGGGCGTCAATGGCTGTCGGGTTTCCACGGTTCGGTCGGCACGCTGATCGTCACTGCGGATTTCGCCGGTGTCTGGGCCGACAGCCGCTATTGGGAACAAGCGACCAAGGAACTCAAGGGCAGCGGCATTGAACTGGTCAAGCTGCAACCGGGGCAACCGAGTCCTCTGGACTGGCTCGCCGAGCAAACCCCTGAAGGCGGCGTGGTCGCGGTCGATGGTGCGGTAATGGCCGTGGCTTCGGCGCGTACCCTGAGTGGCAAACTCGAAGAGCGCGGCGCACGCCTGCGCACCGACATCGACCTGTTGAACGAAGTCTGGAGCGATCGCCCGACACTGCCGAACGCGCCGATCTATCAGCACCTGCCTCCGCAGGCCACCGTCAGTCGCGGCGAAAAACTCGCCAAGCTGCGTGACACCCTGCAGGCACGCGGTGCCGACTGGCATTTCATCGCCACCCTCGATGACATCGCCTGGCTGTTCAACCTGCGCGGCGGCGATGTGTCGTTCAACCCGGTGTTCGTTTCCTTTGCCTTGATCAGTCAGCAACAGGCCACCCTGTTTGTGGCGTTGAGCAAAGTCGATGCCGAGCTGCGCGCGGTCCTTGAGCAGGATGGCATAACCCTGCGCGATTACAGCGAAGTGGCCGATGCCCTGCGTAAAGTGCCGAACGGTGCGAGCCTGCTGGTCGATCCGGCGCGCGTGACGGCAGGTTTGCTGGATAACCTCAGCGATGGCGTCACACTGGTCGAAGGCCTGAACCCGACGACCCTCGCCAAGTCGCAGAAAAGCCTGGCCGACGCTGCCCACATCCGCCAAGCCATGGAGCAGGACGGCGCGGCGCTGTGCGAATTCTTCACTTGGCTGGACTCGGCGCTGGGCCGCGAACGCATCACCGAACTGACCATCGACGAAAAACTCACCGCTGCCCGTGAGCGTCGTCCGGACTACGTGTCGCTGAGCTTCAATACCATCGCCGCCTTCAACGCCAACGGCGCCATGCCGCATTACCACGCCACCGAAGAAGAACACGCGGTGATCGAAGGTGACGGTCTATTGCTGATCGACTCCGGTGGTCAGTACCTCGGCGGCACCACCGACATCACGCGGATGGTGCCGGTGGGAACGCCGACTGCCGAACAGAAACGCGATTGCACCCGCGTGCTCAAGGGCGTGATTGCTTTGTCCCGGGCGCAGTTCCCGAAAGGCATTTTGTCGCCGCTGCTGGACGCCATTGCGCGCGCGCCGATCTGGGCCGACAACGTTGATTACGGGCATGGCACCGGTCACGGCGTCGGCTACTTCCTCAACGTTCACGAAGGTCCGCAGGTCATTGCCTATCAAGCGGCTCCAGCACCGCAGACCGCGATGCTGCCGGGCATGATCACCTCGATTGAACCGGGCACGTATCGTCCGGGTCGCTGGGGCGTGCGCATCGAAAACCTGGCGATGAACCGCGAAGCGGGCAGCAGCGAATTCGGTGAATTCCTGAAGTTCGAAACCCTGACCCTGTGCCCGATCGATACGCGTTGCCTGGAAACTTCGTTGCTGAGCGAAGAAGAAAAGCAGTGGTTCAACGCCTACCACGCCGAAGTGCGCGAGCGCTTGAGCCCGTTGCTCGATGGCGCCGCCCTTGAGTGGTTGAATACCCGCACCGCAGCTATTTGATTGCTTGCAGTTCAGGCGCTGACTCCAGCGCCTGGCTCATGAAATCGACAAAGGCTTTGACCCTGGCGGATTGGCGACGATTCGCCGGGGACACGGCATGTATCGGCAGCGACTGCGCGCTGTAGTCCTGCAGCAATGCCGTCACTCTCCCGGCTTTCAGGTCCTCGCTGAACAGCCACACCGGCGACAGCGCCACCCCCAATCCGCCCAAGACCATCTCGCGAATCGCTTCGGAGTTGTTGCTCTGCGCATTGCCCTTGATTCGTACTTCATGACGACGAGCACCATGGGTGTAAATCCAGAGATTCTGACTGCTTAGCAAATTGAACTGCAGGCAATTGTGCTCGCGCAGATCGTCCGGCGTTTGCGGCTGGCCGTGTTGTGCCAGGTACTGCGGCGCAGCGACGGTTATCCGGTGAGTGCTGCCGATGTGACGGGCTATCAGGCCGCTGTCGTTCAACGCGCCGATCCTGAACGTGACATCCAGGCCTTCGCTGACCAGATCCTGGTTGTGATCACTCAGTTGCAGGTCAACCCGGACGTCTGGATAGCGCTCGAGAAACGCCGGCAGACGCGGCGCAATCTGCAAGCGCCCGAAACTCACTGAAGAACCGATCCTCAGTGGCCCCGCGATGGTCTCCCGGCCGGATTGAAAGCTGTGCTCGGCGGCGTCCACGGCCGCGAGAATTTGCCGGCAGTGGTCGAAGTAGCGCTGGCCTTCTTCGGTCAGCGATAATTTTCGGGTACTGCGGGCAATCAGTTTTCCACCCAGCTCGCTTTCCAGTGCCTGCAGTACTTTGCTGATGGTTGGCTGGCTGGTCTGCAATTCCCGGGCGACGGCGGAAAAACTGCCGCGCTCGATCACCCGGACGAAAATCGCCATTGCGTTTAATTTGTCCACGAGACATCTCATTAATGCTGTCAGGGCATATTCACTATAGCGATCTAGCGTCTTATCGGCATAGGTGGATGGGGTGAGGATAAGTCCTACAACCACATCTCAAGGGAGTATGCGAAATGACTGACTCACTGCACATGCGCGCACTGATTGTTGACTCGGCAGATGCGCCGCTACGCTTGGCATCCATTGAACGACCTGAACCGGCTGCTGGCCAGGTGTTGGTCCGGATCGCCGCCAGCGGGGTGAATCCCCTTGATGGAAAAATCCGCTCCGGCCAGGCGGCCCACGCCCGCCAACCGTTGCCCGCGGTATTGGGTATGGATCTCGCGGGTACGGTAGAGGCGGTGGGCGAAGGGGTAAGTAGTTGGAAGCCCGGGGATGAGGTCTATGCCGTGGCGACGGGGATTGGCGGTGCCCAAGGTTCGCTGGCCGAGTACGCCGTGGTCGATGCGCGATTGCTGGCGGGCAAGCCTGGCAATCTGAGCATGCGCGAGGCTGCGGCGCTGCCCTTGATCCTGATCACGGCTTGGGAAGGTTTGGTTGATCGGGCTCATGTGCGTGCGGCGCAAAAGGTGCTGATTCATGGCGGTGCCGGAGGTGTCGGGCATGTTGCTGTGCAAATCGCTCGTGCGTTCGGTGCCGAGGTGTTTGCCACGGGGTCGAAGCGGCACAAGGAAATTATCGAAGGATTGGGCGCGGTTTTTATCGATCACCGCGAGTGTTCAGTTGAGGACTATGTAGCGAAATACACTGACGGGGAGGGCTTCGACATCGTGTATGACACGGTGGGTGGTGAAGTGCTGGACGCGTCATTCAAGGCGGCGCGGGTTTATCAAGGGCATGTGGTGAGCTGCCTTGGCTGGGGGCAACACAGTCTTGCGCCGCTGTCGTTTCGCGGGGCGACCTATTCTGGCGTCTTCACTTTGCTGCCATTACTGACGGGGCACGGGCGTGATCATCACGGGGCGATTCTGCGCGACGCGGCACGGTTGATCGAGGCCGGTTCGCTCAAGCCAATTCTCGACCCGCATCAATTTACCCTGCAAACCGCCGAGGCCGCCCATGCGCTGCTGTTGTCGGGCGCAGCACAAGGGCGGTTGGTCATCGAGATTTAACGCAGGGCTTCGAGGACGAAGTCCAGTCGGTCCTGACCGAAGAACAACTGGTCATCGACAAACATGCTCGGGGCTCCGAACACACCACGCAGCACTGCTTTTTCGGTGTTGTCCTTGAGAGCGGCTTTAACGTCCTCGTCGGCGGTCAGTGCCAGCACTTCGTTGGGGTCGAAGCCGTTTTGGCTCAGTACTGCTGCGACGGTTGCCGGTTCATCGAGACTGCGGGCATCAACCCAAAGCGCTTTGAACAGGCAATCGATAAAAGCGGCAAAACGCTGGGGATGGCGCAACTGCATGCCGGTGACGGCGCGCATGAGCATCAGGGTGTTGATCGGGAAGTGCGGATTGAACTTCAGCGGTACGCCATAGCGTCTGGCATAACGGTCGAGGTCCTGAAACATGTATCGGCCTTTGGCCGGGATGGTGGCCGGGGAGGCGTTACCAGTCGCCTTGAATACGCCACCCAGCAGGATCGGTATGTAGATCAACTGGCTATCGGTTTGCTCGCAGATTTTTGGTAATTGGGTGTAGGCCAGGTAGGTGGCAGGGCTGCCCAGGTCGAAGTAGAACTCCACGGTTTTGCTCATGGTCGTCGCGCTCTGATTGTTGTTATAGGGGAGGGCTTACCAACGTTCGTTCCAGGGGCGCAGGTCCAGTTCGAAGGTCCAGGCGTCGCGAGGCTGGCTGTGCAGATACCAATAGTTCTCGGCAATGTGCTCGGGGTTGAGAATGCCGTCCTGGTCCTTGGTGGCGTACTTTTCCGGAAAACTGTTGCGGATGAAGTCGGTATCGATCGCGCCATCAACGATGATGTGGGCAACGTGAATGTTCATCGGTCCCAGCTCCCGGGCCATGCTTTGCGCCAGTGCACGAATGCCGTGCTTGGCGCCGGCAAATGCGGCAAACCCTGCGGCGCCCCGCATGCCGGCGGTGGCGCCGGTGAACAGGATCGTGCCGCGCTGTCGCTTGGCCATGCGTATTGCCACTTCACGCGCATTGAGAAACCCCGAAAAACAGGCCATTTCCCAGATTTTGAAATACTTGCGAGCGGTTTCTTCGAGAATGCTGCAGGGCACATTGGCGCCGATGTTGAAAACGAACGCTTCGATGGGACCAATATCGTTTTCAATCTGCTCGACCAGCGCAACCACCTCTTCTTCCTTGCGCGCATCGCAGGCAAAGCCGTGGGCCTGGCCACCGTCAGCGAGAATTGAATCAACCAGAGGTTGCAGTTTGTCCGCACTGCGACGGGTAACACAGGCGATGAAACCTTCCTGGGCAAAACGCTTGGCAATGGCGCCGCCAGTGGCGTCGCCAGCACCAACGACCAGTACGACCTTCTTGTTATTCATGGGTAGATCCCTTTGGTAAACGATCGTTAACTAAACGAACGTTATGCTACGATTCGATGAGCGTCAAGGCGATCAACTCTGAGGGGAAGGCAATGCGTTACTCGGCCAATCACAAGCTGGAAACCAAAGAAAAGCTTCTGCAGAGCAGTGCGGTATTGGCCAAGAGGTCCGGTTTTTCGACGGTGGGTGTGGACGGCTTGATGAAGGCAATCGGTTTGAGCGGTGGGGCTTTCTACAGCCACTTTTCCTCAAAGGACGAGTTGTTCGCTTCGGTTGTCGAACGAGAACTGAGACAAAGTCTGGAACGATTGGGTGCTGAACAGGATCGCGACAAGCTTGAACGGTGCCTGAAGCATTACCTGAGCATGTCCCATGTTGAACACCCGGAAACGGGCTGTGCACTGCCGGCATTGGGTGCGGAGATAGCCCGTTCCGATGTGGCGATTCGGCAGCAGGCGGAGCATTGGATTTGTCAGTTGCAGGAGAGTTGGGCGCAGGTGCTGGAAAGTGACAGCCTGGCTTGGGCCATTCTGTCGCAATGCATCGGGGCGCTGGTGGTGGCGAGGATGCTCGCCACTACGGAGCTTCAGCGTAAGGTGCTGAAGTCCAGTTACGATGAGATCGGACGGCAAATCGCAGGCCCGAGAGCCTGACAACAGCTTCAACCTACTTGCAGATGACGATCATGCTTCGGCTGGTGTAACCGGCAGGGTTGAGGCCAAACGGATAGTCACCCGGTTCCTCCACGGCATCCCCTGACTTGGCGATGACCTTGTACCCCTTGGGCGCGCACGAATTGGCGGCACTGGCATAGCACTGATCCCAAGAGGACGACAGCCCGGAACAGTTGATGTGGAGCCCTTTTCTACCGTGCTTTACCTGGGTCTTCGATGTCGCCGCGCAGCCCGCAATGGCAAGAACGGCGATCAGTATCAAAATTCGTTTCATTGCTGTCCTTATTGCCTTCCCGGATCTGACGCCCGGTCTGGCAGTGTTCGCTTTCGCATGAAGCGTGCTGATTTCCCTGTCTTGAAAAGTCCATGTCTGACATTGGATTGCGGGCCTAAACATGGCCTAAATGAGCGGCAAATACCAGAGCCTCGTCAAATCTTGCATCAATCCGCCGCAACAGCAGGCTTGGCGGAACTCCCCATGGTCATGGTGGCACCGACCGAAGCCAGAATGATGCACAAGATAGCCATCCACTGTGACAGTGACAGGTATTCATGCAAGAACAGCAAGCCGGATAGCGCGCCCACTGCGGGTTCAATGCTCATCAATGTACCGAAGGTCCTGGCTGGCATGCGCGTCAGAGCGACCATCTCCAGGGTGTAGGGGAGGGCAGTTGACAGGATGGCGACACCGATGGCTATCGGGATCAGTGAAGGCGTCAGCAACGCGGCGCCCGCATGAACGATGCCGATAGGTGCAACGAACAGCGCGGCAATCATCACGCCCAGCGCGGCGGTTTGTACGCCGTTGTCGGCACCTGCCTTCTGGCCGAACAGAATATATAGCGCCCAGCAAACTCCAGCGCCCAATGCGTATCCGGCACCTACGAGGTCGATACCCGCCGTCGTGGCCCCGGTTGGTATCAGCAATAGCAAGCCAACGGCAGCGAGGGCGATCCATAGAAAGTCAATCGCCCGGCGAGATGCATAAATGGCTACCGCCAACGGCCCGGTGAACTCGAGGGCCACGGCAATTCCCAACGGCACCGTGCGCAAGGACATATAGAAGAGAAAGTTCATGCCACCCAACGCCATGCCGTAGACGATGACTGTGCGCAAGGATTTTGCAGTGAGCTTCGCGCGCCATGGGCGCAGGAGCAGCAGCATGATTACGCTGGCAAAGACCAGCCGCAGGGTGGTGGTTCCCTGAGCGCCCACAATGGGGAACATGCTTTTGGCCAGGGAGGCTCCGGACTGGATCGATGCCATGGCTATTATTAGCAGGCCGACCGAGAACAAGGTCGAGGCAAGGCTGCGAGGTTGGTCATTCATTGAGAGGCATCGTCCAAAGTGGGGTGGAGCTGGAGCGCAATTCTTGTGTTGGGCAATATACTGCGCATTCCCTGTGGGCGCGTCTATATATAAGCAGTGATTTTGCTCGTCCTGATAGAAAAACCAAATCAATGCTTGACGGCAGATTTCAGATGTCTATAATTCGCCCCACTTCCGGCGCAGTCGAAACGGAAAACTCCTTGGTAAACAATGAGTTACGCAGTTTTCGGCAGCAGGTTGCTTCAGTTCATCGAAGCCAAAAGGAAGTTGAAAAAGAGGTGTTGACAGCAGCGTGTAACGCTGTAGAATTCGCCTCCCGCTGATGAGAGATCTGAAGCGCAAGTGGTTGAAGTTACAAGGGAAACTTTGAAAGCTTCTGAAAATAACCGCTTGACAGCAAATGAGGCTGCTGTAGAATGCGCGCCTCGGTTGAGACGAAAGATCTTAACCAACCGCTCTTTAAC